>Ga0070741_10009907_pt1 | contig 18260 bp, 17 predicted proteins | sample Coa_R1_4_FD_66440 | JGI IMG/M metagenome (GOLD analysis project Ga0070741, IMG submission 66440) | Surface soil microbial communities from Centralia Pennsylvania, which are recovering from an underground coalmine fire - Coalmine... | ecosystem: Environmental > Terrestrial > Soil > Unclassified ...
GCCGTGCAGTACATCAGCCACGGCATCGCCAAGCGGCCGGGAATGTCCGAGCCGCGGCACGTGCGCGGTGTCGATGAGGACACGGGCTCCGACAAGAGCGACGAGAAGAAGCAGCCGCAGGATGCCCTCAACACCTACTGCATCAACCTGAACAAGAAGGCGAAGAACGGGCGCATCGATCCGCTGATCGGGCGCGAGCCGGAGGTGCTGCGCACCATCCAGGTGCTGTGCCGGCGCCAGAAGAACAATCCCCTCTTCGTCGGCGATCCCGGCGTGGGCAAGACGGCGATCGCCGAGGGCCTTGCGCGCAAGATCGTGCTGGGCGACGTGCCGGAGGTGCTGAAGGACTCCACCATCTTCGCCCTCGACATGGGCACGCTGCTCGCCGGCACGCGCTATCGCGGCGACTTCGAGGAGCGGCTCAAGGCCGTGATGAAGGAGATCGAGAACTATCCCGGTGCGATCCTCTTCATCGACGAGATCCACACCGTCATCGGCGCGGGCGCCACCTCCGGCGGCGCCATGGATGCCTCCAACCTGCTCAAGCCGGCCCTGCAGTCCGGCACGGTGCGCTGCATCGGCTCGACGACCTACAAGGAGTACCGGCAGCACTTCGAGAAGGACCGCGCGCTGGTGCGGCGTTTCCAGAAGATCGACATCAAGGAGCCCACCGTCGAGGACTCCATCGAGATCCTCAAGGGCCTCAAGCCGTACTTCGAGGAGTACCACAAGCTCAAGTACACCAACGACGCCGTCAAGGCGGCGGTGGAGCTTTCCGCCAAGTACATCCACGACCGCAAGCTGCCCGACAAGGCGATCGACGTGATCGACGAGACCGGCGCCTCGCAGATGCTGGTGCCGGAGGCCAAGCGCAAGAAGAAGATCGGCGTCAAGGAGGTCGAGGCGACGGTCGCCACCATGGCGCGCATCCCGCCCAAGACCATCACCAAGTCCGACGCCGAGGTGCTGGCCAACATCGACAAGGACCTCAAGCGGCTGGTGTTCGGCCAGGACAAGGCGATCGAGGCGCTCGCCAGTGCCATCAAGCTGTCGCGCGCGGGCCTGCGCGAGCCGGAGAAGCCGATCGGCTGCTACCTGTTCTCGGGCCCGACGGGCGTCGGCAAGACCGAGGTTGCCAAGCAGCTGGCCGCGCTCATGGGCGTGGAGCTCCTGCGCTTCGACATGTCCGAGTACATGGAGAAGCACACGGTGTCGCGCCTGATCGGCGCGCCTCCGGGCTACGTCGGCTTCGACCAGGGCGGGCTGCTCACGGACGGCGTCGACCAGCACCCCCACTGCGTGCTGCTGCTCGACGAGATCGAGAAGGCGCATCCCGACCTCTTCAACATCCTCCTGCAGGTGATGGACCACGGGAAGCTCACCGACCACAACGGCAAGTCGGTCGATTTCCGCAACGTCATCCTGATCATGACGACGAACGCGGGTGCCTCCGAGCTGGCGCGGGCGCCGATGGGGTTCGGTCGCGTCAAGCGCGAGGGTGACGACACCGAGGCCATCAACCGGATGTTCACCCCGGAGTTCCGCAACCGCCTCGATGCTGTGGTCACGTTCGCCGGCCTGCCGCCCGAGATCATCATGAAGGTGGTGGAGAAGTTCGTGTTCCAGCTGGAGGCGCAGCTGGCCGATCGCGGCGTCACGATCGAGCTCAGCGAGGAGGCCGCGAAGTGGCTGGCCGAGACCGGCTACGACGAGAAGTTCGGCGCCCGGCCGCTGGCGCGCGTCATCCAGGAGCACATCAAGAAGCCGCTGGCCGACGAGCTGCTGTTCGGAAAGCTCCTGCACGGCGGCACCGTGCGCGTGCTGGTCGCGGGCGAGGGCGCCGAGCGCAAGCTCGCCTTCGAGTACATCCCCGGTGAGCCCAAGCCGAAGAAGGCCAAGGGCGAGGACGATGAGGATGACGGCGGCGACGAGGACGAGGGCGAGGACGGCCCGGCGCTCGTCGATGCGGGTCCCCGCAAGGCTCTTCCCGGTCCCCGCGACAAGAAGGACCGGCCGAAGTCCAGCGGCACCGTTCCGAGCGTTCCGCGGCGCAAGGACGATTAGTCAGCGGCCACTTGCGGGCTTCTGTCATTCGTAGGGCGCAAGAGCGGAGCGTATTGCGCCCTACGGGCCTGCCACACGCGGTAGCGGCCGTTCCCCGCCACGACTGCAACGTCCTCGAAGTGCCGGGCGAGCATCCGGTCGAGCGGCACCCGCCGCTGCACGACCAGCTGCAGCATGCCGCCGGGGGCGAGACGGTCAGGTGCATCGGCGATGAGCTGCTCGAGCAGCGAGTGGTCCTCGACAAACCCCTCGTGAAGCGGCGGATTGGAGAGGATGGCGTCGTAGCGGCCGGCGCCGGCGGCATCGGCGAGGCTGTCGCCGAGCAGGATGCATGCGCCCGGCACGTTCTCGCGCGCGGCCTCGAGCGCCACGCTGTCCGCGTCGAGCAGGTCGAGCACGAGGGAGGGCTCCTGCGCGAGCGCACTGGCGCCGATCACGCCGGAACCGCAGCCGTAGTCGAGCACGCGCGCGCCCGGGGGCAGCGGCGGCAGCACACCGATCAGCAGCGCCGTGCCCTCGTCGATCCGGTCCGCGGCGAAAATGCCCGGGTAGGAGGTCCAGTCGCGCGCAAGGCCGCCCAGCTGGATCCGGGCCACTGATCGCCATGCCGTCAGCGAGGACTTGAGCCGCGCCACGTCGCCGGGCCGCCGCCCTGCCAGCACGCGGCCGTGGCCGCGCGTCGCCAGCGTCTCGACATGGCCGCACAGCTGCGCGAGCGTCCCTGTGAAGGAGCGGATCCCCTCCTCGTTGCCGCCGTAGACGAAGAGCTGGCCTTCGGGCGCGGCGACGCTCAGGCACGCGTGGGCCGCCATCTCCTGCTCGGCCTTTGCCTTTGGCAGGCGCAGGAAGACGGCGTCGTAGGGGCCGCCGGTGGGCCACGGCTGCGCTTGGCCGCCGCGCGACAGTCGGCGATGCCACGAGCAGTGCCCTAGCCCGCGATCCGCAATCACCGAGCGCAAGCCCTCTGCCCTGTGGCAGGCAAGGAGCACGTTGCCCTGGAGGTCGATCGCAGAAAGGCAGCGCACGATCAACTCGTCCGCGGCCCGATCGGGATCGTTGGCCCAGCGGCTCATCGGATGAGGAGGGGCGTCTTGCCGACGAAGCGGCGCTCGAAGGCTTCGCGCACCAGGAAGTCGGCCACGTCGGCGCGACTGATCGAGCCGGCGCGCCAATCCCTAGGATCGGCCAGCGCGCGCGCCGCGCCCGTCGCCGGGCCGCTCGTGAGGAGACCGGGCCGCACGATCGTCCACTCCAGTCCGCTGGCCTTGATCATCTGCTCCTGCACGTCCTTGTCGTCGTAGATGCGCTTGAGAACCAGGGGAAAGATCAGCGCATCGTAGAGCAGCCCGCCATGGCCCCGGCTGTCGCCAGCGCCCAATCCCGTGACCGCGACCAGGCGGAGTGCGCCCGCCGCCCGCATCGCGTCGATGAGGATGCGCGTGGCGCCCGAGAAGAGCGTGGTGCCGGCCAGAATGGTCGCGGCATCATGGCTGGCGCCGAGGCATTGGATCACCGCATCGGCGCCGCGGACGGCCTCGAGCACCGCGGCCTTGTCGAGCGCATCGCCGGCAATCTTCTCGAGCGTCGGCGCCGAGAGCGGGATCGCCGCCGCCCCGCGGGAGAACGCGCACACCCGGTGGCCGGCATCGAGGGCACGCCCCACGGTCTCGAGGCCGATACCGCGGCTCGCGCCGATGACCAGCAGAGTGCTCACGGGAGCCCTAAGCCGCCAGCGCCTTCCGGATCCGCTCGGCGTTGGCGCTCAGCACCTCGGGCCGCTCCATCTTGCTGGCCGGCGGCCCCAGCGACACGCCTTCCTGGCGCGGCAGTATGTGGAAATGCAGATGGAACACCACCTGCCCGCCGGCCGTCTCGTTGAACTGCTGCAGCGTGATGCCGGCGGAGCCGAACGCCTTCATGGCGGCAGTCGCGACCTTCTGCACGGTCCTCATGCAGGCCGCCAGCTGCGCGGGGTTGGCGTCGAGCAGGTTGCGCGCGGATGTCTTCGGGATCACCAGCGTGTGGCCCTCGCAGCGTGGCATGATGTCCATGAAGGCGAGCGTGTCGGCATCCTCGTACACTTTGTGCGCCGGCAGCTCGCCGCGCAGAATCTTGGCAAAGATGTTGTTGTTGTCATAGGCCATCGCCGCGTCTCCTACAGTACTCCGCGTATCCCGTGTTAATTGGCCCGTAACCTCACCGTCAAGGCGGTGCCGTCATTAGGGGGACGTCAACAGGCGCGTGCGAGGATGTTGGGAATGAACAATGGGAGGATCAGGCCGTGCCGGCGCTGCGTCAGCCAGCCGTCATCGCACAACGGAGAGGCATCTCGGCAACCGCCCTTGCCTCGCGCCGCGCCGAGCGCCTCGACGCGCTGATCGCCTCGGCCGTGCTGCTGCTTCTGCTCGCGGGCTGGATGTTGAATTTCTTCACCTTCAACCAGCTGACGCTCGGCCTCGGCGGCTACCTCGTGCACGCACCCTCGCGTCAGGCCTGATCGGGCTGATCCGCAGCCTTGCGGAAAGGCGCGTACTCGGTGAGCTGCTCGCTGGCGGCTTCCACGTAGGCGCGCTCGCGCACCAGATAGTCGGCGATCGCTCGGCGCAGCGCCGGATCGGCGATGTAATGGGCCGAGTAGGTGCGCGTCGGCAGATATCCGCGCGCCAGCTTGTGGTCGCCCTGGGCTCCCGCCTCCACGCGCGCGATTCCGTGCGCGATCGCGAACTCGATGGCCTGGTAGTAGCAGAGCTCGAAGTGCAGGCAGGGGTGATGCTCGATGGCCCCCCAGTAGCGGCCGAACAGGCAGTCGCCGCCGATCATGTGCAGCGAGCCGGCGATCGCCCGGCCCCCGCGCCTCGCCATCATGAGCAGGCAGGCCTCGCCCGTGGCCGCGCCGATCAGCGAGAACGCCTTGCGGTTGAGATAGGGCCGACCCCACTTGCGCGAGCCCGTATCCATGTAGAAGGCGAAGAAGTCGTCCCAGTGCGCCTCGGTGATCTCGCGCCCCCGCACCCATTCGATGGCGAGCCCGCTTGCAACCGCTTCCGCACGCTCCTTGCGCACCGCCTTGCGCTTGCGCGACGCCAGCGAGGCCAGGAAGTCGTCGAAGGAGCCGTAGCCGGCGTTGCGCCAGTGGAACTGCTGGTCGGTGCGCTGCAGGAAGCCGCGGGCGCCCAGCCGGTTCCACTCGGCCTCGCTGGCAAACGTGACGTGCAGCCCTGAAAGGTTGCCGCGCTCCACGATCTCGACGGCGGCTGCGGCGAGCAGGGCCTCGCTGGCTTCGGCATCCGGGCCCGGCCTTACCAGCAGCCGCCTGCCGGGCACCGGCGTGAACGGCACCGCGATCTGCAGCTTTGGATAGTAGCGTCCCCCCGCCCTGGCGTAGGCATCGGCCCACGAATGGTCGAACACGTACTCGCCCTGGCTGTGGGATTTCAGGTAGCAGGGAGCGCAGCCGACGACCGTCTGGCTCGTGTTCTTGAGGACGAGATGGCGGGGCGTCCAGCCGGTGCGTCCGCCGACCGTGCCGGCATCCTCGAGCGCCTTGAGGAAGCCGTGCGAGATGAACGGATTGTAGAAGGCAGGATCCGGGTTGGCGCAGGCGTCCCAGGCGGGCGCCGGAATGTCGGCGATGCGCTGCACGACCTCGACGCGTTGCTGGACTTTGCTGGTCATTTCCTGCCGATGGGCTCCGGCCGGCTCGACAGTCGGCACTGCCGGAGGCTAAAGCTCATGGAGCCCGGCGGCAACAGCATGTCTGCTGAGGCTGGGCAGCGAGCGAGGGGAGGACGGCATGCGGAGTTGGATCATCGCCGCTGTCGCGGGCCTGACCATCATTGCCGGCGGGCCCGTGTCGGCGCAGTCGGCCAAGGACGATGGCGAAGGCGTGAAGGTGCGGCGCGTCTCTGTGATGCGCAACCTGGTCTCGGCCGCGAAGCTCGAGCAGGCTGCCGTGCAGCAGTACGACCAGCTGCGCAGCCAGGCCACAAGTCGGAGCGCTCTGCTTCCCTCCGACGATGCCGTCGCCAAGCGCGTGCAGGGCATCGCCGAGCAGCTGCTGCCCTTCGCGGAGAAATGGAACAGCCGCGCCAAGGATTGGAAATGGGAGGTCATCGTCATCAAGACCCCCGCCATCAACGCGATGTGCATGCCGGGCGGCAAGATTGCCGTCTTCACCGGCCTCCTCGACGCCCTCAAGCTGACGGATGACGAACTGGCGGTGGTGCTCGGCCACGAGATGGCGCACGCGCTGCGCGAGCACGCCCGCGCCCGCACCGCAAAGGTCACGCTCACGAATGTCGGCACGCTGGCAATCGGCCTCGTCATCGGCGGCAACGTGGGCGAGCTGGCGCGCCAGGGCGGCGGCCTGCTCAACCTCAAATTCAACCGCGACGACGAGCGCGATGCCGACCTCATCGGCCTGGAGCTCGCCTCCCGTGCCGGCTACGACCCGCAGGCCGGCATCACGCTCTGGCAGAAGATGGGCCAGGCAGCCAAGGGGACGCCGCCGCCCTGGCTGTCGACGCATCCCTCGGGCGAGGATCGGATCCGCCGCATCAGGACGGCCCTGCCCCAGGTGATGCCGCTCTACGAGAAGGCGAAGGCCAGGCGTCCGGCGGCGACTGCCAACTGACGGCGGGGCTCAGGCCGCTGAGGGCCGCGGCTGTATCGGCGGCTTGACGTCGGCGGGAAGCGGGCAGTCGTAGGGCGTCGCCTCGGTCCGCGCCTTGTGATCGGCCTTGGCGCGCGCGACTAGCGATGGATCGTCGAGGGCCTCGACCGCCACCGCCGCCATGACCTTGGCGGCCTGCACCATTCCCTTCTTGGCCTGCCCGGACTTGCCCTGCGCCGTGATCTGCCAGGAATGCCCGGGGGTGCCGATGGCATGCGTTGCCACCCGCGCCTGCACGGTCGGCACCACCCAGCTCACGTCGCCCACGTCGGTGGAGCCCATCATCGGTGCGCCCTTGGTGCCGTAGGGCACGATGAAGTCGCACAAGGGCGTATCGCGCTTCACGGGCACGCCGGCGCGGGCATAGGCCGAGGCGATGTCCTCCTGGGTGAGCGTGCCTTGAATCTCGGCCGCATACTTGCGGTCGGCGGCATCGAAGGGCGGCGGTCCCAGGTGCTCCATCTGCCGCTGCATGGCCTGTTCCAGCGGCGTGTTGCCGAGCAGGTTCGAGACCGCGCTCACCACCTTCGCGTCCACCTGCGTCTCGGACATCATCGCCGCGCCGTTCGCGACCTTCTTGACGCGCTCGACCAGCGCGCGCATGCCCGGCAGGTCGCGCGCGCGCACGGCATAGCGCACCTTCGCCGCCGCCTGCACCACGTTGGGCGCCACGCCGCCGCCGTCGAGCATGGCATAGTGGATGCGGGCATCGGAGGGCATGTGCTCGCGCATGTAGTTGACGCCGACGTTCATGAGCTCGATCGCGTCCAGCGCGCTGCGGCCCAGATGCGGCGCCGCGGCGGCATGCGAGGCGCGCCCCCTGAACGTGAAGTCCAGGCGCGTGTTGGCGAGGCTCATGGCGTCGTCGACGCGGTTGATCGCAGCGGGATGCCAGGTGATGGCGATATCGACGTCGTCGAACTGGCCGGCGCGCACCATGAAGACCTTGGCAGCTCCGCCTTCCTCGGCGGGGCAGCCGTAGTAGCGCACCCGGCCCCTGATGCCGCGCTGGGCTAGGTAGTTCTTCACCGCCGTGGCAGCGAGCAGCGCGGCCGAGCCCAGCATGTTGTGGCCGCAGCCGTGCCCGTGGCCGCCGGGGACCAGCTCCTTGGGCTCGGCAATGCCCGCCACCTGCGAGAGCCCGGGGAGCGCATCGTATTCGCCGAGGATCGCGATCACCGGTCCGCCTTCCCCCGCCTCGCCCATGACGGCAGTGGGGATGCCGGCGACGTTCTCGGTGATGCGGAAGCCTTCCGCCTCCAGCATGGCGCGGTGCTCGGCCACCGAGCGGTATTCGGTGTAGCAGATTTCCGGTATCTCCCAGACGCGGTCGGAGAGTCCCTCGTAGGCGTCCTTACGCGCATCGACGAGCTGCCAGATCTTCTCCGAGTTCTGCATGGATCGCTCCTCCTGCCGCCGGCAGCCTGTGCTATGGGAAGGCATTCTCGCATGATCACGCCGAGGCGGAAATACGGGCCGGTCGAGCGTGCCGGGTGAACGCACCATGTCGGCATCGATGGCGGACTACTACCAGGCACGGGCTCCCGAGTTCGAGGCCGTCTACGACAAGCCCGAGCGCCAGTCGGACCTGGCGCGGCTGCGCGCCTGGCTGGCGGAGGAGGCACGCGGGGCCACGCTGCTCGAGGTTGCCTGCGGCACCGGCTACTGGACGAGCGTTGCCGCCGCGACGGCCAAGGCGATCGTAGCCACCGACTTCAATTCTGCCCCGCTCGAGATCGCACGCTCGAAGGGCCTCGGGTCCCATGTGACGCTTGCGGAGGCCGATGCGTTCGCGCTGCCCGACTACGGCCTGCCGTTCGACGCCGGAATGGCGCATTTCTGGTGGTCGCACGTGTCGCTCGCCGACCAGCAGAGGTTCCTCGGGCATTTCGCCTCCAGGCTGCGGAAGGGGGCGAAGCTCCTCATGATGGACAACAATTTCGTTGCCGGCTCCATGACCCCGCCGTCGCGCACCGACGCGTTGGGCAACACCTACCAGACGAGGCGGCTGCAGGACGGCAGCACCTACGAGATCATCAAGAACTTTCCCACGCAGGCGCAGCTGGCCGGCGCGCTCGCAAGCCGCTGCACGGCAGTGGAGATCCTGCAGCTCCGGTACTATTGGGCAGTAAGTGCCGTTCTTGCCTGACGCGAAGTCGCCTGCCGGAACCGGTCAGGTGCCCGGACCGCGGAATGCGCAGATGAGGTACTCGCTTCCCGACCGGAGCTTGTGGATGCACACATGGATGCGTTCGTCCGGCGACCGTCTCCAGGCGCTGTAGTCGGCGGGAATTACGACCGACATGCCTCGCGCCGTCACGACCAGGCTCCCGTCCTCGCGGCGCACGACCTCGTCCGCGGGCGCGCAGTCGTGGTCGCTGCAGCATTCGAGCGGATACCAGTCATGCGCGTTCGCGGGCCGGGACCAGGCCAGCCATCCCGCCCAAAGTGCCAAAGCACACCAGCACGCGATGCAGTATCGAGCTTGCATGGGTCGCCTGCTCCGCCCACGCTGGCATCTTCGGCGCAAGCCCGGTCTCAATTGTGGCGTCCGGTGTCGCCGAGCCCGAGGTGGTGTACGCTCGCTCGACCGCAACCAATACGACTCCTGAGGCGCGCGATGCCAGCCTCCCTCGTCACAACCTACCGCGCGATGGCCCGTAACAACGCCTGGGCCAATCATCGCCTCCTCGGGGCCTGCGCAGGGCTGACGCAGGAAGAGTTCGAGGCCCCGCGCACCGGCTTCTTCCCGAGCCTCAAGGCCACGCTCAATCACATCCTGATCATCGACTGGTTCTATGTCGATGGCCTGGAAGGGGGCTGGCTCGGCCCCAAAGCGTGGGCGGAGCGGGAGCCTTGCGCCACTGTGGCCGGTCTGCAGCGCGAGCAATCGGCGGTCGATCGGCGGCTGATCGCCGTATGCGAGGCCCTGACGGAAGCGTCCCTCGGCATGGACGTGCGGATAAATCGGGATACCCGCGTCCAGACCGAGCGCCGCGACCGGCTGCTGCTGCATCTGTTCCAGCACCAGATCCATCATCGCGGCCAGGCCCATGCCATGCTGTCGGGCACCAGCGTGAAGCCGCCGCAGCTCGATGAATTCTACTCGGCCGCCGAGGCCCCCCTGCGCGCGAGGGAATTCGCGACGCTCGGGTGGACGGAGGCGACAGTGTGGGGCAGCGAGCAAGCTGCGCCCGAATAGGCGCGCTCCGTCCCCTGCAGATCAGGGCGTGCGACCCGATCTGCCTAATGCTGCGCCGCGACAGCCTCGTCGCTGGGCACGGCCGCCGGCGCGTTGACCGTGCCACGCAAACCTGTTCTGCTTGAGCCGAGCCAACCCCAGCGTGGCGGTGTAAGATTTGAGTACGTACCAAGCCGGATCCCACAGGAGTATTCAGCATGGACGAGCAAGCTCTGCGTAGGCTGATCGCCAAGGTGAAGGTGGGCAAGCTCTCGCGCCGCGCCTTCGTGCAACGGATGGTCGCCCTGGGTCTCACCGCGCCGATGGCGAGCCAGATGCTGAGCTATTGCGGGGTGGCACAGGCGCAGTCGACGTTCCAGTACAAGCCGACGAAGCGTGGTGGGGGCGGTGCGCTCAAGCTCTTGTGGTGGCAGGGCGCGACGCTGCTCAATCCGCACTTCGCCGTCGGCACCAAGGACCAGGAGGGCTCGCGCATCTTCTACGAGCCGCTCGCCGGATGGAATGCGGACGGCGACCTCGTGCCCATGCTGGCCGCCGAGATTCCGACGCGAGAGAACGGCGGACTCGCCGCCGACGGCCGCTCGGTCACCTGGAAGCTCAAGAAGGGCGTGACGTGGCACGACGGCAAGCCCTTCACCGCCGACGATGTCCTGTTCAACTGGGAGTATGCGTCCGATCCCGCCACCGCTGCGGTGACCATCGGCAGCTACAAGGACGTCAAGGTCGAGAAGGTCGACGACTTCACCCTCACGGTGCGCTTCGCCAAGCCGACGCCGTTCTGGGCGGACGCCTTCGTCGGCACCCGCGGCATGATCATCCCCAAGCACCTGTTCGCGGACTACAAGGGCGCCAAGTCGCGCGAGGCACCGACGAACCTCAAGCCCGTGGGCACCGGACCCTACCGGTTCGTCGAGTTCATGCCGGGCGACATGGTGCGCGGCGAGATCAATCCCACCTACCACGTCCCCAACAAGCCGCACTTCGATACGCTCGAGATGAAGGGCGGGGGCGACGCCGTGTCGGCGGCGCGCGCGGTCATCCAGACGGGCGAATTCGACTACGCCTGGAACATGCAGGTGGAGGACGAGATCCTCCAGCGGCTCGAGAAGGGCGGCAAAGGGCGGGCGCAGATCACGCCCGGCGGCAACATCGAGCACATCCAGCTCAACAGCACGGATCCCTGGACCGAGGTCGACGGCGAGCGCTCGAGCCTCAAGACCAAGCATCCGCTGCTGTCGGACCCCGCTGTGCGCCAGGCCTTGGCGCTGCTGGTCGACCGCAAGGCCGTGGAGGACCACATCTACGGCCGCACCGGGCTCGCCACCGGCAACTTCCTCAACAATCCGGAGCGCTACCGCTCCAAGACCATGAAATGGGAGTTCAACATCGACAAGGCGAGCCAGCTCCTGGAGGCGGCGGGCTGGAAGAAGGGAACGGACGGCGTCAGGGCCAAGGACGGCAAGAGGCTCAAGTTCGTCTTCCAGACGTCCATCAACACGCCGCGACAGAAGAACCAGGCGATCGTCAAGCAGGCCTGCCAGAAGGCCGGCATCGACATGGAGCTGAAGTCGGTGGTGGGCTCGGTGTTCTTCTCCTCCGACGTCGCCAATCCCGACACCTATCCGAAGTTCTACTGCGACATCCAGATGTACACGACCACCATGACGCAGCCCGATCCCGAGCTGTTCATGCTCCAGTTCACGTCGTGGGAGGCCGCCACCAAGGAGAACAAGTGGCAGGGCCGCAATATCCCGCGCTGGAGGAACGAGGAGTACGACACTGCGTTCCGCGCGGCCGAGGGCGAGCTCGATCCCGTCAAGCGGGCGGCGCTGTTCATCCGCATGAACGACCTCGTATGCGGCGATCCGGCGGTCATTCCGGTCGTCTATCGCCCGCGCGTCGCCGCGATCTCCAGCAAGCTGCACGCGTCGCTGAGCGGCTGGGACAACGACCTTTGGGACCTCGCCAGCTGGTATCGGGACGCGTGAAGCGCCTTGGGTGGGCGAGCTAGTGTGATGATCGAGAAGTCCGCATCATCGCTCTGGGCTTGGTGGGGGCGCGGACTTCTCGATCTGAATCACACTAGTCTATTGACTTTCCTAGTGTCCTTCAGATCGCGAAATTCGTTCCGAGCTTGCCGCAGATGCCGACGAATTTCGCGATCAGGACACTAGTCCGAACCGGGACCACGCGTTATGGCGCACTATCTCGTCAGGCGCCTGCTGATCGCCATCCCGAGCCTGCTCGGCATCAGCGTCGTTCTCTTTGCGGTTCTGGCGCTCGCCCCCGGCGATCCCTTCGAGGAGCTCGCCACCAATCCCAACGTCCCGCCCGCCGTGCGCGTCGCCCTGCGCGTCAAGTTCGGGCTCGATGATCCGGTCATGGTGCGCTACGTGCGCTGGCTGACCGCCATGCTGCAGGGCGACTGGGGCTTCTCGTTCGTCAGCCGCATGAACGTGGACACCCTGATCCTGCAGCGCCTGCCGACCACGCTGTTCGTCATCGGCTCGGCGCAGGTCCTCGCCATCGCCGTCGCCATCCCGGTCGGCGTCTACGCGGCCGCCCGCCCCTACTCGGTCTTCGACCAGATCGCCAACACGCTGGCGTTCGTCGGGTTCTCGCTGCCGACGTTCTTCACCGGGCTGCTCCTGATCCTGGTGTTCAGCGTCTACCTCGACTGGCTTCCGTTCGTGTATCGCTCCGACATCGCCGCCACCGGCTGGCGCTGGTACTGGGAGCACGTGCGGCAGGCGCTGATGCCCGTTGCCGTCCTCGGCCTCTTCCAGGGGGCATCCCTGACGCGCTACGTGCGCTCGGCCGTGCTCGACGTCATCCGCCTCGACTACGTGACGACGGCGCGCGCCAAGGGCCTCGGCGAGCGCGTCGTCATCGTCAAGCACGTGGTGCGCAACGCGCTGATCCCCGTCGTCACGCTGGTGGCGCTGCAGATGCCGGCGATCTTCGGCGGCGCCATCGTGACCGAGCAGATCTTCCGCATCCCCGGCATCGGCTCGCTGCTCATCAGCTCGATCCTCGCCAACGATACGCCGGTCATCATGGCGGTGACGTTCGTGTTCGCCTGCCTCGTCGTCCTCTTCAACCTCATGGCCGATATCCTCTATGGTTGGCTCGATCCACGCATCACCTACCGCTGAGGCCCAGGCCCAGCCTGTCGCGCGCGGTCGCGGGCGGCGCTATTCGCCGGCGCTGGAGGCATGGAGGCGCTTCCGCCGGCACCGGCTCGCCGTCGCCAGCGGCGTGATCCTCGCCGTCATCGTCGCTGCCATCGTGGTCGGGCCGCAGCTCTGGAACGTGCCGATCAACGAGATCGACTTCGCGGCGCGCCTCGAGGGTCCGTCCTGGCGCCATCCCTTCGGCACCGATGACCTCGGACAGGATCTGCTGGCGCGCATGATCTACGGCGGCCGGATCTCGCTGGCCGTCGGCATAGCCGCGATGGTCGTGGCGATCGTGGCCGGCACCGTCGTCGGCGCGATCGCCGGCATGTCGCGCGGCTGGCTCGGCTCGGCGCTGATGTGGCTCGCCGATCTCTTCCTATCGCTGCCCCAGCTGCCCCTCCTGCTCCTGGTGATCTACCTGTTCCGCGACACGCTGAAGGTGCTGTTCGGGCCCGAGGGCGGCGTCTTCATCCTCATCGTGTTCGTCATCGGTGCCTTGCGCTGGATGCCGGTGGCCCGGCTCGTGCGCGCGCAGTTCCTCTCGCTGCGCGAGAAGGAGTTCGTGGAAGCCGCCCGCGCCCTGGGCGCCAGCACGACGCGCCAGGTGGTGCGCCACATCCTGCCGAATGCTCTGGGCCCCGTCATCGTCGCCGGCACCATCGACGTCGCCGCCGCCATCATTGCGGAATCGACCCTGTCGTTCCTGGGTCTCGGCTTCCCGCCCGATATCCCGACCTGGGGCCGCATCCTCTACGACGCCAAGGACTACCTCGACATTGCGCCGCATTGGGCGCTGTTTCCCGGAGCCGCGATCTTCCTCGTCGTGCTCTCCATCAACTTCATCGGCGACGGGCTGCGCGACACGCTCGATCCCCGCAGGGTGATGTGATGGCGGAGCGACTGCTCGAGATCCGCGGCCTGAGGACCTGTTTCGACACCGACGACGGGCTGGTGCAGGCGGTGGACGGCGTCGATCTGGCGGTCGATCGCCAGGAGACGGTCGGCGTCGTGGGCGAATCGGGCTGCGGCAAGACGGTCACCGCGCTGTCCGTCCTGAAGCTGATCGCCATGCCGCCCGGGCGGATCGCCGGGGGACAGATCCTGTGGCAGGGCCGAGACCTGGTGCCGCTGCGGCCGGACGAGATGAACGACATCCGCAGCAAGGAGATCGCCATCGTCTTCCAGGAGCCGATGACCTCCCTCAACCCGGTCTACACGGTGGGCGAGCAGATCGCCGAGGCGCTCCGCCGCCACGAAGGCCTCGGACGGCGCGCTGCTCTCGATCGGACGGTGGAGATGCTCTCCCTCGTGCAGATCCCCAACCCGCGGGCCCGCGTGCACGACTATCCGCACCAGTTCTCCGGCGGCATGCGCCAGCGCGTGATGATCGCCATGGCGCTCTGCTGCAACCCCAAGCTCCTGATCGCCGACGAGCCGACCACCGCGCTCGACGTGACCATCCAGGCGCAGATCCTCGAGCTTCTCCAGGAGCTCAAGTCGCGCTTCGGCATGGCCATCCTTCTCATCACCCACGCCATGGGCGTGGTGGCGGAGACGGCGCAGCGGGTCGTGGTGATGTACGCGGGCAAGGTTGTCGAGGAGGCCCCGGTCGAGCGGCTGTTCGGCCGGCCCCTGCACCCCTACACGCAGGGTCTCATCCGCTCCATCCCGCGCATCGATCGGCTGGCGGCGCATCGGACACGGCTCGAGGCCATCGCCGGCGTGGTGCCGAGCCTGCTCGACCCGCCGCCGGGCTGCCGCTTTGCGCCACGCTGCCGTTACGCCGCCGATGTCTGCCGGCAGGCGCAGCCTCCGCTGCGCGAGATCGAAGCGGGGCACAAGGCCGCCTGCGTCTTTGCGGAGTCGCTTGGGTCATGACCGAGCCCCTGCTGCGCGTCAGGAACCTGGTCAAGAACTTCGCCGTGAAGGGCGGAGTGTTCGCACGCGAGGTGGACCGTGTGCACGCCGTCGATCATGTGAGCTTCGACATCGCCGCCGGCGAGACGCTGGGGCTCGTGGGCGAGTCGGGCTGCGGCAAGTCCACCACGGGGCGCTGCGTCCTGCGCCTGATCGAGCCGACGTCTGGCGAGGTCTGGTTCGAGGGCCGCAACGTGACGGCACTCGACCGCGGCGCGCTCAGATCGCTCTGCCGGGACATGCAGATCATCTTCCAGGACCCGTTCGCCTCGCTCAATCCGCGCATGACGGTCGGCGCCATCATCAGCGAGGCGCTCGTCATCCACAAGCTGGCGAGGACCAGGCAGGAGTTCCGGGACCGTGTGGCCCAGCTCCTGGAGACGGTCGGGCTGCAGCCCGACCACATGCGCCGCTACCCGCACGAGTTCTCCGGCGGGCAGCGGCAGAGGATCGGCATCGCCCGCGCGCTGGCGGTGGAGCCCAAGCTCATCGTCTGCGACGAGCCTGTCTCCGCCCTCGATGTCTCCATCCAGGCGCAGGTGATCAACCTGCTGGAGGATCTGCAGGACAAGCTCAGCCTCACCTACCTCTTCATCGCCCACGATCTGTCGGTGGTCGAGCACATCAGCTCGCGGGTGGCGGTCATGTATCTGGGCCGCATCGTCGAGATAGCCTTCGCGCGCGACCTCTACACTTCGCCGTTGCACCCCTACACCGAGGCCCTGCTGTCGGCAGTGCCCATCCCCGACCCGCGTGCCAAGCGCCAGCGCATCATGCTGCAGGGCGACGTGCCGAACGCGATCCGTCCGCCCGGCGGCTGCCACTTCCACACCCGCTGCCCCATCCGGAAGCTGCCGCTGTGCAGCCGGGAGACGCCGAAGCTCGAGCAGGGGCCCGACGGACACTGGGTCGCCTGCCATCTGCGCGGCGCGCATGCGGGCACCCTTGCACGGGAGCAGCGGAAGGAGGAGCCGGCGTCGAGCGCAAGTCCTCAAGGCTCGTAGGTCTCGAAGATCGGCGCGTCGGCGAAGCGGGCCGCCGTCTCGCGCTCGCGCCGCGATCGGATCGTCCAGCTGAAGAGGGGAAGGTGAGGCGCGTGGCGCGTCATCCAGGCGCGCACGCCGCGCAGCAGGCGCACGTCGACGGCGAGGAAGCTGCTCGCCGCCGGCACGCGATCGAGCAGGCGCGCCATCGCCGTGCTGCTGGCTGCGCCGGGTCTGGCCCACCAGCGCGCGGGCAGCTGATGGCTGCCGATCACCGGCCCGCGCGGAACCCTGGGTGCCAGCTTGGCCAGCGTGGCAACCACGTCGGCGTTGAACGACATGAGAGCGATCGGTCCCTCGTAGGCCCTTGCCTGGCGGGCGATCCTGTCGAGGAAATGGGCCGGCGGCGTCCTGCCGTTGATCTTCACCTCGACCAGCAGGGGCGCGCGGCCGTCCACGAGTTCGAGCAGCTGCGCGAAGGTCAGGATGCCCGTGTCGCTCCCCTTGTAGCGCAGGCGCGCCAGGTCCTGGGGCGTATGCGCCGCGATCGGGCCGGACGCGGCCACGAGCCGATCGAGCTTCTTATCGTGGAAGACCATGGGTGTGCCGTCCCTGGCCGCCTGCAGGTCGCATTCGATGCCGTAGCCGGCCTGCACGGCGGCGAGGAAGGCCGGGGCCGTGTTCTCGATGCGGCCCCTGCCGGCATCGTGCAGCCCGCGGTGGGCGATGGGCCGCAGGAAGGCGGCCCGATCGAGCAGGCCGGCCGCGTACCCCAGGGGGCGCCCAGCGGGGTGGACCGACGCGCCCTTCCTCCCGGCAGCCAGGCTGCCGGCCATCCAGCGTCGTGCTTTGTCCACGCGTTGCTTCGACATGATCCCACCTTTGCTAGAGAATGGATGCCGTTTGCGGTATTGCAAGGCACAGGCCTTAGAAGTGCCCTTCTCTCGGCGAAGAAAGGCAACCATGACGCATCCGCTCCTCAGCTTCCGGCATGGCGCATCGGCGGTTGGCCTCGCCCTCCTGGCGGCGTGGCCGGTCGGGTCCGCCACCGCGGCCGGCGAGGGCATCGTCATGGCCCCTCACCGTGCCGTCTACGAGATGTCCCTGGCGACCGCCCGCGGCGGCACCGGCGTCACGGCCGTCTCCGGGCGCATGGTGTACGAGCTCACCGGCTCGGCCTGCGAAGGCTATACGCAGAACATGCGTTTCGTCACGCAGATGGTCAACCAGGGGGGCAACACCGTCGTCACCGACCTGCGCTCCTCGAGCTGGGAGGAAGGCAACGGCAAGCGCTTCCGCTTCGACTCCAGTCAGTACCGTGACGAGAAGGCGACCGAGGTCACCGCCGGCGACGCGGCCAGGACCAACACGGCGGACGACGTCAAGGTGGAGCTGACGAAGCCCAGCAAGAAGGACATCTCGCTCAGCGGGCGCGTCTACTTCCCCGTCCAGCACTCCATCGCCCTGGTGACGGCCGCCAAGACGGGCAAGTCGATTTTTCGTGCCGACCTCTACGACGGCTCGGAGAAGGGCGAGAAGGTCTACGACACCATCTCCTTCATCGGCCGCCCGAGGCCTCCCGGCAGCAACCGGCAGCTGCCGCAGGTGAAGAACGCCGAGCCGCTCGATCAGCTCGCCGCCTGGCCCGTCTCCATCGCCTATTTCGAGCCCGGCTCCGACAAGAAGGACGCCGTGCCCGTGTACGAGCTGAGCTTCCTGTTCTTCGAGAATGGCGTCAGCCGCCAGCTGTTCATCGACTACGGAGAGTTCGCCATCCAGGGCACGCTCAAGGAGATCGTGTTCCACCAGCCCGGCAAGTGCGATCCCAAGTAGGGTCCATCTCGCACGCTCCGCCCGCGTCTCGCACGCTCCCCCTCCGTCTCACACGCTCCCCCTCCGTCCTGAGCTTGTCGAAGGACGGGCCACGCATGCCAATCGTGCTTCGACAGGCTCAGCACGGGGTAGGAGCGAGCCTCGTAGGTTGGGTCAAGCGAAGCGCAGACCCAACGCTCTGATCGCCCGTGGCTTTGTGTTGGGTCATCCCCCGGCCTTCGCCGGGGTCGACCTGACCTACGCCGCGCAGTCCGTGCCGATCCCAACGCGTATAGCCCGACACGCGTCACGCGCTCGGGAGATGGGCAGGCGGGGGAGCGGGGCGCGGACGCCTGGCGCTCGGGACGGGAAACGCGGCATCCGCGCTCCACTGCTGCAGGGCGGGTCTTCCTGGCACGGCGGACGACGAG
>Ga0070741_10009908_pt1 | contig 18259 bp, 17 predicted proteins | sample Coa_R1_4_FD_66440 | JGI IMG/M metagenome (GOLD analysis project Ga0070741, IMG submission 66440) | Surface soil microbial communities from Centralia Pennsylvania, which are recovering from an underground coalmine fire - Coalmine... | ecosystem: Environmental > Terrestrial > Soil > Unclassified ...
AAAAAATGTTAAAACGAATGGCACGGACCAGGAGTTGTTTAGATTGTGAGATCGAATGGAAGCCGTATCGTTACCGGTGGCGAGTACAAGGGCGGGACGGCGGCGATGCCGGTCAGCGAGGCGAAAATCCGCGCTAGCGGCTCTTCGATGTCGAACGGCCTGGTCATGTGGGTGTATTTCGTGATGGTGACGCGTGCCTATCTGGGCAAATACCAGCGCCACGTCAGGTACTCAGAGTGCCATTTATGAATTGTTAACGAAATGCGTTTCCTTGGCGGGCCGTCGCGGGTGCTCGCCGCGGCGGGACCCCGGCTTGGGTCCCCGGAGGTGGTCAAATGCCCCGTTCAGGCCACACAATGACTCAATGACCGGCTCTCTCGCCACGCACGACGGGGCGCCTGAAGCGGCGCGCGACGCGCCAGCGCTGGCCCGCGCGCCCGGCGGGCCGGTGCTAGCGTCCGCGCAAGCGGCAGCGTCCGCCGAGGCGGTCACCCCGCTGCTGACGGTGTCGAACCTGAGCGCGCGCTTCGGCCCGGTCCGCGCGCTGAGCGACATCAGCTTGACCGTCGCGCCCGGCGAGATCGTCGCGCTGGCCGGCGAGAACGGCGCGGGCAAGACCACGCTGGTCCGCTGCATCGCCGGCGACGTGGCGCCCGCTAGCGGCGAGATACACCTGGCCGGCCGCCGGGTGCACGCCGAGGCGGCGACGGGCACCAAGCACGGCATCGCCGTGGTCTGGCAGGACCTGGCCCTGTGCGACAACCTGGATATCGCCGCGAACATCATGCTCGGGCGAGAGACACGCAGGTTGCTGTGGTCAGAGGTCAAGATGCATCAGGCCACCGCCGACCTGCTTGCCGAGCTCAAGATCCCGCTGCGGGACACCACGCAGAACGTCAGGACCCTGTCCGGCGGGCAGCGCCAGCTCGTCGCCGTGGCCCGGGCGATGGGCAGGCGGCCCCGCCTGCTCGCGCTCGACGAGCCGACCGCGGCGCTCGGCGTCAACGAGGCCAGGCAGGTCGAGGATCTGATCATGGAGCTGCGCGAGCAGGGCACCACGATCCTGCTTGCCTGCCACGACATCGACCAGATGTTCCGCCTCGCGGACCGGGTAGCCGTGCTGCGGCAGGGCCGGATCGTGGCCGACCTGCGCACCGCGGACACCCACCCCGACGACGTGGTGGCCCTGCTCAGCGGCCAGCAGGTGGACTCGTCCGCCCGGCGGCAGCTCACCCGGCTGCAGGGGCTCACCGACCGGCTGGTCTCTGCCGAACCGTCGTCGGGCCTGTCGCTGATCTTGTCCGCGCTCGGTGCCGCCCTCGGCACCGAACGGCTCTGCATCCATCTGGTCAGCGCCGCGGCCGAAGGCCCAGGCCCATCCAGCACCGCCGACCGGACCCTTCAGTGCGCGGCATACCTCGGCTTCGAGCCCGGTCAGCTTGAGCCGTGGGCCCGATTGCGGTTCGGCCCGGAGGGCGGGCCCATCGGCATGGCCGCCGCCGACGAGCGGCCGGTTATCGCGGACAACCTGCGGGCCTGGCGCGGCTTCCGGGATCTGGCGAGGGCCGCGAAGATCGCCAGCGCGTGGTCGGTGCCGGTGCTCGGACCCGGTGGCCTGTCCGGTCTCACCGGGGTCATCACCGTCTTCTGCGGCGAGCACCGCACGCCGCAGCGGGACGAACTCGACCTGGTCACCGTCTACGCGGGCTACGCGGGGGCCGCCATCGAGCGCGACCGGCTGCTCCACCAGGTGACCGCCAGGAACCAGGTGCTCGAGACGATCAGGGAGATGCTCGAGACGCTTGCCGGGCCGGTGCCGGTCACCGATGGCCTGGCCATCGCGCTTCAGTCACTGCGCCGCGGCCTCCAGGCCGAGGAGGTCGTCCTGCTGACCGAGTCCCAGGAACAGACCCGGCGATGGCGGGCCTATGCCGGGCCGCACAGCACGGAGGCGGTCAGTGCCTCGGCGAGCCTGCGGGCCGTCGCCGAGGACGCGCTCGTCACCACCGAACTTGACGGTGTCGCTCGGCCCCTCCGCGGCGGTAGTGGCGGCGGAGGCCGAAGGCAGCGCGCAAGGGCGGTCGCGTTCATGGCGGCCGGCGGGCGGGCCGTTCTGGTGGCGAGATGGCGGAACCTGCCGCCCACCCAGGAGGAGCCCGCGCTCATGGAGGACGCCGCACACTCGCTGCGGCTCGCCCTCGAACGCGAGGAGGCCGCCAACGCGCACCAGGAGGCGGCCGCCCTGCGCAGGTCCCGTGAGCTACAGCGTGGCTTCCTGTCAAGGCTGAGTCACGAGCTGCGCACGCCGCTTACCGCGATCCGCGGCTACGCGTCCTCGCTCATGCAGAAGGACGTAACCTGGGACGGCGACTCGCAGCAGCGCTTTCTCGACCGGATCGCGGCCGAGTCCGCCCGGCTCGGGCGGCTGGTCGACGACCTGCTGGACTTCTCCGCGATCGAGTCGGGCACGATGCGGCTGCAGCGGGACTGGTGCGACATCCGGCTGGTGGTGGATGCGGCGGTCGCCTGCTTGCCGCCGTCGGCCGCTGAGCACGTGCAGGCCGACTGCGGTATCGACAACGAGGCCCCGGTGATCTGGGCCGACCACGACCGGATGGAGCAGGTGTTCGTCAACCTGCTGACCAACGCGCTCGGCCACAACCCGCCGGGGACCAAGGTCAGCGTGACGATCGCGCAGCACCAGCCGGAGGTGGTGATCAGCGTCCGGGACAACGGCTCCGGCATGCCGCCGCCGGGCGCCCGCACCACTACGGCCGGCGCCGGGCTCGGCCTGTCCATCGCGCGTGGCATCGTCAGCGCCCACGGCGGGCACTTGGAGCTGGAGACCGCGCCCGAGACGGGCACGTGCTTCAGCGTGCACCTCCCGATCGAAGGAATATCAAGTGATGACTGACACCGTGACAAAGACTTGTGCCCTCGTGGTGGAGGATGACCCCAATATCGTCGACCTGATCCGCGCCAACCTCGCGGTCAGGGGTTTCGACACGGTCGTGTCGGTGGACGGCCTCCGGGCGCTTCAGCTCCTCGAGACCGAAGACCCGGACATAGTCCTGCTTGACCTGATGCTGCCCGAGGTCGACGGCTTCGACCTGTGCCGCCAGATCCGTGAACGGTCACCGGTCGCGATCATCGTGGTGTCCGCGCGCGGCGGCGAGCGGGACAAGGTGACGGCGCTGCACATGGGCGCCGACGACTACATGACCAAGCCGTTCAGCATCGAGGAACTGCTCGCCCGGATCACCGCTACGCTCCGGCGCACCCGCCCCGCGGCGCCGCAGGAGCAGGCCGCGCCGGTGATCAGGATCGGTGATATCGCCATCGACCTGGCCAGCCAGCAGGTCCGCCGCGGCGGCCAGCCGGTCCACCTGACCCCGACCGAGTTCGCGCTGTTGCGCGAGCTGGCCGTCAACCGGGGCAAGCTCCTCACCCACGCGCACCTGCTGCGCCGGGTCTGGGGGCACGGCTACGAGACCGAGACCGAATACTTGCGCGTCTACGTGCGCAGGCTCCGCGCCAAGCTCGAAGAGGACGGCAGCACCCCGCTCATCATCACCCAGCCGAGGGCCGGCTACCGCCTGGCCCCGAATAGTTAAGAGCCAGCTGTCGACGCTATACCATGCAACAGTCTTCGTGATCATGGATGAGGGGTGCTAGATGTCCGCGATTGACCCTAGTGTTCCGCCGAGCGGGACCGGCTGCGTGGAATGCCTGGCGGCCGAGGGGTGGTGGGTGCACCTGCGCCGGTGCACGCAGTGCGGGCACATCGGCTGCTGCGACACCTCCCCGTCGCAGCACGCACGCCAGCACGCGGCGCAGACCGGGCACCCGATCATCAGGTCGTTCGAGCCGGGCGAGGACTGGTTCTGGGATTACACCACGAACGAGTACGCCGAAGGGCCGGAGCTGGCCCCGCCGCAGAACCACCCGGAGAGCCAGCCGGTCCCCGGCCCCGAGGGCAGCGTGCCCGCCGACTGGCGCATGCACCTGAACTGAGGCAGCCAGCCGGTGGACACCCTGCGCGGTATCGGCCTGTTCGCCGCGGCCGGGCTGGCCGAGATCGGCGGCGGGTACCTGGTGTGGCGCTGGCTCAGGGAGGGTGCCCCGTGGCCGGTCGGCCTGGCCGGCGCGATCATCCTCGTGGTCTACGGCGTCATCCCGACGTTTCAGGTGAGCGCCGACTTCGGCCGGGTCTACGCCGCCTACGGCGGCGTGTTCGTGATCATGAGCCTGCTCTGGGGCTGGGCCGCCGACGGGCACCGCCCGGACAACTACGACTGGCTAGGCGCCGCGATCGTCGCCGTAGGCGTCGCCGTCATCTACTTCGCCCCCCGCCCCACCTAGCCCTTCCGGATACGAGCGCACCGGCAGGCCCGTCAGCAACGTGGAAGATTACCCCCTCGTGGAGGATCGACCCCCGTAACCGAGGGTCGCGTTACCACGAAAGGGAAATGCACCACGTTACCTAGGCCCATCGATACCCCCCTGGGGTATACTGGGGACCATGGCTGGCGTGGAGTTGACGATCGACGGGATGACGTGCGCGTCGTGCGTGGCGCGGGTGGAGAAGAAGCTCAACCGCCTGGACGGCGTGACCGCCTCGGTCAACCTGGCCACGGAGACCGCGACGGTCAGCTTCCCGGAGACGGTCACCCTCGACGACCTGATCGCCGCCGTCGAGCACGCGGGTTACACGGCCAGGCGCTCGGCGGCGGACCCCGAGGAAGCGCCCGAGTACGCCGGTCGCGTCCATCCGTCGTACCGCCTGACCGGCTCGCTGGCGCTGGCGCTGCCGGTGGTCGTCGTCGCCATGGTCCCGGCGCTGCGCTTCCCCGGCTGGCAGTGGGTCTTGCTGGCGCTGACCGCGCCGGTGGCGACGCTCGGCGCCTGGCCGTTCCACCGCGCCGCGATCGCCAATGCCCGGCACCGGACCGCCACCATGGACACGCTGATCAGCATCGGCGTGTCCGCGTCGTTCATCTGGTCGCTGGTGGCCATCGCCACCGGCAGCGGGCACGACACCTACCTCGAGGTGGCCGCCGTGGTGACCGCGCTGGTCTTGCTCGGCCGGTTCCTCGAAGCACGAGCCCGCCGCCGGTCCGGCGCCGCGCTGCGGGCGCTGCTCGAGCTGGGCGCCAAGGACGTCGCGCTGCTCCAGCCCGGCGGCCTTGAGCGCCGGGTGCCCGTCGCCGAGCTCAGCCCGGGCGACCTGTTCGTCGTCCGCCCCGGAGAGAAGATCGCCGCGGACGGCGTGGTCACCGGCGGTGCTTCGGCTGTCGACACCTCGATGCTGACCGGCGAGCCGGTACCGCGTGAGGTGATCGCGGGCGACGCGGTGACCGGCGGCTGCGTCAACACCAGCGGACGGCTCGTGGTCCGGGCCACCCGGGTGGGCAAGGACACCCAGCTCGCGCACATCACTAACCTGATCACGCAAGCTCAGGCCAGTAAGGCCCAGGTGCAGCGGCTGGCGGACCGGATCTCCGCGGTGTTCGTGCCGGTGGTGATCGGCATCGCCGCGGTGACGCTGATCGCCTGGCTGGCCGCGGGCCAGCCGCCCGGCAGGGCGTTCACCGCCGCGGTGGCGGTGCTGATCATCGCCTGCCCGTGCGCCATGGGCCTGGCCACCCCGACCGCGATCCTGGTCGGCACCGGCCGGGCCGCGCAGCTCGGCATCCTGGTCAAGGGCCCGGAGGCCTTCGAGTCCACCCGCGCCATCGACACGATCGTGCTGGACAAGACCGGCACGGTCACCACCGGTCAGATGACCCTCACCGCGATCGTCCCCGCTCCCGGCGAGGACCCCGCCGAAGTCCTCCGCCTGACCGGCGCCCTCGAATCCGCCTCCGAGCACCCCATAGCCGCCGCGATCGCCACGGCCGCGGCCCTCCCGCCCGAGGGGAGCGTGGCCCACGACGCCCCCTCTAGGGGGGTTCGGGGGCCACGCACCCCCTCCGCCACCCCCTCCGCCACCCCCTTCGCGGGCCCCGCGGACTTCGTCAGCCACCCCGGACGAGGCGTGTCGGGAACGGTCGACCACCACCGGGCGATGGCCGGGCGGCGCGAGTGGCTCGAGGAGCAGCTCACGGCGTCGATGCCGGCCGAGCTCACCGCCACCATCCCCGCCGAGCTCACGGCCGCGGCGGACGACGCGGAGGCAGCCGGCCAGACGGCGGTCTTCGCCGCCTGGGACGGCGTACCGCGCGGCGTGCTCATCGTGGCCGACACCGTCAAGTCCACCTCGGCGCGCGCCATACAACAGCTCCACGACATGGGCCTGCGCACGATCCTGCTCACCGGCGACAACGAGCGCGCCGCCCGCGCGATCGCGGCGCAGACCGGCATCTCCGAGGTGATCGCGAACGTCCTGCCGGCCGGCAAGCAAGACGTCGTCCAGCGCCTCCAGGCCGAAGGCCGGACGGTCGCGATGGCCGGCGACGGCGTGAACGACGCGGCCGCGCTCGCCCAGGCCGACCTCGGCCTGGCCATGGGCACCGGCACGGACGCGGCCATCCAGGCCAGCGACCTCACGCTGATCCGCGGCGACCTGACCGCCGTCCCGGCCGCAATCCGCCTGTCCCGCGCCACGTTGCGCACTATCAAGCGGAATCTCGCCTGGTCGTTCGGATACAACATCTTGGCCATCCCGCTGGCCGCGACCGGCCGCCTCAACCCGATGATCGCCGCCGCGGCGATGGCGTTCAGCTCCGTGTTCGTGGTCACCAGCAGCCTGCGGCTGAGGAGGTTCCGGCCCGACCGTTAGGATTCCCTAGTGGTTTCCGTGGTCTCCGTGGCCTTCGCGCTGCTGACCGCGCTGTGCAACGGCATGGCGTCGGTTCTGCAGCGGCGCGCCGCGTCGACCGCCCCGGACGACAAAGCGCTCCATTTGTCCCTGCTCAGCTACCTCGTCAGGCACAAGGTCTGGCTGGCGGGCGTCGGCATGACGATCGCGGCGGCGCTGTGCCAGGCCACGGCCCTGGCGACCGGCCCGGTCGCGCTGGTCCAGCCGATCTTCATCATCGAGCTGCCGTTCACCCTGCTGGTGTCCAGCAGGCTGGCCCGCGCGCGGTTGCCGCGGCTCACCTGGGTTGCGGTCGCCGTGGTCACCGTCTCCCTGGGCGCGGGCCTGGCCGCCGCCGCGCCGTCCGGCGGCACGGACACGGCCCCGACCAGCACCTGGATCCCGGTCCTGATCGTCACCGCGTGCTTCGAGGCGGTGCTGATCGCGGTCGGCGTGCAGACCCGCGGCAACGCCCGCGCGGCGGCGTTCGCGCTGGCCGCGGCCTGTGGCTACGCGCTGACCGCCGCGCTGATGAAGAATGCCATGGCCGCCCTGAACCAGGGGGTACCCCAGTTCTTCAGCTCCTGGCAGCTCTACGCGACCGCAGCCGCGGGCGTCGGTTCCCTGTTCCTGCTCCAGAACAGCCTCCAGGCCGCGACGCTGGTCGCGAGCCAGCCTGCGCTCACCCTCGGCGACGCGCTGATCAGCGTCGCCTACGGCGTGACGATCTTCGGCGAGGTGCTCCGCACCGGCTGGTGGCTCGCCGCCGAGATCGCCGCGGTGCTCGCGATCGGCTTCGGCTGCATCGAGCTGTCCCGGTCCCTTGGCATCCTGGGACAGAGCGACAATGCCTTGCCCACGACCTCGACCCTCCAGCTTCGGACTGACCCATGACAACGACCACAACCGCGGACGTCATCGTCCAGACCCTCATCGCGCACGGCGTGGACACCGTCTTCGGGCTGCCCGGCGTGCAGACCTACCCGCTGTTCGACGCCCTGGCCAGGGCGAACATCAGGACGGTCGGGGCCAGGCACGAGCAGGGCGCCGGGTACATGGCGTTCGGCTACGCGCAGGCGACCGGGCGCACCGGGGTCTACACGGTGGTGCCCGGCCCCGGGTTCCTGAACTCCAGCGCGGCGCTGCTCTCCGCGCACGGCGCGAGCGCCCCCGTGCTGTGCATCACCGGCGAGGTCCCGTCCCGGTTCATCGGCAGCGGGCTCGGCCACCTGCACGAGATGCCCGACCAGCTCGCCACGATGCGCACGGTGACCAAGTGGGCGGACGTCATCAGGCACCCCACGCAGGCCGCCGAGATAACCGCCCGCGCGCTGTATCACGCCAGGGCGGGCCGGCCGCGGCCGACCGCGATCGCGGTTCCGTGGGACGTCCTCGGCGCCCCCGCGCCGCAGGCCACCGGCCATCCGTTCCCGGTCACCAGCCCGCCGCTCGAACCCGCCGCGATCGCGCACGCCGCCGAGGTGCTGGCCCGCGCCAAGCAGCCGATGATCATGGTGGGCAGCGGCGCCGTGGCCGCGTCGGCGGAGGTCCTTCAGCTTGCCCGGCTGCTCCAGGCGCCGGTGGTGAGCTTCCGCGGCGGCCGCGGCGTGGTCTCGGATGAGGATCCGCTCGGCTTCACGTCCGCCGTCGGGTTCGAGCGCTGGGCGGAGACCGACGTGCTGCTCGGCGTCGGCTCCCGGCTGGAGCTCACCTGGTACCGCTGGCCGGACCGGCCGGCCGGGCTCCGCACGGTGCTGGTGGACATCGACCCGGAGCAGGCGGTCCGGCTCCAGCCGGACGTCTCCGTGGTCGGCGACGCCAAGGAGGCGGTCACCGCGCTGCTGCGCGAGCTGACGTTCACCGAATCCCCGCGCCCGGACAGGAGCCCCGAGTTCGCCGAGCTCAAGCAGCGCAAGGCCGCGGAGTTCCGGGACATCGGCCCCGACCTGGACTACCTGGCCGCGATCCGCGCCGTGCTGCCGCCGGATGGCTTCTTCGTCGAGGAGATCTGCCAGGTGGGCTTCGCGTCCTACTTCGGCTTCCCGGTGCGCGCGCCGCGGGAATTCATCTCCTGTGGTCACCAGGGCACGCTGGGCTTCGGCTACCCGACCGCTCTCGGGGTAAAAGCCGCTTTTCCCGAACGGCCAGTGGTTTCAGTATCGGGCGACGGGGGGTTCGCGTTCGGTCTCGCGGAGCTGGCTACCGCGGTCCAGTACAACCTGGGCGTGATCGCGGTGGTGTTCAACAACGACGCGTTCGGCAACGTGCTGCTCGACCAGCAGCGGCTGTTCGAGGGGCGTGAGGTCTCGTCCCGGCTGCGCAATCCGGATTTCGCCGCGGTGGCTACGGCGTTCGGCGCTTCTGGCTACACGGTGCGGTCGCCGCAGGAGCTGGAGACCACGCTGGCGAAGGCGATCGCCGAGGCCAAGCCGGCCGTCATCGAGGTGAAGACGACGATCGGCAATACGGCGGCGACCCCGTGGAAGTACCTCAAGCCGGTATCGCGCGCGGCCGCGCCGCAAAACGGGTAGCCTGCGCGGAGTGTACGCCGTTGCTGCTCTAGCCGTGGCCGGCCTGGCCATCGGCCGTCCCCAGCGCGCGCTGATCAGCCGTTTTGCCGTCGGTGCGTCCGTGGCTTCATGGCTGGTTGTGGGACTTGTTTCCGCGATCCTGCTCGCCGCTCTTGGCGCCCGCGTGCACCCGCCGCTGGTGCTCGCCGCGGCGTGCGCGCTCGCGGTGTGCACGGTGCCGCTGGCGTTCATCGACGCGGCGGTCAAGCGGCTGCCCGACCTGCTCACCGGCGCGGCGTACGCCGCCACCGGCCTGTTCCTCATTGTGGCCGCCGCGGTCAGCGGTGGGTGGGGCGCCCTGGGACGCGCCGCCCTCGGCGGGCTCGTGCTCGCGGGGGTGTACCTGATCCTGCTGCTGATCAGCCCGTCCGGGATGGGCCTCGGCGACGTCAAGCTGGCGGCGAGCCTGGGCACGATGCTCGCCTGGACGAGCTGGAACCTGCTGCTGCTCGGCGGCTTCGCCGGCTTCGCGCTGGCCGCCGTCTACAGCGTCGCCCTGCTCGCCACCGGCCGCGCCACCCGCAAGCAGCAGATCCCGTTCGGCCCGTTCATGATCGCCGGTGCGTTCCTGGCCGTATTGCTGGGCTGACCTCTATCCTGGGGCCATGGCCGACCGCCGCCGACAGCGCAATGTGTCGTTCTCGTTCTCGCTCTCCGGCTTGCTGGTCGCGCTCAAGCTGGCCGGCGTCATCGGCTGGCCGTGGTGGGAGGTGCTCCTTCCCGTCTGGTTCGGCCTCGCCGCCCTGTTCCTCGCCGCCAGCTACGCGCTCACCTCCCTGCTGATCGACCGCCTAGCCGATTACCGGGCCGCCCGCCGTGACCTCGACCCCCGTCCGTCCCACGTGCCGCGGTGACTTACCGTCCCAGGTGGGCGAGTTCCTTCAGCCGGCTCCTGGCGACCTTGCCGGTCGGGCCGACCGGTAGTTCGGCCACCACGTGAATCGTGTCGGGCCGCTTGTGCCGCGGCAGCCCCGCGGCGCACGCCTCGTGCAGTGCCGCGGCTACTTCGGTGCCGGGCGCCGCGGGGACCACGTAGGCGACGGGGCGCTCGCCGAGGACCTCGTCGTGGGCCGGGACCACCGCGGCGGACCGCACGCCGGGCTGGGCCAGCAGCAGCTCCTCGATTTCCCGCGGGTAGATCTTCTCGCCGCCACGGTTGATCACGTCATCCGATCGCCCGGCCAGGAACAGGTAGCCGTCCGAGTCGAGGTAGCCGAGGTCACCCGTCGCCAGCCAGCCCGCCGCGTCGATGGTGCCGGGCCGGCCGCCGCTCGCGTACCGGGTGATGACGCCGCGGCCGCGGATCTGCACCCGGCCGATCACGCCGGGCGGGCACGGGCCGGGCATCGCGGCGGCCTCGTCCGGCAGCGGCAGCACCCGCAGCTCCGTGCCAGCGGGCAGGCCCGCCGAGCCGGGCTTGCGCGGCCCGTCCAGCGGGTTGGCGGTGATCATGCTGGCCGCCTCCGTCATGCCGTAGGTCTCCACGATGGGGATGCCGAACGCCTCCTCGAACCGCACGAGCGCCGACGGCGGCAGGGGAGCCGAGGCGGACCTGACGAACCGGACCCGCGGGGGCACCCGGACCCCACCGGGGTCCATGGCCAGCAAGGAGATGATCGCGGGGACCGCGTTGATCCAGGTGATCTCCCGCTCGGCGATCACCGGCCAGAACCGCCGGCGGCTGAACTTGCGGTCGACCACCAGGCACGCTCCGGCGCTGAGCGTCGCGAGCAGGCCGACCACCTCGGCGTTCACGTGGAACAGCGGCAGCGAGCAGTAGCCGCGGTCGGCAGGGCCGAGCCGATGGTGGCTGGCGACGCTGCTGGCGACATGGCACAGCTGGTCCTCGCGCAGCAAGATGCCCTTCGGCGTTCCGGTGGTGCCGCTGGTGCACAGGAAGATCCCGCCGGCCCCCGCGGGCAGACCCGGAGATCCCGCGGAACCGGACTCCGCGGGATCTCCGGGTGGCTGGATCGGCGTCAGGCCGTCCGGCGCGTCGGCGGAGGAGACGCCGACGATGGCGGCCGGCCGCGCGACCGCGAGCACCCTGGCGGCATCGGCGGCAGGCGCGGCCGGATCGAGTGGCACCGCGACCCGCCCGGCCGCGACGATGCCGACGAGCGCGGTCGCGTAGCCAACAGGATCGGGCAGGCAGACGGCGACGCCACCGCCGGGCGCGACGCCCGCGTCATCAAGGTGGCGTGCCCAGGCCCGTATAGACCGGCTCAGTTCCGCGTACGTCAGCGTCGCCGACCCGCTCGCGTCCTCCAGGTACGGAGCGTCGCCACGGCTGACGGCGGCTGCCTCGATCCAGTCTCTTATCACGCTCATCATCCGTTCTCGTCGTCAGCCGGACCCATGCGCGGCCGGTGAGCGGCACCGCCAGCGGGGTCCGGGCGAGCAGGCTTGTCAGTGCGAAGGAACCCAGGTAAACGATCACGACGGTCAGCAGGCACAGCAGCGGCCACGGCACCGTGCCGGTCAGGCCCTGCCAGCCCAGCCACACCAGCGCGTTGATGAACAGCAGCTGCGCCAGGTAGACGCCGTACGCGTTGTCGGAGCCGGACCGCACCGCCGCGCGCATCCAGTCCGGGCGTCCCGGCCGGACCAGCGCGACGCCGGTCAGGTACAGGCACGCGATGATCCCGGCGTTGAACGGGATGACGCTCGGCTGGAACGGGTCGTCGCCCGCGCCGAGCACGGTCGTCACGCCGTCCTGCGCGAGGTAGTAGACCACCTCGGCGGCGATCGCCGCCGCGAACGTGAACAGCACCACCAGATGGGCGTTCCGGCACAGCCAGTCGTGCACCTGGGCCAGGTGGCAGGCGGCGATGGCCCCGCCGAGCAGGTACAGCACGTAGGTGGGCGCCTCGCGCTGTGCCCAGACCCCGCGCAGCCCGAGCGGGAGCACGTTCCAGTGCATGGCGATGACCAGCAGGAACTGCATCGCCACGACGGCCGCGAGCAGCAGCCCGTGATGCCCGGCGGTGCGCCGCAGCAGCCAGAGCACGAACGGGAACACCAGGTAGAACTGCATGATCACGAGCAGGAAGTACAGGTGGTAGTACCCGACGTAGAGCAGATGGGGCAGCGCCCACAGCGCCCGGCCCGTGCTGGGATAACCCGCCTTGGGCAGCGTGCTCAGGTAGTAAATGAGCGTCCAGCACAGGTACGGGATGCCCACCGAGACGAACCGGCGCCGGTAGAACCGGCGCAGCCCGGACCGTTCCAGATCCGCGTAGGCGTAGGTCAGCATGCACGCGGAGACGAAGAAGAACGCGTCCCGCGCCGCGTGCAGCAAGGTGAGCGCGGCGCCTGCCGTCACCGCGGCACTCGCCGGGGCGAAGAACAGCAGCACGTGGGTGCTGACGACGCCTACCTGCTTGACCGGACGGGTGGCGTCGACGTGGTCGAGCCGCCTGCCCGGCATCAGTACATCATCCGCGGATCACGGTAATGCTTGAACTCCAGCAGGTTGCCGGACGGATCGACGAGCACGAACGTCCGGTGCTCTTCGGCCAGCGCCTCGAACCGCGACGACACATCCCTGAAGAACGGGATCTTGCGGATGACCGCGCAGTCGTACACCGCCTGGAAGTCCGCCTCCTCGCGGAACGTGACACCGAAATGGCGCGGGTACAGATCCAGGGACTCCGGTGCGGGCGGCTCGGCCTCGGTGAGGTGGCACACCAGCTGGTCGCCGAAGAAATCCACGGTGATCCGGTCCGGATACCGCCTGGCCAGTTTGCAGCCGAGCATCGTGACATAGAAGCGCTGTGCCTCGTCGAGGTCGTGCACCGGAATGGCCAGGTGGAAAACGTCGCAGGTGGTCCGCATGTGCATACCTCTCTAGTCGAAGGCGGCAAGCGTGTCCGCGCGGAGCCCCAGCCGCAGGGTCTCCAGCCCGATGACCGCCTGCGCCGGGACGTTGCCGAGGTTCACGTCCGGACCGATCCGGGTCACGAAATGCGCTTGCAGCGCGGTGGTCGGCGCCTCGAAGAGCAGGCTGTTCCCGTCGATGCCCGACGACAGCACGTCCTCGATCAGGCCGAACCTGAGCGCGCCGTCCGGCCGGCAGATGCCGGACTTGCCGCTCTCCCGTGCCTCCAGCGTGACGAGCGTCGCGCCCGCCTCGAGGTCTTCGCGGATGCAGCTGATCCACGCGCTGGGCGGTAGCTGCTCCGAGCGCTGGGAGTCCTTGAAGCCAACCTCGGAGACGACGGTGAAATCGCCGGCCAGCTTGCGGACATAGCTCGCCTTTTCCGCGTTGGAAAGGTCGATCGTGCCGTTGGACACTTCGACGTGGCGACACGAGTACTCGTCGCAGAACCGCCGGAAGTCGTCGAAGCGATCCTGCGCGACGTATTTCTCGAATAGGGTCCCGCCGAAGTAGTACCCGATGTCATGCCCCGCCAGCACGTCGATCTTCGTGCGCAACGTGCTGGAGACCACAGCCGTGCCCCAGCCGAACTTCACATAGTCGATGTATTCCGCGGCCGACGACACGAGGTCGGCGAAGTGCGCCGCGGGTATTCCGCCATCGATGACCATGGTCAGCCCGGTCCGGCGCGGCTTGTGCGCCCGGTTCGGCAGGCGCAAGGTCGTGGGATTCATGCTGAGCAGTCTTCGCGAGATACTGAAATTTCGATTAAATTGCGTCTGCCTGCGCGAATCTCGCAGCGTTTTCTCATCCTGCACTGACTGCCTCCCAGGTTCCCAGAGGTTCCATTCAGGGATGGATGCCGGCAGCGGGGCGAGACTGCTCGTCGTGGACGACGATCCCGACGTGCGTGACTCGCTCGGCCGCGCGCTGCGGTCGGCCGGTTACTCGGTGACCGCGGTCAGTAACGGGAGCGACGCGCTCGACGCCGTGGCCAGGTCTCCGGTGGACCTGATCGTGCTCGACGTGCTGATGCCGGTCCTCGACGGGTTCGAGGTCTGCCGTCGGCTACGGGAACGCGGGGACCGGACGCCGGTCCTGGTGCTGACCGCCAGGTACGCCGTCGACGACCGGGTCACCGGGCTGGAGGCGGGCGCGGACGACTATCTGGTGAAGCCCTTCGCGCTGCGGGAACTGCTGGCTCGCGTTCAGGCTCTGCTCAGGCGGAGCCGGCCCTCTCATGAGGTGCTCGGCTATGCCGACCTGACGATGGACGCGACCACCAGGAAGGTGACCCGCGACGGCGCGGACATCGCGCTCACCAGGATCGAGTTCAGCCTGCTCGAGCTGCTGTTGCGCAACGCCGAGCAGGTGCTCAGCTACGAGGTGATCCTGGACCGGGTCTGGGGCTACGGCGAGGCGCCGGCGTCCAACGCGCTCCAGGTGTTCGTCGGCTTTCTTCGGCACAAGCTGGAGGAGGGCGGGCGGCAGCGGCTCGTGCACAACGTGCGAGGTGTCGGCTACGTGATGCGGATCATGCGCTGATGGCGCGCCGCTGGATACGCCGCGGGCCGATGCTGCTGCGCACCCGGTTCACGCTCGCGGTCTCTGTCGCGGTCGCCGCCGTCACGCTCGTGATCACCGCCGTGGCCTTCCTCGTCATCCGCGCCGACCTGCGTGATCAGCTCCAGGATGAGCTCGCGGCGCGCGAGGCCGCCGTGCAGCACCTCGCCGCGCGCGAGCACGGCCGGATCCCGGAGGGCTGGGTGCCGCCGGAATCGGACCGGTTCGGCACGACGAGCCCGTATACCCAGCTGGTGGCGTCCGACGGCATCGTCTGGGCACCGGCCGGCGACTACGGGCTGCTGCCCAAGACCCAGGGCGCCGTCGACGTCGCCGCGGGGCGTCGCGCGGCCTACTACTCGGACGCCACGCTGGGCGGCGTCCGGGCCATGGTGCTGACCGCGCCGCTCGCGCCGGGCCTGGCGATGCAGCTGGCCGTTCCGCTGAACTCCGTCGACACGGAGGTGACCAGGGTCGGGGCCACGCTGGCGCTGCTCAGCGTGGCGGGGATCGCGCTGGCCGCCCTGGTCGGCTGGGGCGTGGCCAGGGCTGGCCTGGCACCGCTGAGCCGCCTGGCCGCCGTCGCGGAACAGGTGACCGCGACCGGTGACCCCGGTGAGCGGGTGGACGTTGACCGGCCCGATGAGCTGGGCAGGCTCGCGGCCTCGTTCAACACCATGCTCGACGCGCTCCAGCGGTCGCTCGTCGCCCAGCGCCAGCTGGTCAGCGACGCGAGCCACGAGCTGCGCACGCCGCTGACCAGCATGCGGCTCAACATCGAGCTGCTGGCCAGCGACCCCGGCCTGTCCGAGCAGGAGCGGAAGGAGATCCTCGACCGGGTGGCGGCTCAGGGCGCGGAGCTCGGCACGCTGGTGGCGAACGTCACCGAACTGGCACGGGGGGAGTCGGTGGAGCGCGAGTACGACGACGTCTGGCTCCAGGACGCTGTCGTGGCCGGGCTGGAGGCGGCCAGACGCGACTGGCCGCGGACGTCGTTCCCCGCGGACCTGGAGCCGTGCGTGACTTTCGGCGACGCCGAGCGGATCCGCGGCGCGATCAGGAACCTGCTGGACAACGCCGCGAAGTTCAGCCCGCCGGGCGAGCCGGTGGAGGTGCGGCTGCGGGACGGCGAGATCGTGGTGCGCGACCACGGGCCGGGTATCGCCGCCGCGGACCTGCCGTACGTCTTCAACCGTTTCTACCGCGCGGCCTCGGCCAGGGGAGTGCCCGGCTCCGGGCTGGGGCTGTCCATCGTGCGGCAGGTGGCGGAGGCGCACGGCGGCGATGTCCAGACGGAGAGCCCGGCGGACGGCGGCACGCTGATCCGGTTCCGGCTGCCGGTCAGGCGCTGCGCGGCCGCTTCTGGGAGCTAGCCGGCGCGCACGTGCCTGACAACGAGGTCGCGTCGTTCGTGCGCAGCGCGTGTTCCACGGTGCTAGCGAGCCAATGGCTGCCGGCCACGGACGGATGCAGGCCGTCGCGCACCCGGCCGAACCGCCAGCCCTGGGTCAGCGGGTCCATGATGATGACGCCGCGGTCCGCGGCGGTGGCCGCGGACACGATCGCGTGATCGGTCCGGTAGGCGGCCTGCGACGGCGACCTCTTGGTGAACACGGTGACCAGGGCGATCTTGGCCCTGGGCGCCTCGTCGCGGATCAGGTCGATGGCTTCGGTGACCTGCCGCCGCTCCAGCGCCAGCGGCACCCCGATGTCGTTGTGGCCGGCCTGCACGATGACCAGCTCCGGATCGACCGATGGCAGGTCGATGTGCTCGAGTTCGGCGATGACCGGGCCGCGGTGTCCGTACCCTTGGCGCACGTAGCCGGCACCAGGCACCCCGTACACGACCGCGTTGGCGTGCAGGTCGCGGGTGAGCAGGCCGGCCCATGACTCAGCCGGGTTGCCCGGGCCGACCCCGGCCGTGTACGAGGCGCCGACGATGACGACCTCGAGCGGCCGGCGTTCGCAGCTCGCCACGTGCCCGCCCGCGGACTTGCTCGGCCACAGCATCACCGAAGCCCCCACGACAGCGGCGATGGCGGCTATTCCCCCTATAATGCGCAGCAGCACGCATCCAGTGTGGCAGATGTAATAATTGCGTATGGCCTTAGAACCTCGACGTGAGCCGCTCCGGCTGGCCGAGGCGGTGGGGGCGCTGTCGCTGGCCACGGACCTGGCGATGGGCCAGCCGCTGGAGCACGGAATGCGCACGGCGATGCTGGCGCTGCGCGGCGCGATTTCCATGGGCCTGGCCGAAAACGACCTGGTCACCGTCTACTACACCGGCGTGCTGCACTTCGCCGGGTGTACCGCGGAGAGCGATATCGACGCGCGGTTCTTCGGCGACGAGCTCACCGCGCGGCCGCGGATGCTCGCCGTCGCGCACGGCTCGCGCCGCGAGCTGGTCAGCACGGCGATGCGCACCGCCCACCCGGACAGCTCACCGCTCGCGCGGGCGGCCGCGATGGCACGGTCGGCGTTCGGCAGCTTGTCGGAGTTCCGCAAGTGGGCGTCCAGCCACTGCGACGTGGCCAGGCTGCTCGGCGCGCGGATGGGCCTGTCGGCACCGATCCAGCTGTCGCTGCGGCACCTGTACGAGCGCTGGGATGGCAACGGCATGCCGGGGGAGCTGCGGGGTTCCAAGCTCCCGCTTGCGGTGCGCCTGATGCAGGTGGCGCAGGATGCGGACGTTGCCTGGCAGCAGGGCGGGAAACCGCTGGCGGACCGGGTGCTGGCCGACCGCGCCGGATCCGGGCTGGACCCGGACGCGGTGCGCGTGTTCCTGGGACTCGGCGATGAGCTGTACCGGGACATGGACACCCCGTCCATCTGGGACGCGGCGATCGAGGCCGAGCCGGGCAAGCAGCCGGTGATCGACGACCGGCGGCTGGATGACTGCCTGTCGGCGATCGCGGACTTCGCCGACCTGAAGAGCATCTGGACCGTGGGCCACTCGCGCGGCGTCGCCGAGCTGGCGGAGTCGGCGGCCATGCTGGCCGGACTGCCGGCCGGCGAGACGCGGCAGCTACGGCAGGCGGCGCTGGTGCACGACATCGGCCGGGTCGCGGTGCCGGTCCGGGTGTGGGCCAGGCCAGGCCCGCTGAGCCGCGACGAATCGGAACGTGTGCGGCTGCACGCCTACCACAGCGAGCGGGTGCTCGACGCGGTGCCCGGCCTGCGGCCGCTGGCCCGGCTGGCCGGTGCGCACGGCGAGCGCTACGACGGATCCGGCTACCACCGCGGCAGCAAGGCCGCCGACCTGCCATTCTCCGCATGGCTGCTGGCCGCCGCGGATGCGTACCAGGCGATGCGCGAACCGCGCGCGCACCGCCCCCCGCTCACGGAGGCGGAGGCCGTCGACGCGCTGCACCGCGATGCCGAGGCCGGCAAGTTCGCTCCCGAGGCGGTCCAAGCGGTGCTCGCCGCGTCGGGGCAGCCGTCCGGCGC
>Ga0070741_10009909_pt1 | contig 18256 bp, 19 predicted proteins | sample Coa_R1_4_FD_66440 | JGI IMG/M metagenome (GOLD analysis project Ga0070741, IMG submission 66440) | Surface soil microbial communities from Centralia Pennsylvania, which are recovering from an underground coalmine fire - Coalmine... | ecosystem: Environmental > Terrestrial > Soil > Unclassified ...
CCCCACTGATTCGTCTGGGCAGTGCGTTAGACGGCCGGATTTTTCCGGTCGAAGCGTCGGAGGACCCCGTGGTCATCTTCGATTGCAACGGCGTGCTGGTCGATAGTGAGCCGTTGGCGACTGCGATTGTGTCCCAGGAGTTTGTGCGCGCCGGCTTCCCGCTGACGCCGGACATGGTTGCGCGCTATTTCACCGGGCGCCGCCCGGCGGACATGTTCGCCGAGGTCGAGCGCGCCGCCGGGCGCAGGCTGCCGCCGGGCTTCGCCGCAACCGTCGGCGAGGCAGTCCTGCGCCGTTTCCGCAGTGAATTGCGCCCGACCCGTCATGCGGCCTACGCGCTCTCGTGGCTGCGCGGACCGAAATGCGTCGCCTCTTCGTCGTCGCTCGAGCGGATTCGCGTCAGCCTCGAAAGCACCGGGCTCATCCGCTATTTCGAGCCGAACCTGTTTTCGGCAAGCGACGTGCGCAACGGCAAGCCTGCACCGGATCTGTTTCTCCATGCAGCCGGCAAGATGGGGGTCGAACCCGCCGCCTGCATCGTCGTCGAGGATTCACCGGTCGGCGTGGCCGCCGGCGTTGCCGCAGGGATGACTGTGATCGGCTTTGCCGGCGCGGGCCACGTCCGCAGCCAGACTGCCGATCAGTTGCGCGGCGCCGGTGCCCGTGCGGTCATCTCTGATTTTCGCGCGCTCAAGAGCACGATCATCGACCTGCGCGGCTGGTAGCGCGCGCTTCAGCTTTGGCGCGGCTTCGGCGCCGCCCGAGGCTTCGGCTTCGCCGCAGGTTTCTTCTTTTCCTGCTGCGCGCCCAGCGGATCAAATCCCACATACACGACGTAGGCGTCGATGTTTGCCGCCGGCTGCGGCATCGGAAACGAAATGTCGGGATCAATATGCGTGAAGGTGGCGCGGTCGACGGCGCTGGCAATCGTCACCTGTTCGCGCGCGAACTTCGAAACGATCGTCTTGGGATTCACTCCCTCCTGCACGACGGCGAGGCGAAGCGGAATATCGACAGTACCAGGACCGCCAGCCGGTCCGGTGATGACGCGGCCCTCAATTCCGACTTTCATGGTCATGACGCCGGCAGCGACATGACATTCGCGCGCCGTACGGACAATCGTGGCCTGATAGCGCAGATCTAGTGCCGAAGGCTCGCCCTCGCCCGGCTTGCTGCCGATCATCAGGGTAGAGGCGCCGGTCCTGATTTCGATTCCCGGGCATTCCACGTCGGAGTTCGGATCCGCGGCAGCATTGCCATCGCCGGTTGTCGCCTTCGACGATGTGCTGAACAGGTCAAGGGCGGACGTGCTGAACACGTTGGTCGAGCCGCAGCCCGCCAGAACCAGCGCCAGGCACAAAAAAGCCGGCACGCCGGCCAGACCAGCTTCCGAACGCGCTCTTCTTCTCACCACCATCCCTCGTCCTGTAACCCAGGCATGCCCTCGGTCCCTTTATAGCAAGTGCAGATCGGCAATCCCAAGGCGTGCGATCAGTCGACATCGTCCTTGAGCCGGGCATACAGCAGATGATCCTGCCAGATGCCGTTGATGCAAAGATAGCCGCGTGCATAGCCTTCGCGCTTGAATCCGGTCTTTTCGAGCAGACGGATCGAGGCGGTGTTGCTTGGAATGCACGCCGCCTCCAGTCGGTGCAGCCGCAATGTGGTGAAACTGTATGGAATCAACGCGCGCACCGCGGCGGTCATGTAGCCCTGCCGCGCGAACCGCTCGCCGATCCAGTAGCCGATGCTGCCAGCCTGTGCCACGCCACGGCGAATGTTCGCAAGCGTCAGGCCGCCGACCATGGCATTGTCTTCGTTGCGAAAGATGAGAAAGGCATAGGCGAGATCACCGCGTTGGTCTTCCGCGTAGCGCTTGAGCCGCCGCCGGAAAGCGCCGCGCGTAAGGTCGTCGGCCGGCCAGGTTGGCTCCCAGGGCACGAGGAAATTGCGGCTGGCTGCGCGCAGGGCTGCCCATTCTGCAAAATCCCCGCTGTGCGGCGCCCGCAATGTGACACCGTTGCCGGTGATGCCCGGCATGATGTCGTTGAAACTGACGGATCGAAAAAGTGCCATGACGTGCAATCGCGCGGGTTCAGGCTGCGCGTCGGAACAGACTCTCAGCGATTGCGGCAGTGCTTGCAAGACCGCTGCCGGGGCCGAGCGCCGCGATCGCCGGCTTGGCGCGCCTGATCAGCGCGGCGCCGGCTGCGCGCGCGCTCTCGATCGTGACGGCGTCGACTTTTGCCACAATCTCATCGAGCGGCATGGGCCGGCCGTAGGCAAGCATCTGCCGCGCCAGCTGCCCCACGCGCGCCTCCGAGCTCTCCAGCGCCATCAGCAGGCCCGCCTTCATCTGTGCCTTGGCGCGGCCGATTTCGGTCTCGTTGAGCGTTTCGGTTGCATTGCCGATCTGGTCGATCACGACGCGCATCAATTCCGGTGCATCGGCCTCGTCTGTTCCGGCATAGAGCGCGAACAGCCCGGTATCGGTATAGGGCATATGGAAGGCATGAATTGAATAGCAAAGACCGCGAACTTCGCGCACCTCCTGGAACAGGCGCGACGACATGCCGCCGCCCAGCACGCTGGTAAACACCTGAAGGCTGTAGAGCTGATCGTCGCGCACCGGCAGCCCTTCCAGCGCCATGGCAATGTGGACCTGTTCGAGATCGCGCGTTTCAACCCGCGTGCCGCCGCCGAAATATGCCGGTTCCGGCGCCGGCACGGCGGGACCCGTGAAGCTCGCAAACCGTCTCTCGACATCGGCAACGATGGCGGCGTGATCAACCGCGCCGGCCGCGGCAACGATCATACCAGGCGCCTTGTAGTTGCGCGACAGATACGAGCGCAGCCGCCGCGGATTGAACGAGCGCACCGTCTCCGGCGTGCCGAGAATCGAGCGGCCGACAGATTGCTGGGGAAACGCTGTCTCCTGCAGGCGGTCAAAGACGAGATCGTCAGGCGCATCTTCGGTGGCGCCGATCTCCTGCACGATGACGTTCTGCTCGCGCTTGAGCTCTTCCGCGTCGAATGTCGGCTCCGAAAGGATGTCGGAGAGGACATCGAGCGCGAGCGGAACGTCCGCCTTGAGCACGCGCGCAAAATAGCCCGTCGATTCGACGCTCGTTGCCGCATTCAGATCGCCGCCCACGGCTTCTATTGTCTCCGCGATCTGCCGCGCGTTCCTGCGCTTCGTGCCCTTGAACGCCATGTGCTCGAGCAGGTGCGAAATCCCGTGCTCATCGGGCCTCTCGTTGCGGCTGCCGGAGGCGATCCACACGCCAAGCGACGCGGTCTCCAGGTGCGCCATCCGGTCGGTGACCACAGACAGACCGGATGGAAGACGAGTCACTTCGACGGTCATGCCGCTGCCCCCTTCCGTGTCGCACGCGAAGCCGATTCCACAAATCGTTCGATCGCCGCCTGGTCGGGCGGCAGCACCGTGACCCGTTCCTTGCGCTTCGGCAGGTCGGCCAGCCACTCCGGCAAATGCGGTTCGAACCCGCAGGCGGCCTTCACGGCGGCGGGAAATTTCGCGGCGTGCGCGGTCGAGAGCACCACCATCGGCACGGAGACATCCCGCGCCTCCTTTTCGGCGACCGCCAGCGCAATGGCGGTATGCGGATCGACGCAATAGTTGGCTTCCCGCATCCACGCACGGATCTCGGCGGCGCATTCCTGCTCGTCGGCACGATTGGCGCTGAACAGCGCCCGCAGTTCCTTGAGTGCCGGTGCCGAGACGACAAACCGGCCGGATTGGGCGAGCGAGCCCATCAACGCACGCACCGAAGCAGCGTCCCGGCCGTTCGCCTCGAACAGCAGTCGTTCGAAGTTCGACGACACCTGGATGTCCATCGACGGCGACATGGTCGCGATCACGTCGCGAATTTCGTAGGCGCCAGTGGCGAAGGTACGTGCCAGGATATCGTTGGCGTTGGTAGCCACCACCAGCCGGTCGACGGGAAGGCCCATGCGCGCGGCGACGTAGCCCGCATAAATATCGCCGAAATTTCCGGTCGGCACCGTGAAAGCGATCTTGCGGTGCGGCGCTCCGAGTGCCACCGCCGCCGTGAAGTAATAGACCGCCTGCGCCACGATGCGCGCCCAGTTGATCGAATTGACACCGGACAGGCGCACGCGATCGCGGAAGGCATGATGGTTGAACATACCCTTCACCAATGCCTGGCAGTCATCAAAGGTGCCTTCAACCGCAACGGCATGAACGTTGGCATCAGGAACCGTTGTCATCATCCGCTGCTGCACATCGGAGATGCGCCCGCGCGGGAAAAGGACGATCAGATCGGCCTGCCCGCGGCCCCTGAATGCTTCCGCCGCGGCGCCGCCGGTGTCACCGGATGTCGCCACGACGATCGTTGTGCGCTCGCCGCGCTGCTGCAGGGCGTGGTCCATCAGGCGCGCGACGAGCTGCATCGCCAGATCCTTGAAGGCGAGAGTCGGGCCGTGGAAGAGCTCGAGCACGAACAGGCTTGAATCGAGTTGCACGAGCGGTGCCGTCGCCGGATGCCGGAAGCCACCATAGGCTTCGCGCACCATGCGTGCGAGATCCGCCTCGGCAATGTCGTCGCCGACGAAGGGACGGATCACCTCGACAGCCACTTCCGCGTAGGGCTTGCCGGCGAAACCTGCGATCGTCCTGCTGTCGAGCGAGGGCCAGGATTCGGGAACATAAAGTCCGCCGTCGCGGGCAAGGCCCGCGAGCATCACATCGACAAAATCGAGCGGGGCAGCCTCACCCCGGGTTGAGACGTAACGCATTGATTTCGCTTTATTTTAAGAGCCGACACCGACCCTGCGCTCGATCGCACAGTACCTGCGGGCACCCGTTTTCACAAGGAAAGGTCAATGCCGCCCAAAGAGACGGCGCGCGAGCCACGCCACATAAACGCCGGCGAGCGCCAGCGCGAGCCCGAACCAGGTGATGGCATATTGCAGGTGATTGTCCGGCAGGTGCACTTCGAGCCTGGCCGGCTTCGGAAGACCGCCGGGCGGAACCGGCGACTCCTGATCGATGTAGAACGGCGCCGCCGTCAGCCATTTCTTGGACGCTGCGATCGCATTGGAATCGCGCAGGTACCAGACGTTGTCCTTGGGATCATCGTCCGGCGTGAAATAACCGCGCGTTTCCGGCCAGCGGATGACGCCGACGATATCCACGCTGCCCTGCGTCGCGCTACCGGGGCGCGTCGACGGGTCCTTGCGATCGGCCGGCACGAAGCCGCGGTTGACGATGACGATGCTGCCGCCGGCAAGCTGCATGGGCGCGAAGACCCAGTAGCCCGGAACCTTCACGTCGGGACGCAACGGCGAGCCCGCGGTGTAAACCAGCGCCTCCTCGCCGACGAGCAGTTCTGCCGGGAACGCCACGCGGCGAAATTCTGTGTCGCTCTGCTTCAGCATCCTCCAGGTGTCGCGCGGCGGCAGATTGCCGGGAGCCTGCGCAAGCCGTGTGTTCAGCGTCGCGATGAGGTTTTCCTTCCAGACCTTGCGGTCGAGCTGCCATATGCCGAGACCGCACAGGATCACCACGCCGGCGAGCGCGAACATTGTCGCATCGAGTATCGTGGCACGGCGCTTGCGCGGCGACTTGCTCACGCATCGCCTCGACGCTCAAGACGGCCTTCAGCGGCCTTGTGGTAATACTGCAGTGCAATCAGGAGACCCTTGAGCAGCCGCAGGGGCGCAAGCGTCACGATGAGGATCAGCGGCAACCACAGCAGCGCGTGCAGCCAGTAAGGCGGCTGGTAGAGAACTTCCGTCATCAGCGCGGCAAACACCACGATGCCGCCGCCGATGAGGATCACGAACACGGCCGGCCCGTCGCCGGAATCGGCAAAGCTGTAGTCGAGCTTGCAGTGCTCGCAGGCGGGATACAGCGACAGAAAGCCGCGGAAAAGACGCCCCTCGCCGCAGCGCGGACAACGCCCGCGCAGGCCGCGGCCGATCGGCAGGTTCTGCGGAAAAGATTGCTCGCTCATGGCGTAAGACCATCAAAACAAAAGGGCGGCGTCATGACGCCGCCCTTTTCGAAAAACGCCCACGCTGCTCACTCCGGATGCGGCGCGCCCGCGCCCCAGACGTATATGCAGGCGAACAGGAACAGCCACACCACGTCGACGAAGTGCCAGTACCACGCGGCGAATTCGAAGCCGAGGTGCTGTTTCGGACTGAAATGGCCGGCGAATGCGCGCAGCAGACAAACGGTCAGGAAGATCGAACCGATGATGACGTGCGCGCCGTGGAAGCCCGTCGCCATAAAGAAGGTGGCGCCGTAGATATTGCCGCTGAAATGGAAGTGCGCGTGGGAATACTCGTAGGCCTGCACGCACGTGAAGGTGAGCCCGAGCAGGATCGTCAGGATCAGGCCCCACTTCAGGCCCTGCCGGTCGTCTTCAAGCAGCGCGTGGTGCGCCCAGGTCACCGTCGTGCCCGAGGTCAGCAGGATCAGCGTGTTGAGCAGCGGCAGGTGCCATGGATCGAAGGTCTCGACACCCTTCGGCGGCCAGACGCCGCCTGTCGCAGCCAGGCGCCCGATCTCGTGCGGTTCGCCGGGAAACAGCGCCGTGTTGAAATAGGCCCAGAACCACGCGACGAAAAACATCACCTCGGACGCGATGAAGAGAATCATCCCGTAACGGTGCGAAATCTGCACGACGCGTGTGTGGAAGCCCTCGTACTGCGCCTCGCGGATGACGTCGCGCCACCAGGCGACGAACGTGTAGAGCACGCCCAGCACGCCGACGCCGAAGACAAGCGGCGCGGCCGCGTACATATGATGCATCCAGCTGATCGCACCGACCGCGAGAATGAAGGTGGACACCGAACCGACCGCCGGCCATGGGCTCGGATTGACCAGGTGGTAGTCGTGATGTGGCTTGGCGTGGGCGTCGGCCATCGTCCTCGTCTCCGTTATAACTTCGAATTCATTGCGGGCGTTTCAGCAACCGGGCGCTCCTGATCGCGCAGCCGGTAGAAAGTGTACGACAGCGTGATGGTGTTGAGGTTGTCCTGATCCCGGTCCTTGACGATCGCAGGATCGACATAGAAGACCACCGTCATCTCGCGCGTTTCGCCCGGCTTCAGGCGCTGCTCGGTGAAGCAGAAACAGTTGATCTTGTCGAAATAGGCGCCGACGGTCGGCGGCGAGACGTTGTAGGAGGCCTGGCCGACGATCTCGCGTGCCGCCTCGTTGACGACCTTGTAATTGACGGTCGCGACCTCGCCGATCCGCACCTTGATCTCGTTCCGCTCAGGCAGGAATTTCCAGGGCAGGCCAGGCGTAACGTTGGAGTCGAACCGGATCGTGAGCGTGCGACCGAGCACCTGATCCGGCGCCTTTTCAGAAACCTGGGTGGTTCCGCCGAACCCCGTCGTCTTGCAGAACCAGTTGTAGAACGGCACCGCCGCATAGGCCGCGCCGACCATGCCCACGACCACGGCGCCGCAGCAGGCGGCGACGAGCGCGTCGCGCCGCAGCGGCTTTCGATCGGAGTCGCGGGGAGATTTGGTCATCGCGTCGCTCAAATCGGGCGTATCAGAACGCCCGGCCCTTTCACCAGCGTCATGACGTAGAACAGTATCACGAGTGCCGCGAGCGCCAGCGCGATCGCGATCGAGCGCGAGCGCCGGGCACGCTTCTGTGCCTCGGTGAGCACGATGCCGTTATCGTTGCGCGACTCGATCATAGCCACTCCCGTGCTCACACGGACAACCGGGCAATGAGCCCGCCCCATCCGCGGTCGATCAGCAGCACTGCAAAGAGCAGAAACAGGTAGAGAATCGAAAATGCGAACAGGTTGCGGCTTGCCCGTTCCGCCGGCCGCTGCTCGCGCAGGACCTGCCAGCCGAGCAGCAGCATGATCGCGCCGCTGACGACCGCGGTCACTCCGTAGATCGTGCCGGTGTAGCCAAGCGTCCAAGGCGCGATCCCGAGCGGCACGAGGACCAACGTGTAGAGCAGGATCTGCCGGCGCGTGCTGGCGTCTCCGCTGACCACAGGCAGCATGGGAATGCCGGCGCGCGCATAGTCGTCGGCCCGGTAGAGGGCGAGCGCCCAGAAATGCGGCGGCGTCCAGAAAAAGATGATCAGGAACAGCAGCACCGGCTCGAGCGACAGCGAGCCGGCCGTCGCCGCCCAGCCGATCATCGGCGGAAACGCGCCGGCGGCACCGCCGATGACGATGTTCTGCGGCGTCGAGCGCTTGAGCCACGCCGTGTAGACGGCGACATAGAAGAAGATGGTGAACGCGAGCAGCCCGGCCGCGAGCCAGTTCACCAGCAGGCCGAGGGTCGCGACCGAAAAACCGGCGAGCGTCAGGCCGAAGGCCAGCGCCTCTCCCGGCTGCACGCGGCCCATCGGTACCGGACGCCGCGCCGTGCGCGTCATCACGGCATCGACGTCGGCGTCGTACCACATGTTGAGCGCACCGGCGGCGCCGGCGCCGACCGCAATGCAGAGCAGCGCCGTGAAGGCGGTCGCGGGATGCAGCGCACCGGGCGCAACGGCCAGACCCACCAGCGCCGTGAACACCACCAGCGACATCACCCGCGGCTTCATCAGCGTGAAGTAATCGCCGACAGTCGCCAGGCTTGGCTCGGCAAGGCCCGCGCCTGCCGGGAGCGACCCGCGGAAGTCTGCGCCTTCGCTGACGAGCGACATGAGCTAACGCCGATCGGCCCTACTTGATGCGCGGCAAGGTTTCGAACTGATGGAACGGCGGCGGTGACGACAGCGTCCACTCGAGCGTCGTTGCGCCGACGCCCCATGGATTGTTACCGGCGACCCGCTTCTTCGCGAACGCCTCGATCATGCCGTAGAAGAAGATGAGAACACCGAATGCGGAGATATACGATCCGTAGGACGAGATCATGTTCCAGCCGTGGAACGCGTCCGGATAGTCGACGTACCGCCGCGGCATGCCGGCGAGCCCGAGGAAGTGCTGCGGGAAGAACACCATGTTCACGCCGACGAAGGTGACCCAGAAGTGCAGCTTGCCGACCGTCTCGTTGTACATGTAGCCGGTGATCTTCGGGAACCAGTAGTACCAGCCGCCGAAGATCGCAAAGACCGCGCCGAGCGACAGCACGTAGTGGAAGTGCGCCACGACGTAATAGGTGTCCTGCAGCACCCGGTCGACGCCGGCATTGGCGAGCACCACGCCGGTCACGCCGCCGATCGTGAACAGGAAGATGAAGCCGAGTGCCCACAGCATCGGCGTGCGGAACTCGATCGAGCCCCCCCACATCGTGGCAACCCAGGAGAAGATCTTCACCCCCGTGGGCACCGCAATCACCATGGTTGCGGCGATGAAATAGGCCTGCGCCCCGGTCGACATGCCGACCGTATACATGTGATGCGCCCACACCACGAAGCCGATGCCGCCGATCGCGACCATCGCATAAGCCATGCCGAGATAGCCGAATACCGGCTTGCGGCTGAAAGTAGCGACGATCTGGCTGATCATGCCGAAGCCCGGGAGGATGAGGATGTACACCTCCGGATGACCGAAGAACCAGAACAGGTGCTGGTAGAGGATCGGGTCGCCGCCGCCTTCGTTCGAGAAGAAAGTCGTCCCGAAATTACGGTCGGTCAGCAGCATCGTGATGGCGCCGGCGAGCACCGGCAGTGACAACAGCAGCAGGAACACCGTCACCAGGATCGACCACACGAACAGCGGCATCTTGTGCAGCGTCATTCCGGGTGCGCGCATGTTGAAAATAGTCGTGATGAAGTTGATCGCGCCGAGGATCGACGATGCGCCGGCCAGGTGGATCGACAGGATGCCGAAGTCGACCGCCGGCCCCGGATGACCGCTGGTCGACAGCGGCGCGTACAACGTCCACCCCGCACCGACACCGTTCGATCCCGGCTCGCCTTCGACGAATGCCGACGTGAGCAACAGCGCGAAGGAGGCCGGCAGCAGCCAGAACGAAATGTTGTTCATGCGCGGGAACGCCATGTCCGGCGCACCGATCATCAGCGGAACGAACCAGTTGCCGAAGCCGCCGATCATCGCCGGCATCACCATGAAGAAGATCATGATCAGGCCGTGCGCGGTGACGAAGACGTTGTACTCGTGCGGCGTCGGGAAGATCGTGACGCCGGGATTCTGCAGTTCCATGCGGATTGCAACCGACATCGCGGCGCCGATCACGCCGGCAACCAGCGCGAAGACAAGATACATCGTGCCGATGTCCTTGTGGTTCGTCGAATACACGAAGCGCCGCCATCCAGCAGGATGATGCTCGTGAGCATCGTGTGCGCCGTGTGCCGCAGCTGTATTGCTAGCCATTGCTCTTGTCCTTCGACCTCGTCGTTATCGCCCGCGCTACTTCGCGCCACCGGCCGCGGCTACAGCGGTCGGACGGCTGTCATCCGTTGCGTATTTCTTTTTCGCCTGCTCGATCCACGCGGTGTACTCCCTCTCGTTCACCACGCGGACAACGATCGGCATGAAGGCATGGTCCTTGCCGCAGAGTTCCGAGCATTGACCGTAATATGTGCCTTCGCGCTCGGCTTTGAACCATGTCTCGTTGATGCGTCCCGGGATCGCGTCGATCTTGATGCCGAACGAGGGAACCGCAAATGAATGGATCACGTCGGCGCCGATCGTAAGCACGCGCACCACCTTGTTCACCGGCACGACCATTTCGTTGTCGACGGAGAGCAGACGCGGCTGACCCGGCTTGAGGTCCTTGTCCTGCACCATCAGCGAATCGAACTCGAACTTGTCGTCGGGATAGTTGTAGGTCCAGAACCATTGCTTGCCAGTTGCCTTCACCGTCACGTCCGCCTGCGGAACGTTGAGCTGGTAGAACAGCAGACGGAACGATGGGATCGCGATCGTGACCAGTATCAGCACCGGCACGACGGTCCAGACCACTTCAATCGCCGTGTTGTGCGTCGTGCGCGACGGCGTCGGGTTGCTGCGCGCATTGAACTTCACCATCACGATGACCAGGAGCACGAGGACAAACAGCGCGATCGCCGCAATGATCCAGAGCAGGAAGTCGTGAAACCAGATGATGTCGTCCATCACCGGCGTAGCACCCTTCTGCAGGCCCAGCTGCCAGGGTTCCGGCTGACCGGTCGCCGCACATGCAGCATTCACTCCGATGACCGTCACGCCGGTGATGATGAATGTGATCAACCGCTTGAGCACCAGCATTGTCCAATGCGCTCCTTCGACGAGAATCGGCCTGCTCGGCCCCTTTTTTTGCCGCCCACCACTGGCATGATGTCCGGCGCGGCCCCGCTGAGCACGGCATTTGCCACGGGCGTGGCAGCTTCGGCGGTGCGGCGGGAAATCCCGGCCTCTCAAACCACAATTCCCGCCCTGCCGCAATGCACCTCATAATGTCTTATCTGCGACAAACAGCGTACCCAAAACCCCCTTCCGCATTGCATTTGCGGGCCTTAACCGGCCGGGATTGCCGCCCCCTCGCCGCCCCCGCCTTGCTTGACAGGACGCGCCGGGCATGACCCAACGAGAATGAATAAAGTGCCGACCGGGCGACGATTCGCATAGTCTTGCGCCCCGAATGAGCAGATAGCCGGATGCCGAAGGACCTGATGAAGCGATTTTCCAAGCATGCCAGGCATGCGTGCTGCGGCGCGACCTGGCTCGGAACAGCGGCGCTGGCCGCGGCGCTGACCCTTGCACCGGCGGGCTTTGCCCGTGCGCAAGGGGCCGTGAAATCCGTGCACAAGGACTGGCAGATTCGCTGCGACACTCCGCCGGGCGCCAAGGGCGAACAATGCGCCCTTATCCAGAGCGTCACCGCGGAGGACCGGGCCAATGTCGGCCTCACCGTGATCGTGCTCAAGACCGCCGATCAGAAAAGCCGGCTGATGCGCGTCGTCGCCCCGCTCGGCGTTCTGCTGCCCTCGGGCCTCGGCCTGAAGATCGACCAGACCGATATCGGCCGCGCCGGCTTCGTGCGCTGCCTGCCCAATGGCTGCATCGCCGAAGTCATCATGGACGACGAACTGATCAAGAAGCTGCGTTCCGGCAAGACGGCGACGTTCATCATCTTCCAGACGCCTGAGGAAGGGATCGGGTTCCCGATGAGCCTTGCCGGCTTCGGTGAAGGCTACGACAAGCTGCCGTAAGGCTCTCGCAGGCCTGCCTCCCCCGCACTATCTACCCAATAGTTCGCTGACGGAGCCGTCATGACCATACCTGCTTCCCTGATCGACCGCGCCGGGCTCGACCGCGCCAGGGTGCGCCAGCTGATTGGGCGCGGCCTCGAAGGCGCCGACGACGGCGAACTGTTCCTCGAGTACCGCCAGGCTGAAGCGCTCACCTTCGACAACGGCCGCCTCAAGCAGGCGACCTACGATACCGCGCAGGGCTTCGGTCTGCGCGCCGTGAAGGACGAAGCAGTCGGCTACGCGCATGCTTCCGATCTCTCCGAAGCCGCAATCGCGCGCGCGGCCGAGGCGGTGCGCGCGGTGAAAGGCGGCCACAGCGGCACCTACGCCGACGCGCCGGGCCGCACCAACCGCAAGCTCTACACCGACGACAATCCGCTCGGCACCCCCGCCTTCGAAGCGAAGGTCAAGCTGCTCGAGCAGATCGACGCCTACGCACGCGCGAAGGACCCGCGCGTGCGGCAGGTGACGGCCAGCGTCGCTGCCACATGGCAGGTCGTCGAGATCCTGCGTGCCGACGGCGAAACCTATCGCGACATCCGGCCGCTCGTGCGCCTCAACGTGGCTGTCGTCGCCGGCGCAGGCGACCGCCAGGAATCCGGCAGCTACGGGTTTGGCGGGCGCGAAGGCTTCCAGCGTTTCGTCGACCCGACCGCATGGCGAGGCGCCGTTGACGAGGCCGTACGGCAGGCGTTGATCAATCTTGACGCGGTGCCCGCGCCCGCCGGCGAGATGGATGTCGTGCTCGGCCCGGGCTGGCCGGGAGTCATGCTGCACGAAGCCGTCGGCCACGGCCTCGAGGGCGACTTCAACCGCAAGAAGACGTCAGCCTTCGCCGGGCTGATGGGACAAACGGTCGCCGCAAAGGGCGTCACCGTCGTCGATGACGGCACGATGCAGGCGCGCCGCGGATCGCTTTCCATCGACGATGAAGGCACGCCCACCAATCGCACCGTGCTGATCGAGGACGGCGTTCTCGTCGGCTACATGCAGGACCGGCAGAACGCGCGGCTGATGGGTATGAAGCCGACCGGCAACGGCCGGCGCGAGAGCCACGCGCACGTGCCGATGCCACGGATGACCAACACCTACATGCTGGCGGGCAAGCACGACCCGAAGGAGATCATCGCCTCGGTGAAGAACGGCATTTACGCCGTCAGTTTCGGCGGCGGGCAGGTCGACATTACCTCGGGTAAATATGTGTTCCAGTGCACCGAGGCTTACCGGATCGAGAACGGCAGGGTCGGCGCGCCGCTGAAAGGCGCCATGCTGATCGGCAACGGCCCGACCGACCTTCATCGCGTCACAATGATCGGAAACGATTTCGCCCTCGATCCGGGCATCGGCACCTGCGGCAAGAACGGCCAGGGCGTGCCGGTCGGCGTCGGCCAGCCGACGTTGCGCATGGACAGGATCACGGTGGGCGGAACCGCCTAGAGTCGCAAGGACCCGGCAATGTCGCAGAAACCGTCCGGCCTGCACGGTTGGATCAGAAGCACCGTCGACATTGCGGTGATCGTACTGATCGTGCTTGCGGCAAAGACGGCGATCGCCGAACCGTTCTACGTTCCGTCCAGCTCGATGGAGCCGACCCTGCTGATCGGCGACGAGCTGCTGGCAATGAAATATCCCTACGGCTACAGCAGCGCTTCCCTTCCCTCCTTCTTCGTGTTTCCGAACACGCCGCGTGTCTTTGCGGCGCTGCCCAAGCGCGGCGACGTCGTCGTCTTCCGCTGGCCGGGCGACCGTTCGCAGGTGTGGGTCAAGCGCGTGATCGGCCTGCCGGGTGACCGCATCGGCGTTCGCGGCGGCCAGGTTCACATCAACGGCGAGCCGGTCGGCATCATGTCCGCGGGCACGGGCAAGATGGAGATGGAGGACGGCAGCACCGTCGCCGTCGCACGCTTCATCGAGACGCTGCCGGGCGGCTTCGAGCATTCGATCTTCAAGATGGTGGCACACGCCGAATTCGACGAATTCCCCGAGATCACCGTGCCGTCCGGCCACGTCTTCGTCATGGGCGACAATCGCGACAATTCCGCCGACAGCCGCGTTCCCGTGCGCGCCGGCGGTGTCGGCCTGCTCCCGGTCGAGGATCTGGTCGGACGCGTCGACGCCATTGTCGGTTCGTGGGATCTCGCCAAGCGGTCACGCCCGATCCGGGAATGGCCGTCGGGCCTGCGTCTGTCGCGCTTCTTCTCGCCGGTACACTGAAAGCGCTAGCGGATCACACCCGAAATGCAGCACGGCTTGTGCCGCGGCCGCGTGATCCTGTCCTTGAGATAGCAGCGCGCGCCCGGACTGATGTAGCCCGGCCGCACATAGGTCCAGGCGCGGCATTTGTTGTCGGCTTCGCAGGCGGCCTTGCACGGCCCTCCTGACGGATCGGCCACGACGTCCAGGTTGCGATAGTCGCCGCCGAGCCGGTCGATGGAATATTCCACCGGCCCCTTGCGCGGCTCGATCACGCCGGAGCCGCGGACGCCCGTAACGCAGCACTTGTCCTCGACCCGCGGCGGCACCTGACTCTTGAGCCAGCACGTCGCCGCCGTGTTCGCCGTGCGCGGGTACGAGAAGCTCCAGGAGCGGCAGCGCGCGTCGCGCTCGCAGCGCGAGGCGCACACAGCCGGGTCGCCGCTGCGGACCTGGAAGTTCAGATAGTCGCCGCCGATGCGGTCAAATCCGGTTTGCGCCTGCGCCTGGCCGGCAAGCGCGAGCATGGCGAGTGCGAGCGCGGCCTCTAGCTTGATCGGAGTTCGCATTGCGCGTGCGATCAACCCTGATAAAGAGTCGGTATGAAGCCTTGCCCCTACGGCATGGTAGCCCAGCGACCCGCCGTTGTGCAGACACAACAACGTCAGCGAATTCGTTCAACGAATTAATTTCGAATAAAGCGCCCGCCGGAGGGGCCGGCGGGCGCGGATCCGGCCGCGAGAGGGGATGATCGCGGGTGTCGGATCGAGCGGCCGATGAGAGGGCTCGGCCGTTTCGGTTGTTTCGTTACAGCGTCTGCCGCGCGGGCCGGTCGGTCGGCGGGTGCCGGAATGCGGGGCTTGCACCGGCATCAATGGCGATGCGCCGGACCCTGGCATTCAGACGCCGCTCTATCGCGCGTTCGCGCAGGAGCGCGGTCGGGTCGTCCCAGAAGGGCTCCGAGAACGCATCGCGCAGGTCGGCGCGGGTGATGCCGATATCGGCGAGCATGCGGCGGTCGAGCCCGGCCAGGATATTGGCCTCGCGCCGGTGACGCCGGGCGCGCGCCAGCGCCTGGATCCAGTGAGTGATCAGGGCCAGCACCGAGGCAAACGCCCGCAACAGCGCACCGGCCGCGATCGGCAAAACGGGGTATTGGGCACTCATTTCAGTCTCCATTCAGCCCGGTTTCGGCGCCAAAATCGCTATTGGCGCTGCCCAGAACCACCCGAAATCCCCACCCGATTCCTCTGGAAGCGATTTATATTGCACTGCGGGGATTGATTAGTGAAACGAATGTTTTTAATCTGATCGATCATAAACAATGATATGGCCACCCCGGCCCGAAAACGGGTCAATCGAGGAGCCGCCGCCATGACCGCCATGCTCGACATCGATCAGCTGCGCACGTTCATCGCCATTGCCGAAACCGGCAGCTTCACCAAGGCGGCCGAGGTCGTGAACAAGACCCAATCCGCTGTGTCGATGCAGATGAAGCGGCTGGAGGAGCGGCTCGAGCGCGCCATTTTCGCCCGCGACGGACGCGCCTCGAAGCTGACCGAGGACGGCCAGCGCCTGCTCGACTACGCGCGGCGCATCGTCAAGCTCAACGTCGAGACGCTTGCCGCGTTCTCCGACGCGGAGCTGTCCGGCCGCGTGCGTCTCGGCGTGCCTGACGACTATGCCGACCGTTACCTGCCGGAGATCATGGCGCGCTTCTCGCACAGCTACCCTGCCGTCGAGCTGTCGGTCATCTGCGAGCCGTCGGTCAGCCTGCTCGAGCGCATCGACGCCAACGAGATCGATCTCGCGATCGTCACCAATTGCGAAAGCAAGCGCGCCTCGGAAACCTTCCGGCGCGAGCGGCTGCTGTGGGTGACCTCGAACCGGCACTCGACGCATCTGGAGGAGCGCCTGCCGCTCGCCCTCGGCCGGCCGAGCTGCGTCTGGCGGCGCGTCGCGATCGAGCGGCTGGAGGCGATCGGCCGTCCGTTCCGCGTGCTCTACTCGAGCTCGAACGCCGGCGCGGTCGCTGCAGCCGTGCTTGCCGGTCTCGCGGTCTCGGTGCTGCCGGAATCGGGCCTGCGTCCCGGCATGCGCGTTCTGTCTTCGGCGGACGGGTTCCCGGACCTGCCGAGCTGCCGCATCGGCCTGGTCCGCAACGGGCACGAAAGCTCGACGCTCGCCGACGCGCTTGCCGAGCATATCATCTCGTCGCTCGACAACCTGTCGGATGCCGCGCAGGCTGCCGAGTGATCAGTACGCGTACTCCTCGAAGATCGGATCAACCGAGCCGGCCCACTCGCCGTGAAAGCGTTCCAGCAGTTCCTCGGCCGGCGTGATACCGCGCGCGATCGATTCCTCCAGCGGCCGCAGATAGCGCGTCTCGTCGCGACCGTTGCGGTCGAGCCGCTTGCGCCGCGCGAGCCCTTTTGCGCACAGCCGCAGCGTCTCCTGCGCCAGCGTCAGCACGTTGCGATTGCGAATTTCCGCGCGAAAGCCGAGTTTCGGCACGTCGTCGCGCAGCTTCTGCCGTTCCTCCGCGGTCCACGACTTCACCATGTCCCAGCAGGCGTCAAGCGCGTCGTCGTCGTAGAGCAGGCCGACCCAGAACGCCGAAAGTGACGGCAGCCGTCGCCACGGCCCGCCGTCGGCGCCGCGCATCTCGAGGTAGCGCTTGAGCCGTACTTCCGGAAAAATCGTGCTCAGGTGGTTGGCCCAGTCGGAGATCGTCGGCCGCTCGCCCGGCAGTTCCGCGAGCCTGCCGGCAAAGAAGTCACGGAACGACTTTCCGGCGACGTCGATGTACCTGTCGCCGCGCTTGATGAAATACATCGGCACGTCGAGCGCATAGTCGACCCAGCGCTCGAAGCCCATGCCGTCCTCGAAGGCCCAGGGCAGCGTGCCGGCGCGCTGGTTGTCGGTGTCACGCCAGATCTCCGAACGGAACGAGAGGAAGCCGTTCGGCCTGCCTTCGGTGAAGGGCGAGTTGGCAAACAGCGCGGTCGCCACCGGCTGCAACGCGAGCGATACGCGCAGCTTCTTCACCATGTCCGCTTCGTCGGCGAAGTCGAGGTTCGCCTGCACCGTGCACGTCCGGTACATCATGTCGAGACCGAGCTTGCCGACCTTCGGCATGTAGGCGGTCATGATCTTGTAGCGGCCTTTCGGCATCTTCGGCATGTCGGCGCGCGTCCAGTTCGGCGTCATGCCGAGGCCGAGGAAGCCGATACCGAGAGGCTTTGCCACCTCGCGCAACTGCGCGAGGTGCGCCATCAACTCGGCCGCAGTCTGGTGCACGTTATCGTAGGGCGCACCCGAGAGCTCGAACTGACCGCCAGGCTCGAGCGAGATCGCGCCGCCGCCGGTCACATCGAACATGCCGATGATGTTGTCGCCTTCCATGATCGGCTCCCAGCCGAGCAGGTCATGCATGCCGTCGAGCAGTGCGCGGATACTGCGCTTGCCGGAATATGGCACCGGCCGGTGATCGGCGACCGTGAAGGCGAACTTCTCGTGCTCCGTGCCGACGCGGAACTGCGCCTTCGGCTTGCAGCCCGCCTCGAGCCAGGCGACGAGCTCGTCGCGCGTCTCGATCGGCGTCATATCAACCTGGTCACGGGCCATGCAAAGTCCGGGCAAAAAAGGTCGCGACCTTAAACATGGGAACCGGCAAAGGGCAATGAGAGGGTCAACAGGGTGATTTTGCACGGCTGCGTGGGTCTTTCCCCGGCTGCCGCGTGGTAATGGCGCGCCCGTGTATTCTCGGATTCACTTTTCAGACAGGTTAGCCAACGCTCCGCACCCGGATTTTTGCCCAGGCGCCGGGGTCCGCCTGCATTTTCCAGATCCGCGTCGCCCGCAAAGAGAACCGAGGGGGCGCGGGAC
>Ga0070741_10009910_pt1 | contig 18252 bp, 21 predicted proteins | sample Coa_R1_4_FD_66440 | JGI IMG/M metagenome (GOLD analysis project Ga0070741, IMG submission 66440) | Surface soil microbial communities from Centralia Pennsylvania, which are recovering from an underground coalmine fire - Coalmine... | ecosystem: Environmental > Terrestrial > Soil > Unclassified ...
GCTCTTGGCCTTGCGCAGGTTGAAGAACAGCTTCTTCTGGTTCGCCGTGGTGCCCATCTTCACCAGCGACCACGAGCGCAGGATGTATTCCTGGATCGCGGCCTTGATCCACCACATCGCATAGGTCGCGAGCCGAAAACCCTTGTCGGGCTCGAAGCGCTTGACCGCCTGCATCAGGCCGACATTGCCTTCCGAGATCACTTCGGAGATCGGCAGGCCATAGCCGCGATAGCCCATGGCGATCTTGGCGACGAGGCGGAGATGGCTGGTGACGAGCCTGTGCGCGGCGTCGCGATCGCCGTGCTCACGCCAGCGCTTGGCCAGCATGAATTCTTCCTGCGGCTCCAACATCGGGAACCGCCGAATCTCTTCCAGGTAGCGGGTGAGGCCGGTTTCGCCCGATAATATGGGCAGTGCAGCAGTTTGGGCCATGACAGCGCCCTCCTTTAAGTGCCCCCGCGGCGCGGCGGGCGAAATGGCACCGCCGCTCCCCGAGCCGACGGCACCGATTCCTTGTTCGCACCCGCAACATACACGGTCGAATCAGGCCAGCGGAAGAGACACAGCACCAATTGGCATCACTTCAACGCGATGCCGCCTTGATTTGTCTCACCGGACGGTGAACGGCCGGCGCGGCATCAGCCGCCATCCGGCATCGTTGCGCTGGATTCCGCCCGACCGCGGACCAATTCTGCATGTAAACGGGCAAGATCGGGCGGCAGTTCCGAACGGAACCTGAGGATTTCGCCGCTCGACGGATGCTTGACCGTGAGTAAATGGGCATGGAGGGCCTGCCTTGCAAGATCTGCAAGGGCCGCCTGCGCCCCCGGCGCCAACAGCGCGCTTTTGGTGCGAAAGCCCGCCCCGTAAGTGGCGTCGCCCATCAGCGGGTGGCCGATCGCGGCCAAATGGACCCGGATTTGATGGGTCCGTCCGGTCTCGAGCCGGCAGGCGAGCCGGCTCGCCACCGCCTCGCCCTGCCCTCCCGACTTGTCAGCCGACTTCCCTCCCGACTTGGCGCGCCTGCCGCCGCGCTGCTGTGACGCGGCCCCCGCATAGCGCTCCAAGACCTGCCAGTGCGTGACCGCTTCCCGGCCGCCCTCCCGCACCGCCATCTGATCGCGGGCGCGCGGGCTGCGGTCGATCGGCCGGTCGATGGTGCCATGCGGCCGGCCGGGCGCGCCCCACACGAACGCCAGATAGCCGCGCTCGAACGGCTCGCCGTCGCGGCCGTGGCCGGCGAATTGCGCCGCCAGCGAACGATGGGCGCGGTCGTTCTTGGCGACGATCATCAGCCCGGTCGTGTCCTTGTCGAGCCGGTGCACGATGCCGGGGCGCCGCTCGCCGCCGATGCCCGAGAGGCTCGCGCCGCAATGGGCGATCAGGGCGTTGACCAAGGTGCCGGTCCAATGCCCGGCCGCCGGATGCACGACCAGGTCTTTCGGCTTGTCGATGACGATGATGTCGTCGTCCTCGTAAACGATCTTGAGCGGAATGGCTTCCGGCTGCGGCGCGGCGGGCTGCGGCTCCGGCTCGTCGAGCAGGATGGTGGCGCCCGCATTGACCCGATGGCTCGGATCGCGGATCGTGCGGCGGTCGACGACGACGGCGCCAGCCTCGATCAGCGCCTTGAGCCGGCTGCGCGACAGATCGGCAATGCGCGCGGCGAGCACGCGGTCGAGCCGCCCGCCGGCCTCTGTCGCGGCGACGACAACCGACTTTTGCGTTCTTTGGCTGAGGCTCGACGGCATGCTCGACAGGTCCGGCAATCCCTCCGCCCCGCTCCCGCCCGAGGGCGCCGAGGCCGATTCCGGCGCGTCCGCCGTGATGGCGCGGGCGCGCTGGCTCATGGTCATATCGGCGCTCACCACCGCGGTGGCGCTCGCCGCCGTGCTCGGCGTCATCGGCTATCGCATTTTCCACGCCGGCAGAAGCGCCGCCCCGCCCGGCGCCGTAGCGTCCGCCATCGTCACCCTGCCCAAAGGCGCCCACGTGATCTCGACCTCGACCGCCGGCGACCGCATCGTGGTCACCATCGACATCGCCGGCTCAACCGAAATCCGCACCTTCGACGCCAATACGCTGCAGCAAACCGGCCGGCTGCGCTTCGCGACCGAGCCGTAAGCCCGCAGAATATCGCTCAGCGCTTGCGCCGCCGCCCCGGCAACGCTATTTCGGAGCGACGCTCCCTTCGTCTAGCGGCCCAGGACGTCGCCCTCTCACGGCGAAAACGGGGGTTCGAGTCCCCCAGGGAGCGCCATTTTCGGATTACCAATTCAAAAGTGACCCGACCGAATTGTTGCACCCTCTCAGTGGGCGCTCTCCCTCGGCTCAATACCAACGGCCGCGCCCGTGCCAAAGAATGGATGCAACGACAACGGCGGCTGACGCCATGATGACGATGGGCGTGCACATGCAGTTCGCCCTAGGCTGGCACCGAGGCGCCGAGTCGGGACTTAAGAAAACGCTTGCAGATCAATCGTGCGCGGGAGCGTGAGCTTGCCGTGTCACTACGTCCGCTGCTCGCACGCTTCGTCCGAAGCGGCGGTCGAATTCGCAAGCCGTGTGCGAGAAATCGAAAGCAAGAACCTCCAACGCACGGGAGAGTTCGCGGTCCAGGCATTCGCCGGCCAGAGCTGAACAGCGTCGCGACAGTGCGCGCATATCAGCAGTAATATCGCCTACCATAACCTGCAATCGCGCCTTTCCATCAGAACCGGAGCGCGTGTCTACAGATTTTCGGCCGGCCGTGTCTTGTGCTTGGCGTCCAAAAAATTGTGATTTGTCGCCAGCCGCGCAGCTGGCGGGTGACAGTGTGAAAGGCGGCGAAAGCCCCGGGTGCAGGGGGCGCTAACGCACCCGGGGCTCCCGCATCTGCGGGGGTTCACGAACCGCAGAATTAGACTGGATGGCGCTCGTCGGCGGCTTCGCTGAGCCACACACCGCACTCGCCGCATTTGAAGACGCAGCCATCGGCACGGCCGGGGCGCGCCTCGGTGCGTGTCAAGCACATCGCCCGACCGCAGTTCGGGCAGGACGGCAGGAGCGTAGCGTAGTCGGCACTCCTCCTCGGCAGGTCTGTTGCCAGCATCGCCGGGCACTCCATTTATCAAACGATCGACCGAAATTCAAACATCCGTTTGAGACATTTTTATGGTGGATTCGCTGGAAATCCTCGGCCGCCGGCGCATCCTGCGGCCACCTTAAGCGCTCTATTTCCGGCAAAGGCCTAAACGAACTTGACACCGACGAAGCGCGCGTCGGTCCAGACGACCTCGCACTTGCGCTGGACCCGGCCGTCCTTATCGAGCAGCAAGAGAAATCGCGGCGGCAGAGTCATGATCGGGCGCGCTATGGCGAGGCGCGCGCCGCTGTTCGAAATATCCCACACCACACAGCTGACCGGCTGTTCTCGCGGAGCGGTAATGACCTGCGCGTGGCGCCGCATACGCAGACGCGGGTCCTTGCGCTTGTTCTGCACCGGTCACCCCTCGAAGGTCCCCGTCGTGCATCATCCCACCGAACGATTAATAGGACCGATCCTGAAATGTTCGCTTTCCGACTCCGGCACACAGGCGCATTGAGCCGTGTCCGACGAACCGAAATCCTTGATCGCTTGCGATCTATCGCATGTCGCGGCTAGGCGTCGAGTTCGTGACACGCGTCGACTTCGGACGATGCAGTGCTGCCGCCCGAGTCTGCATTGCGCGGCACGGCCACGGCGACTTTCGACGCAAGCCCGAGCTGACGCATTTTTTGCTGCAGGGTGGCGGCGTCAAACGGCTTGGCGAGCATGCAGTCGGCGCCGAGCCGGCTGGTTTCGGCGATCCACCGCGGGTCTTTGGTGCCGGACATCATGATGAACGGCGTCTCGCGCAGACCGCCGCCGCCGCGGCCGTGGGCGAGCACGTCGAGGCCGCTCATCGGCGCCATTTCGTAATCGCAGATGACGGCGTCGAATTCCGCGGCGGCCAAGCGCTGCAAGGCCGCGGCGCCGGTCTGGACCTGCTCGACGTTTTTCACGCCGCATTGCCGCAACAGCTTCGCCACCATGCGGCAGGCCACGATCGAGTCGTCGACCACGAGTACGCCCGACATGTCGCGCACCGGAAATGTCCTTCGTAAAAAAGCAATGCGCCATACATCGACTTTGTTGACGTTCTACGTGGAGCGGAGATTCTTTATGCTTCCTTAAAATCTATCCGGTAAGACATCGGTAGGTGACTGCCGTGTATTCTATTTTAGCCCGGGCGGGTCCCTGGCTGTCGTGAGTCTGGGGGGCTTTTTATGGTGGCCGTCGCTTCGAATCGGGGAAAGTCCGATCTGCGCAAGCACGCCCGCAAGCCGTTCCACTGGCGGGCGACGATTCTCGCTGGCGCCGAGCCGCCACGGTCATGCATGGTGGCCGACGTGTCGGAGTCGGGGGCGCGCCTGAAGCTCGACAAGTCGGGCGAGTTGCCGGAAAAATTCGTTCTTCTCTTGACGACCAGCGGCACTGCGCGGCGCATGTGCCGCGTCGTCTGGCGAACCAAGAAAGAGGCCGGCGTGAAGTTTTTGGCCGAATAGCCCGTCGGTATAGTGGTTCACGGCGTCTCTCAAAAAGCCGTTCTTGCCGCGTTTCTTCGCATCCTCCATCGCGTGCATCTGCGGAACGGGCCCGACCCGGGTCGGTTATCATCATAACCGCGCCGACAGCCATTCTTTGCTGTCGCTCACAGCGGGAGCGCGTCGTGGCAAAGGCAAAAGCCTTCAAGGTCGGCGATCACGTCAGCTGGAATTCGGAAGCCGGACGGGTCAGCGGCCGCATCGTGCGGGTGCACACCAAGGACGTCGCCTACAAGGGCTATACGCACCACGCCGGCAAGGACGACCCGCAATACGCGATCAAGAGCGACAAGACCGACCACGTCGCCTTGCACAAGGGCCGCGCCTTGCGACGGCTGAGCCGCTGAGCTTTGAATGAGCGGCGCGTTATTGCCCGTGGGAGTCTCCGTCGTGAATCTCGCCACCGCCCTTGCCGAAGCCCTGCTCGCCACCCGCTCGGACGCGATCGTCGCCGCCGACCACGAGGGGAACGTCGTTTTCTGGAATCCGGGCGCGGAGCGGCTGTTCGGCTACTCCGCCGATGAGGCGCTCGGCCGCTCGCTCGACCTTATCGTTCCCGAGCGGCTGCGGGCGCGCCATTGGGAGGGCTACGCGCGCGTCATGGCGAGCGGGCAAAGCCGCTACGGCGAGGCCGATGTGCTGGCGGTGCCGGCATTGCGCAAGGACGGCAGCACGCTCTCGGTCGAATTCACCATCGTGCCGCTGCGCGACGAAGCCGGCAGCCTGATCGCGCTCGCTGCGCTGATGCGCGACGTGACCAAGCGATTCGAAGAGACGCGCGAGCTGAAACGCAAGCTCGCCGAAGCGACCAAGCGCGCAACGTCGTAACGCGCAACGCCGCGTTGCGTTTCCTATTCGACATTCCTCGGACACGCCGCGCCGCCGGCCGGGCAACGGGCCGCGCGCCGACGCGTTGGTAATCGAGGACGAGAGGACGGCGATCGCAGCGACCAGGAGGCGGGCGTGGCCGACAGAAGCTTGCACAGCATCTCGCACGGTTCGGACACACCGGCCCATAACCCAGGGCTGCCGCCAAAGCTCAATCCGGGCGACGAAGCCGCACCCGGCACGCCGGGCACCGGCGAGGACGTATGTCCGCTATGTCACGGCTGGGGCCGCATCATGCACACGCGCTGTCCGAATTGCGGTGGCAGCGGCAAGGTCGTGCGCGGCATTGGCGGGGCCTGATTTGTAGCCCGGATGAGATTCCTCCGCGCGGGCCGTGAGTTGGAACGGACGTTCCGGCCCAGCGTTGTTTGATTGAGAAGGTGTTATCGTGTCTGATGGTATTGTTCGAAAGTGTTCCAGGGCAATGGGTAATTGGTTGTTGGACCGAAGCCTTGCAGTCTTGTGGGCTTATCTGATCTACCGGCGTAATCAGTTCAGATCAGCGCCAGACGCGCGCTCGGCGGACGCCACGCACAGCGTGTGACGCGGCCGATCCTGACGGCTGGCGCAACCAGCGCGGACTCGATTTCGGCGCCGCTCATGGCTATGTTTTGGCCATGGTCGAGTTGCGTTCTGGCCGGTCGGGTCGCGTACCAAAGCCCGCGCAGGGGAAAGCTGCGGCATCCGCCGCTATCGGCGTGCGCTGTCTGCATTGCCGGCACCAGGCGGTGTTGAGCGCGGCCGACCTCTTGGCGCACGGGGTGCGGCCGGACAGCCCGATCGCCGGATTTGTGCGGCGCCTCAAGTGCAGCAAATGCGGCAGCGGCAGCGTCATGGCAAAGCGCATCGCCAAACCGGAGCCGGAGCCGAAGCGGCAACGCCGCAGTGCGTAATACCGGCGCGATGGTGACGAGCGCGCGAGAGGGCAGCCATGCTGAGGGACGACAGGAGCGGTGACGGCGGCGGCACTCCGGCCCGCAATGTGCTCGGCGAACCGCTCGAGCTCTGTTCGCTCAGCCCGATGACCGGGTTTTATCGCGACGGCTGCTGCAATACCGGGCGTGAGGATTTCGGCAGCCACACGGTGTGTGTCGTCATGACCGCGCCTTTCCTGGAATTCTCCAAATCCCGCGGCAACGATCTGTCCACGCCGGTGCCGGAGTTCGGCTTTCCGGGGCTCAAACCCGGCGACCGCTGGTGCCTGTGCGCGCCGCGCTGGCAGGAGGCGTTCGAGGCCGGCCAGGCGCCGCGGGTGGTGCTGCGCGCCACCCATCAGGGTGCGCTCGCCCATTGTGCGCTCGCCGACCTCAAGCGCTTCGCCGTAGATTTGGCGTAAACGGCAACCGCGCGCTGTGGAAAAACTCCGGACGAGCCGTCTTGTGAATGCCGCAAACCACGGCAAATAATACGGCCTCACCTACCGTAGCTCAGCTTTCATTCAACAAGGGGGCCCTTATGAAGCTCAAGCTCATTACCGCTGTCGCAGCCGTATTTGCCATTCCGGCCATTGCGTTGGCGCAAGGCCAGAGCGGCGCGCCGAACGGGCCGAAGCCCACCAAGGCCGACGCCCAGAAGGTCGTCGCCATCATCAAGGGCGACAAGGCCAAGACGCAGGCGTTCTGTCAGCTCGGCCAGCTCAACGATCAGATGGCCGAAGCCGATCAGAAGAAAGACGAGAAGAAACTCGAAGCGCTCGGCAAACAGGCCGACGCGTTGGCGCAGAAGATCGGCCCCGAATACGTGAGCCTGATGGACGGGCTCGACCAGGTCGACGAGAACTCGCCGGCCGGCAAGGACATCGCCGCGACGCTCGCGCAGCTCGACAGCGTCTGCGGCGGCGGGCGGTAATCAGCCGGCGGCGCTCTCATCGCCACTGCGCGGATGCCCGCAGGAGCGGGGAAGCAGTTCGGGACTGGCGCCCGGCTACTGGATTGCTTCGCTGCCACCTACGCGTTGCGCGCTCGATTTGTCATGCTGCGAAGGCAAAACCCCAAGTCGGCACGACTCGAGTCGTTCGCGCAGGGTCGAGCGATCGATGTTGCGACCGATGAAAACGAGCTGCGTTTCGGACACCGGTCCGTCATACGGTTCGAATGCCGCGCGCGCTCCGCAAAGCTGAAAGACATAACGGCTGCGCGCCGCATCGAGCGAGATGAGGCCCTTGGCCCGGAATATGCCGTCGGGCAAGCCATGGTCGATAAACGCCTGGAATGCCCGGCTCGAGAGCGGCACGTCGAACTGAAAAGCGAACGCCTCGAAGCCGTCGTCGAGAAGATGCGAATGGTTGTGCTGCCGATCCATGGGGCCGCCGAGAGCCGCTTCCACCGGGCGAGCCAAAATCGCCGATAGCGGAACGCGGCCGAAGCTCGCGGTCAGAATTTTGGCACGCGGTTTGATCAGCCCTATACGGCGTTGCAACGAAGCGGCCGCGTCGAACGAAACCAGATCCGTCTTGTTACATACGACGATGTCGGCGTGCACGATCTGCGCCATTGCGGCGTCGGCCTTGAACAGATCGAGAGCGAAGTTCGCGCAGTCGACCACCGTCACGACCGCCTCGAGCATCGTGCGCTGGCGCAGCTCCGTTTGCAAAAAGGTAAGACCGACGGGAAGCGGGTCGGCCAGCCCAGTCGTTTCGACGACGATGCGATCGGCTCGCGGCTCCATTGCAAGCACATGCTGAGCAGCTTGCAGGAGATCATCGTTGATGGTGCAGCAGATGCAGCCATTGGCGAGCTGAACGACGTGGTCGGCGACGGACGCAATCAGCGCGGCGTCGATATTGAGTGCGCCGAAATCGTTGACCAGCGCGGCAACGCGGCCGAGCTCTCGCGATGAGAGCAGATGATTGACCAACGTCGTCTTGCCGCTGCCAAGAAAACCGGTGACGATGGTCACCGGCAGCCGGCCCATCGCGTCGCGCATCATCGGCTTCCGGTGACGACGACCGTATAGCCGCCGACCAGCTGATCGCCCGAATAGCTGGCCAGACGAAGCACGTGCGCTTCATCGGCGTGCGGCGGCGGTGCGGCAGCCGCGCCCGCGTGCAGTCGGCCGACCGCTTGAAGCAGATCGGCAACGTGCGCGGTGCCGGCGGTCGTTGCGGGCGAATGAACGTCGCGAAGGACGGTCGCAGGCTGGATCACCCGCGCCGCGGGAGCGCTGCGCACGGACGGCGGCCTGGGTGCGCCGCCGGCTGCCAGCGGATGGACCGCGGCAAACATCCCTGTTGCCGCTCTTTCGGTCGGCGCTTGCACGACCTCTCCGGCAAGATTGATCTCGCCGAGGACCTTGGTATCGACCGCGCTAATGTGGAGCGTCGGCGCAACGAGATGTCGGACCAGCTCGCCTTCAGCCGGCCCGACCTGAATCAGTTGCAAACGCGTACCGAACAGGCGCGATCTGTTGAGGGAGTTGATCAGGGATGACACCGCGGCGCCGGCAGCGACGACCGAGACATTGCGCTGCGCCACATGGCGATTTGCCCAAGGCTGCCAGGGATTTCCGCCCACCGGATCGCCGATGCCGGACACCCGCACCACGAGGCATTCGTGCCCGCCGTTTTGCATCACCGGGATCCAGGGTTTCGGACATTTGACGAGCTTGTGCGAGCCCGGCATCCCGCGACCAGAAAGCTCGCAACGGGCGATGCCGATAAGGTTGGCATGGCTGCCGTCGATCCCGGCCGACGGATTGAACCAATAGAACTCGACTTGAATACCGGCGAGCGGCGCAAATCCGAGATTCCAGACGTGCGCGTACACCGTGGCCTTTTGCCCCTCGGTTACCGTGCCGCCATGGTTGCCCGGAACGCTCGGCGTCGAAGCCGGATCGCCGGGAGCCGTCCAAATGTCGGGGCTCTCCCAGAACGGGACGTTGATCGGACGGTCGCCACGGTCGCCAAGCACGGAACGCACCAAAAGGTAGGGGTAGAAGCTGTTCGCTCGCCCACGCTCCTTCTGTCGTGCCAGCAGACTTGGCAACTCCTCGAGCAGCTTTGCCCGCCGCGCCTTGAATTCGGCGTCGCTCTCCGGCTGCTGTTTGTCGAACCAATTCGGAGGAGATTGCGTCATCCGAACTTCTCCTCCTTGTCGATGTAGCGGATAATGACGCGCGCCGACGCGTCATTTGGGTGAAAATCGACACCGGGGGTGGAGCCGGGTTTTACTTCGTTTTTGTCCCAGCCGTAGCCGGGTTGCCTCGGCGTCGGATAAGTATGGCGGCTGACGTCATCGGGCTGATTTTTGAAACCCGCAGGCACCGATCTGCTCAGCTCTGGGTGAAATCTGAGCCAATCCCAGCACAGATAGCCGTAGCCACGGTCCGAATCGAGATTGAAGTTGCTCAGCTTCGATATATCAAGGTTATCGCGGGTCAGCGTGGCGACCAGATAGGCGGTGTAATCCTGCGGATCGCCGAGATGTAAACCTTGGGGCAGTAAAGTGGCAGTAAGGCGCAGTGTCTCCGCTTCGTTCGCAGCGCCCTCCAATTTTGTGCGTGCGCCAGGGTTGCCCGGCGCACTGCCGAACAACGCGTTGGCGTTCATCCCCGCGACGTAAGGGCCGGCGACGCTTTGCGCCAATTCGACATTGAGCGAATCTCCCTCATTGTCCTTCTCGGGCCAGCGCCACGGACGATTGAACTCGCTCGGAAATTCATTGTCGGGATCCGGCGGACCGATCAATGGCCCGAATACGCCGGTCACGAAGTTGGGCGGGTCCATGACCACGTCCTTCGGAAAGCCAGTCTCCGGCAATCCGGAGGGATCGGTTGAGATCGTCGTCGGCGTGAGCCCGCCGTCCGGCGTTCCGAGCGCAACCACGGTTGCCGCCCAGCCATCGGCAACACTTACGCCGAGCGTGTTCAATCCGGAATTGATCTCGCCCGGCATCGGCATCACATAGCCGGTCATCGCCAGATAGGTGTGAATGCTCAGCCACAAATTATAGAGCGGCAGCTCCATCGCTTCATAAAGCGCCAGTCGCAGCGGATAGGTGATCGCCCCGCTGATGATTCCCGCGACCACGGCCGCCGGCCACGCGATCACTTCAGCGAGGTAAACAGCCCACGCAAATAACGCGAGCAAAAAATCGAGCGCGTCGGCCCAGAGGCTGTTGTCGTCGCTCGCGCCGGGTCCCGGGTCGGAATCCCCGCTCCCGGGCGGCGAGGGGAAGGAAGGAATGATGACGACATCCGGCGGATCGGGGCGCCGTATCTTGTAATAGTCCGTCGTCGTCCATTTCACGTATTTGTAGAGCCACCAGTACGCGCCGATGATGTCGTCCTTTTCAGCGAAGCCGCCAGTCTGATACGGCACGCGTTGATCGAGCGTGCTGATGATGGTCGGACAGCAAGCGACTTGCCCGGTCGAGCTTGCGTTGAGCGGCATCATCGGCGTCTGTGGATCGAATGGCGCGGGGGGCGGCGTTTGCAGCGGCCAATACACGGCCTTCAGCGCGTCGGCGATGAATTGGGCAAGCTCGTCCGGCAGGTCGGAATCGACGTCCCAGACCGCATGACGCCCGGTGATGTCGGCGCTGTGGTCGCCATCCGGGTAAGGCGGATTGGGCTCCGGCTTGAAGCAGTCGACGCGCGAGCTGCCGTCCGGATTGAACGCAAGCCACAAATGCAGCGCCGCGTTCGCCATCTGCTGATAAATGGGCTGCGCGCCATGCTCGGTGTTGTAGACGAGCGCGTCCATATGGTTTTCGACCAGATGGTGGCGCTGCCAATGCAGCCGGTAAGGTCCGCCGGCTTTTTGATTGACAAAGGCGTGACCGGTAACGTCGGTCGCCAAATGCGACATCCAGCCGAGTGCGAATGCCTGGAAGCGGGCCTTCAGATCGGGATCCGGCTCGTTGTTGGCACGCTGCCACAGAGCTGCGCCGAATCGATAGGTTTCCCGATAGTGGAGCATGTCGCTCCAGAAGAACGACTGCTCGTCGAAACCCGCGGGCACGCCGCTGGAAAGCAGGCCGAAGAAATCGTACTGCTGCAAAATGAGTTTTAGAATCGCGTCCTTCAGAAACGAAGCGGCTTGGCTGAAAATCGCTTCGATCTGGTCCTTGAGTCCGCCGGACAGCGCATTGAGCTCGTCCTGAAGATTGTTGCTGATCGGACCGATCTCGGATTCGTACGGGCCAAGGAAATTGTCGTCCCACCACGTGAACAGGTCGCGAATTTCCGATGCCAGTTTCCAAAGCATGTTGCCGACCGGCGGTTTGAAATCGGGCAACAGGAAGAAAATATCCGGCCCAATCGCACCGAGGGCGACATAGGTGGGATTGGCGTGTGCGATTTGGCTGATGGAGTTCGCGTTCGGGCCGTTTGCCGCAAAAATCGGCGCAGCCCGCGGATTGGACGCGAGATTATCGAGCGCTTTGCGCGCGACATCCATGTGGATGTACCAGCCCGGCATGTCCGCCCCCGTTGTTGGTGCGCCGCGGTACTGATGGGGATTTGCGCTCCCTTCTCCTCTTTGGTCTCAAGCGCGCATCCTACAGTCGTGACATGCCGGTGTGCAACAAGTAGCTGACGACAGCCTCGAAGCGAGGCACGCCGAGTCAAGAATTCGGCAGTCGGCACAAGGTCTTCGACCGCATTGGCATCGCCGCACGCGGCGCGCTAAGTTGCGCCCGCGCCGTCCGGCGCGCACATCATCCGGAGACACGCATAATGGAGCCGTTGCCGAAGGGCGCTAATTTCGTCCGTGCCAAGACCTTGTGGGAGATCGGACTGCACATCGCCGGCAATCCGGCGACGCCGTATGGCGGCAACCGCGACATGGTCATCACGGTGGGCAGCGGCTCCGGTCCGCGGTTTCGGCCGTGGCTGCGCATGGCCTCGGGCTCGGCAATTTTGGCGGAAGAAGTGGCGGCCGGCGGCGGCGTCGATCTCGCTTTCGTCAATCCGTCGGCGCTGCTGACGCAGGCTTATCGCGGCGTCGGCCTGTTCAAAAAGCCGCTGCCGCTGCGCATCGTCGCTTCGTATCCGAGCTGGGACCGCTTCGTGTTCGCCGTGCATCCGCGCACCGGCATCCGCTCGCTCGCCGATATCAAGGCCAAGCGCTATCCGCTGCGCGTTTCGGTGCGCGAAGATCCGACCCACTCGACCTTGATCCTGATCGAGCAGGCGTTCGCGCTGCACGGCTTTACGCTCAACGACATCGAGTCATGGGGCGGCAAGCTGATCCTGTGCGGCGGCCCGTCCGACGTGCGCCGGCTCGAGCCGATGGCGCGCGGCGAGATCGACGCGGTGTTCGACGAAGGCATCAAGGTGTGGCTCGCCGAAGCGCTGGCCGCAGGCCTGGTGCCGCTGCCGCTCAACGAGGACGAATTCGCCGCCATGGGCAAGCTCGGCTGGCGCCGCGTGGTACTGCCGAAGGCGCGCTTTCCAAAACTTGCGGCCGATATCGACTCGCTCGATTTTTCCGGCTGGCCGATCTACTGCAACGCGTCGCTGCCCGACCAGACCGCGTACGACGTGTGCGCCGCGCTCGCCGCGCGCGAAGCCGAGATTCCGTTCGAGAAAGGCACCAACGACACGGCGCTGACGATGGTCAGCAACACCGAGACGACGCCGATGGACGTGCCGCTGCATCCCGGCTCGGAGCGCTGGTATCGCGAGCATAGTAAACGTTGAGGTAATGCACTTGCGGACATAACGCGAACAAACAAGCGGTGGTGTGGTCGTCGCGCGTTTCCGCTTGCGGTCGCGACTGTTCGAATACGCCTAAAACTGTTACAAATACGGCAAGCGACGTCGATCGTGGAACCGGAGCTTTGCGGCGCCGGTTGACGTATATCTTCCCCGAGTAATGGAGTGGTTCGGTGGCTCCGCGTGCGTATTGGAAAGGCTATTTGAAGCTCTCGCTGGTGTCCTGCCCGATCTCGCTGTTCCCCGCCACCTCCGGCCGGGAGAAGATCAGCTTTCACCAGCTCAACCGCAAAACCGGCAACCGCGTCCGCTATCGCAAGATCGACGCCGAGAGCGGCGACGAGGTCGAGACCGCCGACATCGTCAAGGGCTACGAGGTCAGCAAGGGCGATTACATCGTGCTCGAGCCGGAGGAGCTCGAGGCGATCGCGCTCGATTCAAAGCGCACCATCGAGATCGACGAATTCGTGCCGAAGACGGAGATCGACGACCTTTACCTCGCCGATCCGTATTACGTCGTGCCCGACGGCGAGGTCGGCCAGCAGGCGTTCGCGGTGATCCGCGAGGCGATCCGCAAGGAAGGCATGGTGGCGATCGGCAAGGTGGTGTTCACCTCGCGCGAGCACATCATCGCGCTCGAGGCGCGCGGCAAGGGCTTGATGGGCGTGACCCTGCGCTACCCCTACGAGGTGCGGCAGGAGGACGAATATTTCGAGGACATCGAGAGCGAAAAAGTCCCCAAGGACATGCTCGACCTCGCCACCCACATCGTCGACACCAAGCGCGGCAAATTCCAGCCGGAGAAATTCCAGGACGAATACGAGGACGCGCTCAAGGAACTCCTTCGCAAGAAGCAGCGCGGCGAAAGGATCGAGCAGCCGAAAGAGCGCGCGCCCTCCAACGTCGTCAATCTGATGGATGCGCTGCGCAAGAGCCTCAAGGCCGAAGGCGAGCGCCCCGCAGCAGCGCGGCCCGCCAAGAAAGGCCGCAAGCGCATCGACGGCCAGCGCGAGATGCTGCTGCCGATCGCCGGCAAGAAGGCGAAGGAAGCGCCGGCGAAGCGAGCCGCCCGACCGGCAGCGCGGCGCAAGGCGGGGTAGAGCCCCTCGGCTCGTCACCTTTCGTCATTGCGAGCGGAGCGAAGCAATCCAGGGCCGGTATACACCGACTCCTGGATTGCTTCATCGCGCCTGCGGGGCTCCTCGCAATGACGAACATCGCGTCGCTTTGCGCCGTCGATCGCAACGGCAGCCAAAGTTTCAAAAAGATTTTGCTGTCAAGGGTCTGTTGACCGCCGAAGGCGGCGCTTCGCGCCCTTGACAGCAAAATCTTTTTGAAACACACGGCCACCGTTGCGATCGACGGCTTTCTCTGATCCAACCATCAAAAAATCGCTTCAGCTCCTGCGCTTACCACCCCGCCGCCGCGGCTCCTTGGCCTTCGGCTTGTTCAGCGGAATGACCTCGGCGCTGGCACCGGCGCTGCGGCGGAGCGCGGCACGCAGGTCGACCGGGCGGCCGTGCTTCTTCAATACGTCGGCGAACGCTTCGTCGGCGAGTTCCTGAAAGGTCATCATGCGGTCGTGCGCCAAGAGATCGAGCGCCGCCCAGCTCTCGTTGTCGATCTGGATGCGTTTACCCGGCATCGTTCGAAACCTTGCGCAGCCTTGGCGCTCAGACCGCCGCCTCGGGGCGCGGTCCCGGATGATGCCGGTGCCGCAGCGCCAGCGGCTGGATGAACCAGAGCACGGCGAGCAGGACGGCCAGCGCGCAGGCGACCGCGACGCCGAGCGCCAGCGAGCCAAGCGCCTTGCTGACGGCCACGTAAATGTCGGCGCTGATGCCGAGCGCCAGCGGCACCGCGGCGGCGATGACGAAGGCCGAGCCCATGCGATGGAAGCTTTCGGTGTTTTGGCCACCGAAGCTGATGCGGTGCAGCGCCGCCGGCGTCATCAGCAGAATGACCGTGAGCGCGATGCTGCACAGCGCCAAGGCGTGAACGAGTTTCAGGTTCTCCGCAAGCTTGTCGAACGCCGGGGTAAGAAGCACCGTCAGCTGAAAACCGAACAGCGCCTGCGCGCCGGGCAGCAGCACCCGCGACTCCGTCAGCATGTGCTCGACCCGCACGTCGATCGGGGTATCGGGCTCTTCGGGCATGGTACGCTCCTTGCCGTTTGGCCGCCGCAACAGATATTCGATGCCGTACCAAAGCGCCAGCGCCAGGCCGGCAATGGCGACGCCGAGCGTTGCGCCGGCCAGCGTGCCGAACTTGAAGCTGAACACAATGGCGACATCGGCGCCGAGGCTCAACGCAAATGGCGCCAGCGCGATGCCGGCGAACAGCGTGGTCGCCGCCACGATGCGACCGCTGGTGTGGCCGCGCTCGACGATGCGGTGCTGCATGGAGGGCGCGATCAGAAGCGCGATCACGATCCCCATGGCGGCGAAGGCAAACACGTAGAGAATGCGCAAGGTGGTCGACAGATTGCTGAACTGCTCCTCGAACACCGCACGCAAATGAAAACCGAACAGGATTTGCGCGCCGAGCATCAGTACCCGGCACTCGTCGAGCGCGATCTTGACCTTCTTTTCCGCCTCGCTCATGGCGCTCCGGCCGGGACCTGCCGCGCCGCCGCGATGAGCGCGCGCAAGGCGTCGGCAATGGCGCTCTTCCTGACGGCGTCGCGGCCGATGTCGCCGTAGTTCTTTTCGAATGCCGTTGTCGGCGTGTCGTGCCGGGCTACCGCGATGCAGACGCGGCCGACCGGGTTGTCGTCCGGATCCGGCTCGGGACCGGCAACGCCGGTGATCGCGGCGCTTAGCTGCGCCGGCGAATGCGCGAGCGCGCCTTGCGCCATCGCCCGCGCCACTTCGGCGCACACCGCGCCTTTCTGGCGCAGCAAATCGACCGGCACGTCGAGCGCTCTCGCTTTATGCGCCTTGGTGTAGGTGACGAAGCCGCCGTGAAAATGTGCGCCGGCACCAGGCACGTCGGACAGTACCTTGCCCATCAAACCCGCGGTGCAGGACTCGGCGACCACCAGCGTAAGCCGCTGTTCCTTCAGAAACCGCATAAGCTCCTCGGCCATGGCGGCGAGATCGTCGCCAACCATGTCCGGCCGCGCGGTTGCTTCACATGTCGCCATGCCTCGCCCATGAACATTGCCGCAAGTGCAAAACGATCAGATCATTTCTTCTTCCGCGGCACGCGCTTACCTTTCTTGCGCGCCTTCGACAGGCCGATGGCGATCGCCTGCTTGCGGCTCTTCACCTTGCCGCCGCGGCCGCCCTTGCCGCTTTTGGCCGTGCCGCGTTTGTAGCGGCGCATTTCGTTCTCGACCTCATGCCCAGCCCCGCGTGAATATTTGCGTTTCTTCTTCGCCATGGCGTCCTCCTGACAATGCAATGCGCGACCATTGGGCCGCGGCCGCGTCCAATACAGGTGCCGCTGCAGCGGCTTGCGTCGCGCACCCGCGGCCCAATCGAATAACCGGCGGCAACATGCCGGGTTCCCGAACCAGGAACTCAGGTTGCGCAGGCACGGAACTGCCGGGGAATGCAGGCGATTACCAATGAGCGCTCACTGCGAGGGAGGCCCGCTCGTGCTGAAGGAAACCCTGAGCAACTGGTCCACGCACAAGTGCTCGGCGTTCGGCGCCGCGCTCGCGTACTACTCAATCTTCTCGTTCGGGCCGCTGATGCTGATCGCCACCGTCATCGCCGGCGTGGTGTTCGGAACCGACGCGGCGCGCGGCGCGATCAGCGGCCAGGTCCACGGCCTGCTCGGCGATTCCGGCGCGCAGGCGGTGCAGGCGCTGCTCAACGGTGCCGACCATCCCTATCAGGGTGTACTGGCGACGATCTTCGGTATCGGCACGCTGTTGTTCGCCGCCGTCAGCGTCGTGGTGCAGCTGAAGACCGCGCTCAATACGGTCTGGGAGTGCGATACGGCCCAGCAAGGCGGCTGGTGGGAGCTCATCCGCAGCTACCTGGTGTCGCTCGCCGGCGTCGTCTCGCTCGGCTTTCTGCTCCTGGTGTCGCTGTTGTTCACGGCGGCGATTTCAGCGAGCGCCAAATATTTCGGCTCTTACCTGCCGGGGCCGATCTTTCAGATCGTCGGCTCGGTGGTGTCGTTTCTGTTCATCACCGTGCTGTTCGCCATGATGTTCAAATGGCTGCCCGACACGCACGTCCATTGGCGCGACGTATGGCTTGGCGCGGTGCTCACCGCCGCGCTGTTCGAAGGCGGCAAATTCCTGATCGGCTATTATATCGGTAAGCTCGCGCTGCAATCGACCTATGGCGCGGCGGCCTCGCTGGTCATGCTGCTGATCTGGGTCTATTACTCGGCACAGATCGTGCTGCTCGGCGCTGAGTTCACCCACGTCTATGCGCGCCGGCACGGCCGACACACCAAGCCCGAACCCGCGACGATCGAACAGTCCGATGCGCCGGTCGCGTTCACACGTCCGGTCAGACGTGCGTCCGTCGGCTGAGCGCAGATCGAGGGCGGCGGCGCGCATTTCGCGGCCGCGGCACCGCAGCGGTTTTAAGATGACGCTTCCGCTCAAGCCGCCATTTGCTCCGATGGAGGCCTTGTCGGTCGATCGTATCCCGAACGGTACCGAATGGGAGTACGAGCCGAAATGGGACGGCTTCCGTTGCCTGGCGTTCCGCGACGGCGCCAGGCTCAAGCTGCAATCGAAGTCGGGCCGCTCCATGACCCGCTACTTCCCCGAGCTGGTCGCGGCGCTCACGCACCTGCGGGCGAAGCGCTTTGTGCTCGACGGCGAAATCGTGGTGCCGAGCGATGGTGCGTTTTCGTTCGACGCGCTGCTGCAACGCATTCATCCGGCGCCGAGCCGCGTGCGCAAGCTTGCGGCCGAGACGCCGGCGCTCTTGATCCTGTTCGACCTCCTGGTCGACGCCGACGGGGACGCTCTCGTCGACGAGACATTGCGGGAGCGCCGTCCGGCGCTGGAGAACTTCTTCGCCACATATTGCCGCGGCGCGACGCTCCTTCGCCTGTCGCCGATGACGACCAAACGCACGCAAGCGGAACGATGGCTCCGGCGCACCGGCGCCGCGCTCGACGGCGTGATCG
>Ga0070741_10009911_pt1 | contig 18250 bp, 20 predicted proteins | sample Coa_R1_4_FD_66440 | JGI IMG/M metagenome (GOLD analysis project Ga0070741, IMG submission 66440) | Surface soil microbial communities from Centralia Pennsylvania, which are recovering from an underground coalmine fire - Coalmine... | ecosystem: Environmental > Terrestrial > Soil > Unclassified ...
CTGGGGCAAGGAGTGCGTGATCGGAGCCGGCTGCGTCGTCGACCCCGGCGTGTTCATCGAGGAGCTCGAGGGGTTCGAGGCGCGCGGTCTCTCGACCGAGCGCGTCCGGCTGTCCGGGAACGCGCACGTGATCATGCCCTGGCACCTGGCGATCGACCAGGCGGGCGAGCGCCGCCTCGGGAAGCTCCAGATCGGGACGACGCGGCGGGGCATCGGGCCCACCTACGCCGACAAGGCGTACCGGCTCGGAATCCGGCTGCAGGACCTGTTCGACCCGAAGATCCTCCGCCAGAAGATCGAGGTCGCGCTCGCCGAGAAGAACGTCTGGCTCGAGCGGGTGTACGGCGTCGAGCCGGTCGAGCTCGAGGAGCTGGCGGCGCGGTACGAGGGGTACGCGCAGCGCCTGCGCCCGTACCTCGCGGACACGTCGCTCCTGGTCGACCGGGCGCTGCGCGCCGGCAAGCAGGTCCTCCTCGAGGGCGCCCACGGGACGCTGCTCGACATCGACCACGGGACGTACCCGTTCGTCACGTCGTCGCCGACCGTCTCCGGCGGCGCCTGCACCGGCATCGGGATCGGGCCGACCCGGATCGAGGCGGTGATCGGCGTCGCGAAGGCGTACGTCACCCGGGTGGGCGCCGGGCCGTTCCCGACGGAGATCGACGGTCCCGACCAGGACCGGATGCGCGAGCTCGGCGGCGAGTTCGGGACCGTCACGGGCCGCGAGCGGCGCTGCGGCTGGCTCGACCTAGTCGCGCTCCGCTACGCGGTGCGCCTGAACGGGATCACGTCCGTCGCGCTGACGAAGCTCGACGTGCTGTCCAGCTTCGACCGCGTGCCGGTGTGCACCGCGTACGAGCTGCGCGACGGGTCGCGGACGCAGGAGTTCCCGGCCCACCAGAGCGACTTCCACGCCGCCCGGCCGGTCTACGAGGTGCTGGACGGCTGGCGCGACGAGCTCGACGGGGACGACCTGCCCGACGCCGCCCGCCGCTACGTCGAGTTCGTCGAGAGCCAGCTCGACGTCGAGGTGTCGTGGGTCGGCACCGGCGCGGAGCGCGAGCGGGTGCTGGTGCGCTAGGCGGCGTCGACGCCGACGTGCGCCGACACGCGGTCCTGCAGCCGGTCGGCCTGCGGCAGGGTCATCGCAGCGACCGCGAAGCCGGCGGCGAGCGAGGCGGCGACCAGGCCGAGGCGGAACGCCGTCCCGGGCAGGCGGCGCCGCAGCGCCGCGGGCACCCGCACCATCCGGACGAGGATGTGGACGCCGACGGCGCCGAACCAGACGACGAAGCTCGCCTTGTGCAGGGCGACGACCGGGCCCTCGGTCCGGTCGATCGCGAGCAGGACGATCCCGGTGGCGAAGAGCACGACGGTCGACGCGACCGCGACCGGCGCGACGACCACCCGCAGGAACGCGTGCGGCGGCCCGCGCCGGACGTACTCCTCGGCTCCGGTGTAGTAGCGCAGCATCCGCCAGCCCGTGCTCGCCAGCTTGAGCGCGACGACGGGCACGAGCAGCATCCCGACGAACGCGTGCACCGTCATCAGCGGCCGCAGGTCGAGGATCGTCGCGCCTTCGATCGCGAGCAGGACGACGAGGAGCGTCGCGACGACCGCGGTCAGCTGCTCGTTGCCATCGCTGCCGCCGAGCCGCTTCACGCACGCAGTGAAGCACGGCCGGGGCGGCTACAAGGTGACCGAACCGTCGTCCGCGATCGTCCAGTGGGGGTTGTGCGCGACCTCCCAGGCGTGGCCCTCGGGGTCGGCGAACGCCGCCGAGTACCCGCCCCAGAACGTCTCCGCCCCGTGGCGCAGGATCGTCCCGCCGGCCGCCTCGACCTCGCCGATCACGGCGTCGACATCGGCCGGCGAGCGCGTGTTGTACGCGAGCGTGATCCCGCCCCAGCCGCCGGTGTCCTCGACACCGGAGTCCTCGGCCAGCTGCTCGCGCCCCCACAGCGAGACGATCACCCCGCCGGCCTGGAAGAAGGCCACGTCGTCCTCGGGGGCGGCGTTCGTCGTCCAGCCGAGCGCCTCGTAGAACGCGCGGGCCCGGGCGAGGTCGCGGACGCCGAGCGTGATCAGGCTGACGCGCTGCTCCACGGCTAGACCGTCCCGGCGGCGTACCAGGCGGTTGCGGTCAGGGCGAAGGTTCCCTCCGGCGAGCCGACGTTGCGCCAGAAGGCGTCGCGCACCGCCTCCTCCTTCTCGCCGAGGTTGGCCGCGTGCGTTCCCGCCGGGCCGACGCCGCCCAGGAACGAGCTCCAGAGCTCGTCGAAGGAGTGGTACTCCGACGAGACCGTGATCGGGGTGTCGGCAACGTCGCGCAGGCCCGCCTCGCGCCACAGCCCGGACAGCTCGCCCGGCTTGCCGCCGAACCGCTCCACCTCGTCGCGTCCCTCGACACCGGCCTCCCGCACCGCGTCCCAGTAGGCGCGCAGCATCGTCATCCCGCCGGTCATATCCCAGACGCAGGCGCCGACCAGGCCGCCCGGCCGCGTGACCCTGGCCATCTCGGCCACGGAGGCGGCGGGGTCGTCGACGAAGTGGAAGACGAGCTGCGCCAGCGCACGGTCGAAGCTGTCGTCGTCGAACGGGATCGCCTCGGCCGGCGCGACGCGAACGTCGGCGCCGGGCACCTGCGAGCGGCACTGCTCGACGAACGGCTCCGACGGATCGAGCGCGGCGACGTGCTCGGCGCCGACCAGCCCGGCGAGGACGCCGGTCAGGGCGCCCGTGCCGCACCCGACGTCGACGACGCGCTCCCCGGACGTCACCCCGGCGGTCTGCGCGAACTCCGGCGCGAGCGCCCGGCTGTAGCGGCCCATGAACGCCTCGTAGGCGTCCGCGTTCCGGAACAGCTGCCCGTCGGCAGGAGCGTCGCCCATCCGGGCACCCTAGAGCATCGCCGGCCGGGCCAGCCGCTCGAGGTCGCCCGGCGTGTTGACGTTCGCGAGCCGGCCGGGGTCGAGCGGCACGACGACGGCGTCGAGCCGGGCGACCGCGTCGCGCAGGGCCAGCCGTCCCTCGCGGAGGGCGCGATCGAGCACCGGCAGCGCGCTCGTGCGGTAGGCGCCGGGCAGCGGGCCGGTCGGCGGAACCGCGGCGTCGGCACAGGCGCCGGCCAGAGCGCGCAGGTCGTCGGGCCGGATCGAGGGCGTGTCCACGGGAAGGACCACGCAGAGGTCGTGGGCCGCCGCGCGCAGCGCGGCGACCACGCCGGCGATCGGCGCCCGGACGTCGCTGCCGTCCTCGACCACCGGAAACGGCAGGTCGAGCCCGTCCGCCGCCTTGCCGACGGCGATGCGCTCGTCGCAGAAGCCGAGCGTCTCCCAGCCGATCTCGGCCAGCGTGCGTCCGCCGAGGCGCGCGAGCGCCTTCGGCGAGCCGAACCGGGCGCTCGCGCCGCCGACGAGGAGGACGCCGGTCAGACCCGGACGATCCGCCACGGCTCCGTGTAGACGTTCGTCCGCCCGTCGCGGACGAAGCCGCAGAGCGTCAGGCCGCGATCGGCCGCCAGCTCGACCGCGAGCGTCGACGGAGCGCCGACCGCGACCAGCACCGGGCACCCGGCGACGGCCGCCTTCTGCACGAGCTCGAACGACAGCCTGCCGCTGACGCAGAGGATCGAGCCGGCGAGCGGCAGCAGGCTCCGGGCGAACGCCCAGCCGACGACCTTGTCGAGCGCGTTGTGGCGGCCGACGTCCTCGCGCAGGCACACGAGCGTCCCGTCCGCGTCGAAGAGGCCGGCGGCGTGCAGCCCGCCCGTGACCGCGAAGGCCGCCTGGGCCTCGCGCAGGCGGTCGGGCAGCGAGCCGACCGTCGAGAGGGGGACGGTCAGCTCGCCCTCGACCCGCTCGGAGTCGACCGCCACCGCCTCGAGCGCCCCCTTGCCGCACACCCCGCACGACGAGGACGTGTAGAAGCTCCGCTGCAGCCGCGCCGGGTCGAAGCCGGGCGCGTCGACCTCGACCGTGTTCGCGGCCAGGTCGTCCGGGAGACGCGCGGACACGGGCTCCAGGCCCTCGGCGATGCAGAACCCGAGCGCCAGCTCCTCGTCGTGCCCGGGCGTCCGCATGGTCACCGCGACCGGACGGCCGCCGATCCTGATCTCGAGTGGCTCCTCGACCGCGAGCAGGTCGCGCTCCGCGCTCCCGCCCGGCAGCCGCAGGACGTCGACCGCGGCCGTACTGTACGGCGGCGGCTCCTCACCCGGCGAACGGCCGGCCTCCACGCGGGCAGCCTAGCCCGCTTGCGGGCCGGGGCAGGGCGAGCGACGGCCGCCCCCCGAAGGACGCACCCCCTCGGGGGGAAGCACGGGGCCCCTGCACGAACGCTACCGGCCCGCCGGTGACGTGTCCGTCGCCGGACCGTGCCGGAAGCGTGTCGTTGTTCCGGCTGCCGCCCCGTCTAGACTCGCGGCTGTGCGGGTGCTCATCGTCGGCTCCGGGGGGCGGGAGCACGCTCTGGCCTGGCGGCTCGCCCGCGACGGGGCGACCGAGGTGCACGCCGCGCCCGGCAACCCGGGCACGGCGGGGCTCGGCACGTGCCACCCGGTGCGGGCGGAGGACGGCGAGGGTCTGCTCGAGCTCGCCCGGTCGCTCGCGGTCGACCTCGCGGTGATCGGCCCGGAGGCTCCGCTCGTGGCGGGCGTCGCCGACGTCCTGCGCCGGGGCGGCGTCTCCGTGTTCGGGCCGGGCGCGGGCGCCGCCCGGATCGAGGGGTCGAAGGCGTTCGCCAAGGACGTGATGGAGGCGGCCGGCGTCCCATCGGCGCGGGCGCTCGACCGTCCCGAGCCGCCCTGCGTGGTCAAGGCCGACGGGCTCGCGGCCGGGAAAGGGGTGTTCGTCTGCCTGACCCAGGACGAGCTCGACGCCGGGCTCGCCGCTGCGGCGGCGCTCGGCGGCGACGTCGTCGTCGAGGAGCTGCTGGACGGAGAGGAGCTCTCGGTCTTCGCGCTCTGCGACGGCAGCCGCGCCGTTCCGCTCGGCGCGGCCCGCGACTACAAACGCGCCGAGAACGGCGACGCCGGCCCGAACACGGGCGGCATGGGCTCGTTCTCGCCGGTGCCGGGGTTCGGCGCTGCCGAGGTCGCCGAGCTGGTCGATCGCATCCACGCACCCGTGATCGAGCAGCTCGCCCGATGCGGGACGCCGTTCGCAGGCGTGCTCTTCGCCGGCCTGATGCTGACCCGCGACGGACCGCGCGTGCTCGAGTTCAACTGCCGGTTCGGCGACCCGGAGACGCAGTCGCTGCTCCCGCTCGTCGGCGGCGATCTGACCGCGGCGTTCGCCGCCGCCGCGGCGGGCGACCTGCGCGGCGTCGAGCTCGGCGGATCGGCGGAGGCAGCGGTGACCGTGGTCGTGACCGGCGGCGAGTACCCCGAGCACAACGACGTGGGGTCTGCGATCGAGGGGATCGACGAGGCCGAGCGGCGCGGCGCGCTCGTCTTCCACGGCGGCACGGCGCTGCACGGCGAGCGCCTGGTCACGAACGGCGGGAGGATCGTCGGGGTGACCGGCGTCGCGGACGACCTCGAGCGCGCCCGCGCGGTCGCGTACGACGGCGCGGCGGCGATCTCGTTCGCCGGCGCCCGCCACCGCAGCGACATCGCGGAGCCGGCGGAGGCCCGCGTTGGCTGAGCCGGTGGTCGGGATCCTCGTCGGCTCCGAGTCCGACCGCGAGCGGATGCAGGCAGCGGTCGAGGAGCTCGACGCCCTCGGCATCCCGTACGAGTTCGAGGTGCGGTCCGCCCACCGCACTCCGAACGCGGTGGCGGAGTACGCGACGTCGGCGCGGCCGCGCGGCCTGCGCGTCCTGATCTGCGGGGCCGGCCTCGCCGCCGCGCTGCCCGGCGTCGTCGCCGCCCACACCGACCTGCCGGTGATCGGCGTCCCGCTCCGGTCGTCGAAGAGCGTCCTCGACGGGCTCGACGCGCTGCTCTCGATCGTGCAGATGCCGCCCGGCGTCCCGGTCGCCTGCGTCGGCGTCGACAATGCGAAGAACGCCGCCGTCCTGGCCGCCCGGATCATCGGATCGTCGTAGGCCGGCGATACGATCGGTCGAGTGATCGCGCGCTACTCCCGTCCCGCCATGGCCCAGGTCTGGTCGGACGAGAGGAAGCTCGCCGCCTGGCTTGACGTCGAGCTCGCCGCCGTCGACGCGTGGGCGGAGATCGGGGTGGTGCCCCGCAGCGCGGCCGAGGCGATCCGCGAGCAGGCGACCGCTCCCACTCCCGAGCGTGTGGCAGAGCTGGAGCGCGAGACGAACCACGACCTCGCCGCGTTCGTGGACGCGGTGCAGGCCGGCCTCGGCGAGGACGGCCGCTGGCTCCACTACGGGTTGACCTCGTCGGACGTGGTCGACACGGCGCTCGCCTTGCAGGTCCGCGACGCGGGCGCGCTGCTCCTCGACGGGATCGCCCGCGCGCAGGCCGCGGTGACCGGGCGTGCGGAGGAGCACCGGCTGACGATCTGCATCGGGAGGACGCACGGCGTCCATGCCGAGCCGACCACGTTCGGCCTGAAGCTCGCCGGCTGGGCGTTCGAGCTCGACCGGGGGCGCGCGCGGCTCACACGCGCCCTCGACGACATGCGGTTCGGGAAGCTCTCCGGTGCGGTCGGGACGTACTCGGTTACCGACCCCGAGCTCGAGCGGCTCGCCTGCGAGCGTCTCGGCCTCGAGCCCGAGCCGGTCTCGACCCAGGTCGTCCCGCGCGACCGTCACGCCGAGCTGCTCGCCGCGCTCGCCGTCGTCGCGTCGTCGCTCGACCGCTTCGCGACGGAGATCCGCCACCTGGCGCGAACGGAGGTGCGGGAGGTCCAGGAGCCGTTCGGCAAGGGCCAGAAGGGCTCGTCGGCGATGCCGCACAAGCGCAACCCGGTCGTGGCCGAGCGGATCTGCGGCCTGGCCCGCGTCGTACGGGCCGCCGCACAGGTCGGCCTGGAGAACGTCGCCCTCTGGCACGAGCGGGACATCTCCCACTCCTCGGCGGAGCGGATCGTGCTCCCCGACGCCTTCCTCGCGCTGGACTACATGCTCGACCGGTTCGCCTGGCTGGTCGAGGGGATGATCGTGCTGCCCGAGCGGATGCGGGCCAACCTCGACGCGAGCAACGGCCTCTTCCACTCCCAGCGGGTCCTGCTCGCGCTCGTCGAGTCCGGCCTCGCGCGCGACGAGGCGTACCGCCTCGTCCAGGAGCATGCGCTCCGCGCCTGGGACGAGGGGCTGGACTTCCGGAAGCTGGTCGAGGCGGACGGCCGCATCGCCGATCGGATCGACCTCTCCGCCGCCTTCGACCTCGGCGCCTACACCCGCCACGTCGACACCGTCTTCGACCGACTCCACGCCCTGACCGAGGAGGCTGCCCATGTCTGAGACCCTCGTGCACGTCGCGAGCGGCAAGGTCCGCGAGCTGTTCACGATCGACGACGAGCGGCTGCTGCTCGTCGCGAGCGACCGGATCTCGACGTTCGACGTCGTCCTGCCGACCGAGATCCCCGACAAGGGCCGCGTCCTGACCGGCCTGTCGGCCTTCTGGTTCGCGCGCACGCGCGACGTCTGCGCGAACCACCTGCTCACCCTGCGTCCCGACGGCCGCTCCACCGAGTGCAGGCGGCTGGAGATGCTGCCGCTCGAGTGCGTGGTCCGCGGCTACCTGGCCGGGTCCGGCTGGAAGGACTACCAGCGCACCGGCAGCACCTCCGGGCACGCGTTGCCCGAGGAGCTGCGCGAGTCGGACCGCCTGCCGGAGCCGATCTTCACGCCGTCGACCAAGGCGACGAGCGGCCACGACGAGAACATCGACGCCGGCCGGGCGATCGCCCTGGTCGGCCGGGAGCGCTACGAGCAGGTCGAGCGCACGGCGCTCGACCTCTACCGCGTCGCCTCCGAGCACGCGGCCGCGCGGGGGATCCTGATCGCCGACACGAAGTTCGAGTTCGGGCTCGACGATACCGGCCGGATCGTCCTCGCCGACGAGGCCTTCACGCCCGACTCGTCGCGCTTCTGGCCCGCGGACGAGTACGTACCCGGAGGCGCGCAGCCGTCGTTCGACAAGCAGTTCGTCCGCGACTACTGCGAGTCGCTCGGGTGGGACAAGACCGCGCCCGGGCCGGAGCTCCCCGAGGAGGTCGTCGCCGGGACGCGCGCCCGCTACGTCGAGGCGTTCGAGCAGCTGACCGGTATCCCGTTCGACGACTACCTCGCCGACCCCGAGGTGGTGACCCGATGAGGGCGACGATCCTCGTCCGCCCCAAGGAGGGGATCCTCGACCCCCAGGGCGACGCGGTGCAGGAGTCGCTCCGCCACCTCGGCTTCTCGGTCGGCGCCGCACGGATCGGCCGGGTCGTCGACCTCGAGCTCGACGCGGGCGATCCTGGCGCCGCCCGGGCGGAGGTCGAGCGGATGTGCGAGCAGCTGCTCGCGAACCCGCTGATCGAGCGGTACGAGATCGAGCTGTCGGAGCGATGACCGACCCGGAGCCCCGGCCCGCCGTCGCGGTCGTCGTCTTCCCCGGGTCGAACGACGACCGCGACGCCGCGTGGGCGCTCCGGGCCCTCGGCGCCGACGCGCGCCTCGTGTGGCACGGCGAGGAGCGGCTTCCGCCCGAGACCGGCGCCGTCGTCCTGCCCGGCGGGTTCTCGTACGGCGACTACCTGCGCTGCGGGGCGATCGCCCGGTTCTCGCCGGTGATGCCGGCGGTCGCCGCCTTCGCCGCCGAGGGCGGCCCGGTGCTCGGGATCTGCAACGGCTTCCAGATCCTCTGCGAGGCCGGCCTGCTGCCGGGCGTCCTGCGCCCGAACGCGTCGCTCGCCTTCGTCTGCCGTGACGTGACCGTGCGCGTCGAGCGGGCCGAGGCGCCGTTCACGGCCAGGTGCAAGCGCCGGCAGCGGCTGGTGATCCCGGTCAAGCACGGCGAGGGCTGCTGGTACGCCCCGCGCGACCTGGTCGACGAGCTCGAGCGCGCCGGACGGATCGTGCTCCGCTACGACCGCGGCGACAACCCGAACGGCTCGACCGCCGACGTCGCGGGCGTGCTCGGCGAGGGCGGCAACGTCATGGGCCTGATGCCGCACCCCGAGCACGCCGTCGATCCCCTGCTCGGCTCCGGCGACGGGGCGCTGATCCTCGCGTCGCTCGTCGACGCGGCCCGCGATCGACTCGCGGTCGCCGTCTAGCCTCCAGCCGTCTAGGCCTCACCTCCCAGCCGGAGCGCCTCGGCCAGCTCGGGGTGCTTGGCCAGCTCCGCCCGCAGCCGCTCCAGGTCGCGCGCCCGGAGCGTCACCGGGCCGCGCCGAGCCGTCCCCGCCGTCGCGTACGAGAAGCGGACGAGCCGCTCGCCGCCCGCCTCCAGCAGCTGAACGACCGACGCGAACCGCTTCTCGCCCGCCCGCTGCTGGACGCTGAGCTCGTCCAGGACGGTGGCCGCTCCCCACGGTGTCGCGCTCGTCTTCGCCATGAGCCCAACGTAGCGGGGAACCCGTGACGTGTCCGCGTCGCGAGTGTGCCGGAAGCGTGACGCGCGGCTAGGCTCGGGAGCCGTGGCCGGCGCCGTGCCCACCGACCCCCGGCTGCTCTGGACGCGGCCCGACTGGCTCGCCGAGGCGACCGCCTGGATCCGCGCCCGCCTCGCCGAGCAGGCGCTCGAGCCGGCGGGCGGGATCGAGCAGCCCCACGTCCGCTGGTGGTCGACCGTGATGCGGGTCCCGACGAGCGGAGGCGACCTGTGGTTCAAGGCGAACGCGCCGCCGCACGCGTTCGAGGCCGGCCTGCTCGACCTGCTCGAGCGCGTCCGCCCGGGACACGTCCCGGAGCTCGTCGCCGCGGCTCCCGAGCGGGGCTGGCTGCTGATGCGCGACGGCGGCGAGCGGCTGCGCGAGCTCGTCGCCTCGAGCGCGGACCTGCACCGCTGGCTCGAGCTGCTGCCCGAGTACGCGGAGCTCCAGCTCGCCGCCGCCGCCCACCTCGAGGAGCTGCTCGGCGCCGGCGTCCCGGACGAGCGCCTGGCGACGCTCCCCGGACGCCTGGAAGAGCTCCTCGCCGACCGCGAGGCCTGCATGGTCGGCCGCCCGGACGGCCTCACCGAGGACGAGCACCGGCAGGTCCGCGCGCTCCTCCCGGAGGTGGCCGAGCGCTGCCGGCGGCTGGCCGCCTTCGGCATCCCCGAGACGATCCAGCACGACGACCTGCACGACGGGAACGTCTTCGTCCGCGACGGCCGCTACCTGTTCTTCGACTGGGGCGACAGCTGCGTCTCGCATCCGTTCCACTCGCTCGTCGTCACGTTGCGCGCCCTCGCGCACCGGCTGGAGCTGCCGCCCGGCGGGCCTGACCTGCTGCGGGCGCGCGACGCCTATCTGGAGCCGTTCGCCCGCTTCGGCCCGCACGCCGACCTGGCCGAGGCCGCCGACCTCGCCCACTTCACCGGCACGGCCGGCCGGGCGCTGAGCTGGCACCGGTTCCTGCGCGCGCGGGAGCCGGAGCTCCGCGCGGACGACGACGAGGCGGTGCCGTACGGGCTGAGGCGGCTGCTCGACCTCGGGCCGCTCGGCAGCTGGAGCTGACGGTCAGACGCTACGGCCGCCGGGGCTGACGGCACGCACGGTGTAGGTGTGGCTGCGGCCGGGCGGCGCGGTCGTGTCCTCGAGCGTCGTCCCCTTCGTCGTGCCGAGCAGCCGGCCGTCGCGGTACACCTCGTACGCGGACGCGAGGAGCACCGGGCTCCAGCGGACGCGGACGACCCGGCCCTTCGAGTGGGCCTTGGCGGTGACCGACACCGGCGGCGGCGGGCGGCAGTCGCCGGAGAACCGCGGACGCACGGCGAAGAACTGCCCGGACACGGCGGCCCTGAAGGAGGCCCGCGAGTCGGCAGACGGATCGATCGGGTCGCCACTGCCGCCGGCGGCGTCCCGCCACGTCACCGCATGCACCCTGGCGTACCGGCCCGCGCGGAGCGCGGCGAAGGCGTCCCGGATCCACCCGGCCCGGTCGGCTCCCGCGCCGGCAGCCGTCCCGAGCTCGGCGATCGCCACCGGCCGCCGGCTCACGGTGGTCAGCGTCGTGTACACCCCGGAGTCGTCGAGCTGCCGCGCGAACGGGGTCAGCGGTTCGGCCGGCTCGCGCGCGCCGTGGGCCGAGATCCCCAGCCAGTCGACGTAGGTGTCGCCCGGGTAGTAGAGCGCCACGCCGTTCCACCCGGGTCCGGGCGGCGTCGCTTCCGCGTCGAAGACGAACGCGACGTTCGACACGCCCTCCGAGCGGACGAGGGTGACGAGGTGCCGGTACGCGTCGCGGTAGCGCTCGGCGCCGTCGGGGTAGTCCGGGTCGCCGTACCCCTCGGTCGCGCCGGCGCCGTTCCAGCGGGCGTTCCAGGGCTGGTCCTCGTCGTTCACCGCCGCGCCGAACGAGACCAGCAGCGGCACGCCGAGGTCGCCCGCGCCGCGCGCCCAGGCACGAAGCGGAGCGTCGAAGTCGCCGTCGATGATCCGCTGGAGCGTGTACCGCCGCTCGGGGTTCCGCTGCCTCGGGCGGGGCCCCGAGACGTTGCCGCTCTCGGGCAGGAAGGCGAGGTAGGGGACGGCGCCGTGCCGCCAGATCTCGAGCACCCGGCTGCGCGGGAAGGCGAGGCCCCGGTACCAGGGCTGGGCGAACGAGACGAGCGACAGGGTCTGCCCGGCGAGCCGCTCGAACGCCGCCATGCGCGCGTCGCGCGGAGCGTCGCCGAGCGCGGCGCCGAGGTACGCGCCCGACGCGGGCGGCAGGAGCTTGCCGCAGACGCCGACCGTGGCGGCTTCGGCGCTGCGATTCGACCCCGCGAGGCACGCGGCGGCCGCGCCGGCCGCCAGCGCACAGATGCAGAGCCGCCGCGGTGCTCCCCGCACGTGACAACGCTAACGTGTGCGTTGCTACGCGCGCTCGATGATCTCGATCCGGTAGTCGTCCGGATCGCGCACGAAGCAGAGCCGTGAGCCGCCCGCGCGCACCGTGTACGGCGGCCGCTCCGGCTCGATTCCCTGCTCGGCGAGCCGGGCGAGCGTCCCGTCGAGGTCGTCGACGCCGATCGCGATGTGGCCGTAGCCGGTGCCGACGTCGTAGGTGCGGCCGTCGTGGTTGAACGTCAGCTCGAGCTCGGCCTCGTCGCCGGGGAAGGCGAAGAAGTAGTTGGTCGCCTCCAGCTCGCCGTCGCGGACGATGTCGAGGTCGCGCCGGAACTCCATCCCGAGCGCCTCGTAGAACGCGCGGCTCCGCGCCGGATCGGTGACGCGGACCATCGTGTGCAGGTAGCGGGCCACCGCGGGAGTCTACGCAACGCTCCCGGCCCGCCGGACGCGCGTGCCGCCGTGCTTCAGTACGGGTGGTGCTGGTCGTCGTGATGGGCGTGTCCGGGGTCGGCAAGACGGCGGTCGGGCGGCGCGTCGCGCGGACGCTCGGCCTCCCGTTCCACGACGCGGACGACCTCCACCCGGAGGCGAACCGGCGCAAGATGGCCGCCGGGATCCCGCTGACCGAGGACGACCGCGCACCGTGGCTGCGCGAGCTGGCGCGGCGGATGGGCGAGTGGGAGGCGGCCGGCGGGGCGGTCGTCGCCTGCTCGGCGCTGCGCGCGCGGCACCGGCAGATCCTCGCCGGCTCGGGCGAGACCGTCTTCGTCTTCCTCGACGCGCCGGACCCCGTGCTCCGGGAGCGGCTCGCCCGCCGGCGCGGCCACTACATGCCCGTCTCGCTCCTCGACAGCCAGCTGGCGACGCTCGAGCGGCCGGGCCCGGACGAGGCGACCCGCGTCGACGCGGGCGGCACCGTCGACGAGACCGCGGCCGCGGTGACGGCGGCGCTCAGCCCGGCGCGCCGTCGACGGTGACGAGGAGCCGCTCGAGCGTGCCGTCACGGAGCCCGAGCACCATCCGCCCGGCCGGCCGCTCGGGCGCCACCGCCCACGAGTAGCGGGCCTCCACCCCGTCCGGGCGCTCCTTGGCCGCGAGAACCAGCACCTCGTCGTCGGGCGGCCGGTCGCGGTAGGCGGCGACGATCGCCTCACGGCCGGCGAACGGGCCGACCTGCACCCCCTCGAACTCGAGGCGCCCGTCCTCGGCGAAGCACTCCCCCAGCGCCTCCCAGTCGCCCGTGCGCACGCCCAGGTTGTGCCGGGCGACGTACTCGTAGAGGACGTCGACGGCGGGCGGCAGCCCGAGATCCTCGCGGAGGAGCGCGAACATGACGCCGTCCGCCCACCCGCCGTGGCGCCGGTACGCCCGGCGCCTGGTGCCCTCGCGGACGAAGCCGGCCCGCTCGGCGTGGGCGATCCCGCGCTCGTTGAACCCGTACACCTCGAGCTGGAGCCGGTGGAAGCCGAGGTCGAGGAGGAGGTGCCGGCGGAAGGTGTCCGCCGCCTCGTCGGCCAGCCGCTGCCCGCGGAAGTCGGGGTGCACGGCGAGCCCGCTGAGGTGGGCGATGCGGCTGCGCGCGTTGACGCGCTCGAACTCCATCAGCCCGGCACGCTGCCCGTCGACCTCGATCACGAAGACGCCGAGCGCCGCGGGCTCGCGCTGCGACCGCTCGATCCGGTCCCGGACGTCGTCGCGGTCGCGCGGCCGCACGGCGGAGAGGAACGGCTCGACCTCGGCGTGCGAGAGCAGCCCCGTGACGAAGTCGACGTCGGCCGGCTCGGCCCGCCGGACGGTCACCGCCCGGCCGTTCGCGCTCACGTGGCGCTGTCCGCGACCGCGCGGCGCTGGGGGCGCCACACGCCCGAGCCGAGGGCGATGCCGCCGAGGATCAGCCCGAGACCGATCAGCATCGTCGGCCGCAGCGGCTCGTCGAGGATCAGCGAGCCGTAGAGGAGCGCGAACGCGGGCATCAGGTACGTGACCAGCGACAGGCGCGCGGCGCCGAACAGGCGCAGGATCCGGAACAGGAAGAGCTGGGCGACCGCCGTGCCGAGGACGGCGAGCCCGACCAGCGACAGGACGGGCTTCCAGCCGGGCCCGTGGTCGGGGATCTGCAGGAGCCCGAACGGCAGCAGGATCACGCCGCCGTAGAGCATCGACGCGGTCGCGAGCACCGGCCCCGTCGCCCGGCCGATCACGCGCTGGCCGTAGAGGCCGGCCGACGCGTACGAGACCGAGGCGAGGATCACCGCGAGCGTCCCGAGCACCGCCCAGCCTCCGCCCTCTGGGTGGACGCCCGCGAGCACGCCGACGCCGACGAGGCCGAGGAGGATGCCGACCAGCCTGAGCCCGGTGGAGCGCTGGCTGGGGTTGAACTTGACCGCGAGCAGCGCGACGAAGATCGGCACCGACGCGTTGGCGATGGCCGCGACGCCGGAGTCGATGTGCTTCTCGCCCCAGGCGATCAGCGTGAACGGGAGCGCCCCGTTGATCGCCCCGAAGACGAGGCCCTCGCGCCAGGCGCCGCGGACGTCCGAGACGGCCGCGCGTATCCCGGTCGTCGCCACGAGGAAGGCGAGCAGGAGCGCGCCGCCGATCAGCAGCCGGAGCGTCATCAGGAACGTCGGCTCGAAGTCGCGGACCCCGACCTTGATGAACAGGTAGGAGGCGCCCCAGATCGCCCCGAGTACGAGGACGAGCGGCCCGTAGCGGCGCGACATCACTCCAAGGTAACGCGGCGGGGGCCGTCGGGCTTCCCCGATACGATGGCCCTCTGAGCCAGGTCGCGGAACCTCTCCACCGGGCGCTCGGTCTCACCGACGGAGAGCTCGACCGTATCCGGGCGCTGATGGAGCGCGAGCCGAACGACTTCGAGCTCGCCGTCTTCTCCCTGCTCTGGTCGGAGCACTGCGGCTACAAGCACTCGGCGCTCCTGTTGCGCCGCTTCTCGAGCGAGGGCCCGCGGGTGCTCCAGGGCCCGGGAGAGAACGCCGGCGTGCTCGACCTCGGCGACGGCGAGGCGGTCGCGTTCAAGGTCGAGAGCCACAACCACCCGACCGCGGTCGAGCCGTTCCAGGGCGCCGCCACAGGCGTCGGCGGGATCCTCCGCGACATCGTCGCGATGGGCGCGCGGCCGGTCGCGCTGCTCGACGGGCTCCGCTTCGGGGCGCCCGGCCACGCCTTCGACCGGGCGGTCTCCGGGATCGGCGCGTACGGCAACTCGGTGGGCGTGCCGACGGTCGGCGGCGAGGCGTTCTTCCACGAGAGCTACGCGGACAACTGCCTCGTCAACGCCATGTGCGTGGGGCTGCTCCCGTCCGACCGCGTCACGCGGGCCGGCGCCCGGACCGCCGGCCACCTGCTCGTCCTCTACGGCGCGACCACGGGCCGCGACGGGATCGGCGGCGCGAGCGTGCTCGCCAGCCAGGAGCTCGGCGAGGGCTCGGCCGAGAAGCGGCCGTCCGTGCAGATCGGCGACCCGTTCACCGGCAAGAAGCTGATCGAGGTCTCGATGGAGCTGGTCGAGCACCGGCTGGTCGAGTCGCTGCAGGACTGCGGCGCCGCCGGGCTGGCGTCCGCGCTCGCGGAGATGGCGCGCGACGGCGCCGGCGTCGACGTCCACCTCGACCGCGTGCCGCTCCGCGAGGAGCTGGAGCCGTGGGAGGTGATGGTCTCCGAGTCGCAGGAGCGCATGGTCGCGGTCGTGCAGCCGGCGCTGCTGGAGGCGGTCGAGGAGGTGTGCGCGCGCTGGGAGCTCCACTGCGCCGCGATCGGCGAGGTGACCGGCACCGGTGAGCTGCGCGCGTTCCACGGCGGCGAGCCGGTCGGCGAGATCCCCGCGCGCTTCCTCACCGACGAGGCTCCCCGCTACCGGGTCGAGCCCGAGCCGCGGGCCGAGGCGCCCGATCCGCCGGCGCCGGTCGGGCCGTACGTCGAGAACGCCCTGCTCGAGCTGCTCGCGTCGCCGAACATCCGCTCGCGGGCGTGGATCTACGAGCGCTACGACCACCTCGTCGGCTCGCGGACGGTCCGGCGGCCCGGCCTCGACGCGGCGATCCTCCGGCTGCGGCCGTCGCTGCGCGGCCTCGCCGTCTCGCTCGACGGCCCGGGCCGCGTCGCGCGCGGGGCGCCGCGGACGGGCGGGGCGCTCGCCGTGCTGGAGGCCGCGCGGAACGTCGCCTGCGCCGGCGGCGAGCCGATCGGCCTCACCGACTGCCTCAACTTCGGCAACCCGGAGAAGCCGGAGATCGCCTGGGAGCTGGCCGAGGCGATCGAGGGCATGGCCCGGGCGGCCGAGGCCCTGCGCCTCCCGGTCGTCTCCGGCAACGTGTCGCTCTACAACGAGACCGACGGGCGGGCGATCCTGCCGGCCCCGGTCGTCGGCTGCGTCGGGCTCGTCCCCGACGTCGGCGCGGTCCCCGGCCGCTGGCGCGAGGGCGACGTCGTGCTCGTCGCCTCGGCGCCGAAGCTGTCGCTGACGCTCGCGTGGTCGGAGTACCAGGCGCTCTACGGCCCGATCGGCGGGCGCCGGCCGCACCTCGACCTCGGCTCGGAGCGCGCGCTCGTCGAGTTCCTCTGGCGGTCGGCGCCGTCCCTGACGCTCGCGCACGACGCGGCCGCGGGCGGGGTCGCGGTCGCCCTCGCCGAGGCGGCGCTGTGGAGCGGCGTCGGCGCGGAGGTCGAGCTGCCCGACGACATCCTCGCGTGGTTCGGCGAGGGCGGCGGCCAGGCGGTGATCGCCTGCCGGCCGGAGGACCGACCGAAGCTCGACGGCGTACCGCTCCGCGAGCTGGGGACCGTCGGCGGCGACCACGTCCTGAACGTGCCCCTGGCCGAGCTGGGCCAGGCCTGGAGGACCGCCTAGATGTGCGGCGTGCTCGGCATCTGCGCCCCCGACCGCGACGTCGCCCGGCTCGCCCACTTCGGGCTGCACGCGCTCCAGCACCGCGGACAGGAGTCGGCCGGGATCGCCGTCTCCGACCGCGGCCGCCTGACCGTGCTCCGCGAGATGGGCCTCGTCACCCAGGTGTTCAACGAGCAGAAGCTCAACGGCCTGAGCGGCCAGCTCGCGATCGGCCACACCCGCTACTCGACCACCGGCTCGGCCCAGTGGTCGAACGCGCAGCCGATCGTCCAGCACGGCCGCGCCCGCACGGTCGCGCTCGGGCACAACGGCAACCTCGTCAACGCGGGCGAGCTCCGGGCCGAGCTCTCCGCCGACGGCGTCAGGCTGGGCTCGAGCTCCGACACGGAGCTGATCGCCGCCCTGATCGCCAACGACCCGGCGCCGCTCGAGGAGGCCGTGGCGGCGGCGATGGGCCGCCTCGAGGGCGCGTACTCCGTGACCGCCCTGGCCGAGGGCAGGCTGCTCGCGTTCCGCGACCCGCACGGCTTCCGCCCGCTCGTCGTCGGCCGGCTGTCCGACGGCTGGGTGCTCGCGTCCGAGACGTGCGCACTCGACCTGGTCGGCGCCGACCTCGACCGCGAGCTCGGGCGCGGCGAGCTGGTGATCGTCGACGAGGCGGGCGTCGAGGCGCACCAGGCGGTGCCGGCCGCCGAGGGCGCGCTCTGCATCTTCGAGTTCTTCTACCTCGCCCGGCCCGACACGCGGCTCGAGGGGGTGGAGGTGCACGCGGCGCGCGTGCGGATGGGCGAGCGGCTCGCCGAGGAGGCCCCGGTCGAGGCCGACCTCGTCCTGCCGATCCCCGACTCGGGGACGCCGGCGGCGATCGGCTTCTCGCGGGCGACCGGGATCCCGTTCAGCGAGGGGCTGATCAAGAACCGCTACGTCGGGCGCACGTTCATCCAGCCCGACCAGGAGCTCCGCCAGCAGGGGATCAGGCTGAAGTTCAACCCGCTGGCCGAGGTGGCCGGCAAGCGCGTCGTGGTCGTCGACGACTCGATCGTCCGCGGGAACACGACCCGCCAGATCGTCGCGATGCTCTTCGACGCGGGCGCGGCCGAGGTGCACGTCCGCATCTCCTCGCCGCCGGTGATCGGGCCGTGCTTCTACGGGATCGACCTCGCGGACGAGGCGGAGCTGATCGCGTCGTCGCGCTCGATCGAGGAGGTGCGGGAGTCGATCGGCGCGACCTCGCTCGCCTACATCTCGCTCGCGGGGCTCCAGGCGGCGACCGCGCGCCCGGAGGCGTCCCTCTGCCGCGCCTGCCTGACCGGCGCGTACCCGACCCGGATCCCCGAGGACCGGCGGCTCGCGAAGCTCAGGTTCGAGCCCGCGCGCGCCTGACGGGGGCACACGGTTTTGCTCACGCCGCGTGCCCGGGCACGTGCACGATCTCGAGCTTGATCCCGTCGGGGTCGTAGAAGAAGACGGCGTAGTAGCCGGGGATGTACGAGTACTC
>Ga0070741_10009912_pt1 | contig 18250 bp, 18 predicted proteins | sample Coa_R1_4_FD_66440 | JGI IMG/M metagenome (GOLD analysis project Ga0070741, IMG submission 66440) | Surface soil microbial communities from Centralia Pennsylvania, which are recovering from an underground coalmine fire - Coalmine... | ecosystem: Environmental > Terrestrial > Soil > Unclassified ...
CCCCCGGTTCTTCAAGGTTCCCACCGCGTCGTACCACGGACGGTAGAACGCGAAGAAGTCGGCGTCCTTCAGGATCAGCGTGTCGAACCGGCCCATGAACTTGTAGTTCTTGACCATGTGGTAGTCGGGCCGGACGTCGGCAAGCTGCCGCATCTCGTCGAGATCCCAGTGATTGAAGTCGAAGCTGCCGCCGGTGGTCGACGATGCTAGACCCTGGACGGCAATAGTTGTGGTCGGCGTGGGATGGACAAAGGTGGTGGGAGTGCCGTTGTTGGCGCTGCTCCCTTCACCCCATCGCCCTTCCTCGCGGCTTTGGAAAAAGCCGAAGACTGAGAAATCGCCTTGTGTGATGGTGGCCCGGGCCGCTGTTGACCACAGAGTGACGACAGCCACTGCCGTGGTCAGCAGCACGCTCCACCGCATGCCCCGACCATTACCGAATTTCCCGTTCAGCATAGACACCCCCAAGCCAGTTGGAGCCCTCGTGGTTGGTCCAAACCCCACCGACGAGCTTCGGGGCGACACTTTTCCCGCAACTCGCCGGAAAACTACGAACGCGCGTTAGCTAGCACCAGCGATTACCCCTTGTCAAGCAGGGGGCCACGCGAAAGTAAGGCCGCGTAAACATTGCCGTAAAGGAAACGGATGGGAACAGCGCAGAAAGGCGAAATTGACGGATATCCGAAGGGAAACGGCGATTGAGAGGCACCGGTCGAGGGAACTGGGCTAATTGCCCGGATTAGCGAATGCAATCGAACGGTCACATCGAACGGATGATCTGCTCATTACAGCATGCTTGAAATTGTTTCCGAATCAGTGTAGGTAAGGCGACCGAAGCGTGTCGGGAAGGCCTCCCCTTTTCGCTTGGTCTCGGGAGGATTCTTCTTGCGCCGGCATCCCTGGGGGGAGCAGCCGGTGACGCAGCGGACGACAGGTTGAGTCATCGGGATGTACCCGTATGACTCGGCGGGGGTTATAACCAATGACTCAGGGAAGGATGCACACGATGACTCATGGAAGGGATGGGTTCTCATTGGCGCGAAGAGCCGCGCTGATGGTTGCGAGGGCATCGCGCACGCTGGTGGTCGCGGCCACTGCGGCCGCAATTGCCTTGCTGGCCGGTGTGGGAGTCGGCCATGCGGGTCCGATCGACGAGCTCGTGGTAACCAATTCGAACTTTCCGCTCCAGGGCAGCATCAATGTGTTCGCTCCCGGAGGCGGGAAGAACGCGAAGCCGACCACGGTTATCTCCGGCGGCCCGCTGATCCCCGGACTCAACGCCACTCAGCTTCTCAGCGGAATCGACATCAACCCGGTTGGCGGCGCGCTGTACGTCACCCAAGATCTGGGGCTGCTCGCTCCGGGTCTTGATCTGGTATCAATCTTCGCGCCGAACGCGACCGGTGCGTCGGGTCCAATAGGAACGATTTTTTCCACTGAAACGGCAGTTCTCTCTCTTCCTCAGGACGTGGCGTTCGTCAAAGGCGGAGGGGGTGCCGGTGATTTCGTTGTCTCCAATCTGACTGCGGGTCTGAGCGAAGCAACGGGAGTGGGTTCGGTGATCCAGTATCCCTCCATTGCAGGGACCTCGGGTTGGGATGGGAACCCGGTGGGAGTACTCCTTAACGCATTGGATTGTTCAGAGTCGGCAGAGAACACTGGTATTGTGCTGCCCGTGGGAGTAGCGACTGATTCTGTGGGCAACGTATACGTTGCCAATCAGGGCGTCGCGGGACTTGCGCCCAGTATCGTGACAATTTATGCACCTGGAGCCTTCGGTTGTGTCAACCCGATAGGGGCTGTGGGAAGAGGCACACTTGTTCAGGCTGATTACGTCGATGTGGATACGGAGGGCGACGTATGGGTTTCCGATCTCGCGCAGAATGCCATTTTCGAGTTTGATCCCGTATTGGGACCGGACGGTCTCCCTCTAACATCCATCATCGGCAAGAAGCCGCACCTGAAGTCGCCGATGGGTATCGCCATCAGCCCTTCCGCCGCTGAAGCAGGCGTGACCAGCATCTACGTGGCCAACAACGGGCTCGGTGAGGTCGACCTCTTCGAGAACGTTGAAGACGGCGGCCTCCTGAACATCCGCCGCCGCGTGGCTCTCAAGGGCAAGCGGACCAAGCTGAACCTGCCGGTCGGCCTCGCTACGCCGCCTGTTGTGCCTGACTGAGCATCAGCCTGAACACGCAAAAAGAACCCCGGATTCGGAGACCCGAATCCGGGGTTTTTTGTTTGTCCGCTTCCGGGCGGGTTCAGGCGGCGGCAAGGTCCTCCGCAAGCGAGCGCGCGAGCAATCCGGCTATCGTGGCGCGTCCCGCCATGCTCGGATGGTCCACTTCGATCGCGACCTTGCCGGATTCCGCGAGGCCCAGGAAGGCGTCCGGCTCGATACGGCCGACGGGGAACCGCACGAACTGGACGGAGCTGATCCGGTCGGCGCCCATCTGTCTCGTATCGAAGACCGCGCGTTGCCGGCGATCACCGACAACAATCCATACGTGATTCTCGAGTCCTACCAGCCGCCTGAGCGCGGCATCGCGATGGGCGGGATCCGGATATTCGATGAGCATGGTGGCGGAGAGGTCTTCGGCGCCGGGCAGCAGCTCGTTGTAGGTTTCGATTTCGTGAGCGATCGCCTCCGCCGACTGCATCTTCTCGGTCCGAATCATCTCCTGGATCTGGTACCAGACGGTTTGGGCGTTCTCGAAGAGCAGGGTCAGATGCGATCCGACGGCGAGGCGCCTGCGTTCCTTTTCGTGGATGAAGAGCGGGCGGAGCCTCGCCCTGACGCGCTCATAATCGGCCAGTGACAATAATTCCTCATGGACAATCGGTTTCATGATGTTTTCTCCGGAACCGGATCGGGAAAGCCGGCATCATCGTAGGCGCGGGCGAGCACCTCGAGCGGGTGAATCGGGCGGGTTCCGGTCGCCTGCTGAATCTGAACCGCGGCAAGCGGGCAATCGGTCGCCATCACGCGCGCATCCGCATCGCGCATCCCGCTGAACGCCTTCTCGCCGGTCTTCATCGACAGCTCGAAGTACTCCTTCTTCATCGCCCAGGTTCCGTCATGAGCCGTGCACGCATCGACGGTCGCGATGGAAGCGCCCGGGATGATCCGCATCAGATCGCGGGATCGGAAGCCGATGGCCTGGGCCTTGAGATGGCACGGCACGTGGTAGGCGATCTTTCCGGGCGTGGTGCGGAACTCGCGGCTCAGTGTTCCCTCCTGCTTGAGCTGCCAGAGGATCTCATGGGGATCGACGACGGCGGCGGAGAATTCCCTGACTTCATCGCCTTCGAGCAGGGCCGGATATTCCTTGCGCATCATGAGGGAGCAGGTGGGATTGATCGCGGCGACCTTGCAGCCCTGGCGCACCAGCGGGAGCATCGACTCCACGTTGGAGCGCGCCTGCTTGCGCGCGAATTCCACGTCGCCGCCGTCGAGCGCGGGCATCCCGCAGCAGTTCTGCTTGGGGCATCTGATTTCGCATCGGTTCTTTGCGAGCACGGCGACGGCGGCCTTGCCGGGTCCGGGGTTGTAGTAGTTGACGAAGCAGGTGGGAAACAGGGCGACTTTGGCGGCGGGCTTGTCGGGAGGAGGCGGCAGGGGATTTTTTTCGAGCCACGCGTCAAAGGTTTCGCCCGCGAAATCCGGCAGAAGCTTGTCGCGGTGAATCCCGAGCAGCTTTTCCATCATGATTCTCTGCAGGCGCCGGCGGCATCCCCAGTTCGCGAGCGCGGGCGCCGCGCTTCCCATCTTTCCAAGCAGGTCGGGATTTCCAAGCAGCTTTTCGCGAAGTCCCAGTCCGTGAGCGCGGGCGCGCACCGCCCGGGCGCGCGTCATCAGGCGCGGAAAATCGAGCTGGAATTCATGGCCGTCGCGCGGAGTGTAAGGACATTTCACCTCGCACAGCTTGCATCCGTAGCAAAGGTCGACGACTTTCCAGGACTCCTCCCTGGTGAGACCGCGGACATCGCCGCCGTGGCGATCGACCGCGCCGAAGAGAGCTGGAAACGACGGACACAGGTTGAAGCACAATCGGCAGCCGTGACAGATGTCGTAAACGCGCTCGAGTTCCTTGTCGAGTCCGGCGCTGTCCCAGTACGCGGGCTCCGTCGGGCTGTAGGAAAGGCCGTCGGTCGGTTTGGATTCGATTCGATGCGCGGGCATTGAGGCCTACCTTATCGCGAATGTGAATGGCTGCATGGCGTTGAAATCGGGCGAGGTTGCGGCGGACGGCCGCGGGAGCCGTCCTTGCGCGCGAGGCGGAACAACGGTTGGAGAGCGGCGCGCCCGGGGCGATGAGAGGCCCGCGACGGGGACAGCGACTGTCGCGCCGCGTCCCTTCCCCGGCGCGAGGGGCGGTACCGCCGCCCGCTCTCCGCGGTCCAGGCAATGCCGGAGCGGCGGCGCGCCGCTCCGGCATCGACGCATCCTTCGCGCGATTACGAAAGCGACTCGGCCGCCTTCGAGAAGCGTCCGGCGTGCGACTTCTCAGCCTTGGCGAGAGTTTCGAACCAGTCCGCGATTTCGGTGAACCCCTCTTCGCGGGCCGTCTTCGCCATCCCGGGATACATGTCGGTGTACTCGTAGGTCTCGCCGTGGACGGCGCTCTTGAGGTTGAGCAGGGTATCGCCGATGGGCTGATCGGTGACGGGATCGCCGACGGACTTGAGATAGTCGAGATGGCCGTGAGCGTGGCCGGTCTCGCCTTCGGCGGTGTCGCGGAAGAGGCCGGCGATTTCGGGCTGGCCTTCGACGTCGGCCACCTTCGCGAAATAGAGATAGCGGCGATTCGCCTGACTCTCGCCGGCGAACGCATCTTTGAGGTTCTGATGAGTCTTGGTTCCCTTTAGACTTGGCATTTCCTTTACCTCCTGACTCCTGCCGATCGGGTTTCCCCCGAGTTGCCGGTATTCGGGTTCATCGCACGCGTCTGCGGCGCGCCGACGAACGTTTGCCGCCGCATCGATCGCATACCGCGTGGATTTCGAGCGACGAGCCGAGCAGCCTGAATTCGCCGAGTTCCGTGCGGTCCTCGAGGAGGCGGTCCAGCTCGGGAATTTCGATGTCGCGAATTCTGCGGCATTTGACGCAGACCACGTGATGGTGCGGGGTGACGTTGCCGTCGTAGCGGGCGCTGTCGTGCAGCATCGTGACCTTGCGCGCCTCGCCGATCTCGCACAGGGTTTCGAGGGTGCGATGGACGGTGGCGAGCGAGATATGGGGATGCTCCCTGCGGACCTCGGCGTAGATGGCGTCGGCGCGGGGATGCTCGACCGAGGCGAGCAGCGCCCTGATAATCGCCAGGCGCTGGGGAGTGACCGCGAGACCGCCCTTGCGGCATCGCTCGGCGAATTCCGCCAGGCGCCGGGCGGCGTAGCCGGCGCGTCGCCCCTCACTGACCAACTGTAGTTCCATCACCCAGGTGATAATAATTATCATCCGGTAATAGCACCCGTCAAGGGGCGGCCCGCGCTTGGTGCGGCGGCGCGCGGATGGTTAAATGCGCGATGATGCTCAAGGTTGTACTCACGATCGCCGGCTCCGACTCATCGGGCGGCGCCGGCATCCAGGCCGACCTCAAGACCTTCTCCGCGCTCGGCGTCTTCGGCGCCACGGCGGTGACCGCGCTCACCGCGCAGAACACCCTGGGCGTTCTCTCGGTGGTGGATCTCGATCCGCGCTTCGTCGCCTCGCAGATCGAAGCGGTGATGGACGATCTGCCGGTGGCGGCGGCGAAGACCGGGATGCTTTCGCGGACCGGGATAATCGAGGCGGTGGCCGAGTCGGTGCGCGAACTGTCGATTCCGAATCTCGTCGTCGATCCGGTGATGGTGGCGGCGAGCGGGGACGTGCTTCTGTCGCCGGAGGCGGTGGCCGCGATGCGTGAGCACATGTTTCCGATCGCGGCGCTGGTGACGCCGAATCTGCGGGAGACGGAGATCCTGCTCGGGCGCGAGATGGTTGCGGACGCCGCGGCGATGCGCAAGGCGGCGCGCGATCTCGTCCATCTCGGAGCCCGCGCGGCGCTTGTCACCGGGGGAGCGCTGGAGGGCGATGCGACCGACGTGCTCTACGACGGTCACGAGATTCATGAATTCAGCGCGCCGCGCCACGGTCCGCGCGCGCACGGTGCCGGATGCACGCTGTCGGCCGCGATTGCGGCGCATCTCGCGCAGGGATCCGCGCTTTACGACGCGATCGCGGCGGCAAAGAAGTTCGTGACCCGCGCGATTGAGCAATCGCCCCCGTTCGGCCGCGGCGCCCATCCGCTGAACCATCTGATCCGGCCGCCGGACAAATCGTGACGGAGGTTCGGCGATGGCCCTGATAGTCGATGCGATCCGGGAGCGGGCGCGCGAAATATGGCGGCGCGAGCTGGAGCATCCGTTCGTCCGGGGGCTCGGCGACGGAACGCTTGCGGTCGATCGGTTTCGCTTCTACCTCGAGCAGGACTACCTGTTCCTCGTCGAGTACAGCAGGGTGTTCGCGCTCGCATCGGCAAAGGCGCGCGATCTGCAAACGATGGAGCTGTTTTCCGGGCTGCTGCACGACACGCTGAAAGTCGAGATGCGGCTGCATCGCGACTACTGCCGCCGCCTGGGAATCGAGGAGTCCTCTCTTCTTACGGCTCGGCCCGCGCCGGTGACGATGGGCTATACGAATCATCTGCTGAGCACCGCCTATGGAGGATCGATCGCGGAAGTGGTTGCGGCGGTGCTGCCCTGCCAGCTCGGCTACGTGGAGATAGCCGGCGCGCTTGCGCGGGAGGGCCGGGGAGGGTCGAACTCGTTTTACGCCGAATGGATTTCGACCTACACGGCGCGGGAATTCGTGGAAGGCGCGGAGCGGCTGGTCGGCCTCCTCAACGATCTGGCGGACGGACTGCCGGCGCGGGACAAGGAACGGCTTGCCGAGCTTTTTCTCATCAGCAGCAGGTACGAGTACCTGTTCTGGGAGATGTCGTGGACGCGGGCGACGTGGCCGCTGTGACGGCTAACGGACGGCGCGCTCGAGGAAGCGGCGCACGGCGGCGTTGAACGCCTCGGGTTGATCGATGTTCGCTGCGTGTCCGGCGCCGGGCAGAATCACTTTTTCCGCGCCGAGGATCTTCGCGGCCATGTAGTCTGCCGAGGGAATGAACATCGCGTCGTTGGCGCCGGCGAGCACGAGGGTCGGGACCTTGATCGCGGGCAGCGACTCGATGACGCGGCCGTCCTTCTGCGTGAGCATCCCGCGCGCGGCGAGCGCGAGGCCGACGGCGCTTCGATGGCGCGCGACGCGGACCTCGGCGCCGGCGGCGGCGAGATCGAGTCCGTGGCGTTCAAGCTGTTCCGCGCGCGCTGTCGCCATCCTGTTCCATTCCTCGCGCGGACCGTCCTTCTTGTAGCCGGGGCCGGTGTCGAAGAGCATCAGCGCGATCACCCGCTCGGGAAACGCCAGATGAAACGCGAGCGACATGAAGCCGCCGAGAGAGAGTCCGCCGATGACGGCGCGCCGTGCTCCGCATGCGTCGAGCACGGCGGCCATGTCGCCGACCGTGAGTTCATGGGAATAGAGGGCGGGGTCGGCGGGGGAATCCGAGCGGTCGTGCCCGCGCATGTCGAAAGCGATCAGATGGCAGCGGTCCGACAGCGCATCCATCTGCCCCTGCCACATCCGCGCGCTCGCGCTGTAGCCGTGGGAGAGCAGCACGGCGGTGCCGCGTCCGCGCTCCTCGTAGTAGATCCTGACGCCGTTGCGGTCGAGGTAGGGCATGATGGGATTCTCCGGCGGGCTCAGGCAACCTTCGGATTGGACTGGCCGCCATCGACGGTCAGCACCGTTCCGGTCGTGAAACTCGCCATCGGGCTTGCCAGGTAGAGCGCGGCTCCGACAATTTCCTCGGGTTCACCGGCGCGTCCCAGGGCGTAGTTGCTGCGGGCGCGGCGGGTGAACTCCTCGGTCCTCGACCATCCCTTGCTGATATCGGTATGGAACGGACCGGCCATAATGCAGTTGACGCGCACCTTGGGGCCGTACTCGTTGGCGAAGGCGACGGTGATCGCGTTAAGCCCGGCCTTGGCCGCAGAGTACGGCGCGGTCGTGGCGGAGGGGCGGATCGCGGCGATCGAGGAGACGTTGATGATGGCGCCGCCCTCCCCCGCCGCCATCTTCGCTCCGAAAAGAGCGGAGAGGCGAAAGGGGCCCTTGAGGTTGACGGAGATGACCTTGTCGAAGAGGTCCTCAGTGTGCTCGACGAGCGAGGGATAGAGGGGCGAGAGGCCCGCGTTGTTGATTAGCACGTCGCATCGGCCCCATCGCGCATAGACCTCTTCATAGAGGCGGTTGCAATCTTCCCATTTCCCGACGTGAATGCCGTGGGCGGAACCATCGCGGCCCATGGCGCGAAGTTCCTTGACGGTCGCCTCGCAGGATTCGATCTTGCGGCTTGCGATGGCGAGGTTGGCGCCAGCGGCGGCAAATCCGAGCGCCATCGCATGGCCAAGCCCGCGGCTTCCGCCGGTGATACACACCACCTTGCCGGAGAAATCGTACTGAATACTCACGCTCATGACTGCATCGACACCTCGCGCTCGATCCTGCCGGCGTACTTGCGTATCGCCGCCTCACGCAGCTTCGGAATGTGCATCGTCGGGAACAGATCGGCCGTACCTTTGTATTCACGCAGCACCTGGCGGGCAAGCGTGATCTTGTGGACTTCGGTGGGGCCGTCGGCCAGGCCCATGTGGAAGCTCTGGATCACCTGCTCGACGAAGGGCATCTCGGCCGTGGCGCCGAGCGAGCCGTGGAGATGGAGCGCGCGTGCGGCGACATCGTGGAACACCTTCGGCATCAGGGCCTTCACCGCGGCGATATCCTTGCGGACCTTGAGGTAGTCCTTGTAGCGATCGATCTTCCATGCGGTGCGGAGCACGAGCAGCCGGAACTGCTCGATCTCCATCCACGAATCCGCGATCTTCTCCTGCACCATCTGCTTGTCGGCGAGCAGCGAACCCTGGGTGGTGCGCGACAGCACCCGCTCGCACATCATGTCAAACGCGCGGCGGACCTGCCCGATCGTGCGCATCGCATGATGAATCCTGCCGCCGCCGAGCCGGGTCTGGGCCACGACGAAGGCTTCGCCGCGTCCCCCGAGCATCGAATCCTTGGGAACGTGGACGTCCTCGTAGCGGATGAATGCGTGGCTGCCCTCGCCCTCATTAAGGCCGACGGCGAGGTTACGGACGATGTTCACGCCGGGGGTGTCGGTGGGAACGATGAACATCGACATCCGCTTGTACGGGGGCGCATCCGGGTCGGTAACGGCCATCACGATGAGAAACGAGGCGAGATGAGCGTTGGATGAAAACCATTTCATCCCATTGATTACCCATTGATCGCCCTTGAGTTCGGCGCGGGTGGTGAAGACCTTGGGATCGGCGCCGCCCTGCGGCTCCGTCATCGAGAAGGCCGAGACGATCTCGTTGTTGAGCAGCGGCTCGAGAAAGCGCTTTTTCTGTTCGGGGGTTCCGTAGTGGGCGAGGATTTCGGCGTTGCCGGAGTCGGGCGCCTGGCATCCAAAGACGATCGGGGCGAAGCGCGAGCGCCCCAGGATCTCGTTCATCAGCGCGAGCTTTAGCTGGCCGTAACCCTGTCCGCCGAGGTCGGGACCGAGATGGCAGGCCCAGAGCTTGCGCTTTCTGACTTCGGCCTGAAGCGGCCGGACCAGGGCATTGCGCCGGGAATCGCGGACGTCGTAGGGGTTGGCGAGGACGTAGTCGAGCGGTTCGACTTCCTCGCGGACGAACTGGTCGATCCAGTCCAGTTCCTTTTGGAATTCGGGTTCGGTTTCAAAATCCCAGGCCACGGCAGGAATCCTCCGAAGAAGTTATTTTCCGCGCCACACGGGTTCGCGTTTTTCGGCAAAGGCCCGCAAGCCCTCTCGGGTATCTTCCGAGTTCACGGCGGGACGCGCGATCTCCATCTGCCTGGTCCATGCATCGGCCTCGGACCATTCGCGCGCCTGCATCATGATTTGCTTGCTGGCTGCGACCGCGAGCGGACCATTTCTGAGTATCCTGTCCGCAAGCTCGATCGCAACTTCCAAAGCATGGCCCGGTTCGGCCAGGCGGTTAACGAGGCCGAAGCGATGGAAGAACTCGGCGGTGGGAGTCTCCGCGGTCAGGGCCAGCTCCATCGCAACGTGATAGGGGATGCGCTTTGGCAGGCGGAACAACGCGCCGCCGACGGCAACCAGGTTGTGCCGCACCTCCGGAACGCCCATCCGGGCATCGCGCGCGGCAACGATCAGATCGCAGGCGAGGCACAGCTCCAGGCCGCCGGCGACGGCATGGCCTTCCACGGCGGCGATGATGGGTTTTTTGGGGGGCACGGCCATGATTCCGAAACCGCCGCGGCGCTTGCCGACGCCCATGTCGCCGCGGGCGGCGGCCTTCAAGTCCTGGCCCGCGGAGAAGGCTTTTCCGGCTCCGGTGATGATCGCGATTCTCGCATCGGCGTCGGCCTCGAACTGGTCGATCACATCCTCCATCCGGCGCGCCGTGGCGCCATCGAAGGCATTGCGGGCTTCGGGGCGGTTGATCGTGATGATCAGGATATGACCGCGCTTTTCGGTCAGGATCAGGTTATTGGGCGTATCGGTGTCAGCCATCGCTCCCTCCTCCGACTCTCACGTCACATCGCGAACGAATAGCCGCCGTTGACGGGAATCGTCTGGCCGGTGATCCAGCTCGACGCATCGGACGACAGAAACAGGATCATGTTGGCGGCATCCTCGGGTTCTCCGAAGCGACGAATCGTGTACGACCGGAGCATCCGCCTGGCGAACTCCTCGTTGGAGGTTGCGGCGGCAATCGCGGGCGTGCGGGTGGCTCCGAGAGCGACGCAGTTGGCGGTGATCGAGTAGCGGCCGAGCGCCTTGGCCATCGCACGCATGAACCCGGCGGCGCCCGCCTTCGCGCCGGAGTAAATCTCGAGATTGGGCTCGCCGACCCGGCCCGCATCGGAGATCACGGTAACGAGCTTGCCGTAGTTCTTTTCGATCATCGGGGGAACGGCGGCGCGCACGCAGTTCAGCACGCCGAAGAGATTGGTGCCGAGAAAGGCCTGCCAGTCAGCGGGCTTCTGTTCCCAGAAGGGTTTGCGCGAAACGGCCCTGGGGTCGGGGCCCGCGTTTCCGGCATTGTTTACGAGGATATCGACGGCGCCGAACCTGTCGCGCGCCCTCTCGAACATCGCCATCACCGCATCGAAATTCGTCACATCGCACTGGGCGGCAAGCGCGGCGCATCCGGCGCGTTCGACCTCGACGGCCACGGCTTCCGCGCGTTCGAGGACGAAGTCGTTGATCACGACGCCGCCCGCGCCGTTGCCGGCGAAGTGCAGCGCGACCTGGCGTCCGACGCCCTGACCGGCGCCGGTTACGAGAGCGATGCGCCCCTTCAAGTCGAGAATGTTGGTTGCCAAGAGAGCCTCCTTGTTCCTTTCAGGCGAGAATTCCGTCCTCCGCCAGGCGCGCGGTTTCGTCCTCGGAAATGCCGCATACGTCGCGCAGGATCTCGAGCGTGTGTTCGCCGATGCGCGGGCCGCGCCGGGTCGGCGAGGTGGGAGTGCGGTCGAATTCGAAGCGGGGACCTTCGATCTCGACGCGGCCGATCACGGGATCGTCGATTGGGCGGAAATGACCGGCGTGACGGAGATCCGGATCGCGGGCGAGGTCTTCTCCCCTGCTCACGACGTGCGCGGGAATGTTGCTGGATTGCATCGCGGCCTCGACCGCCTGGGCCTCGCGCGCGCGGGTCCATTCTCCGATGATCCGGTCGAGGTCGTCACGCGCGCGCATCCGTCCGACGATCGTGTCGAAGCGCGGGTCCGCGAGCGGTCCTCCGATGATCTTTCGGAGGCGGTTCCAATGCTCCGGCGACGCGGCATCGATCGCGACCCATCGATCCTTGCCTTGGCACCGGTACACGCCGCGCGGAGCGGCAAGGGGCCATGCGGCGCCGCGCCGCTCGGGAATTCGCCGATTGAGCGCGAACTCGTAGTACGACGGCATCATGAACTGAATTCCGCATTCCGCCTGCGCGACATCGATGTAGCATCCGAGGCCGGTTCGCGACCTGCGATGAAGGGCTGCGAGGATGGCGGCGGCGATGAAGCGGGGAGTGACCGCGTCGGTCCACGGCCCGAAGGGTCCCGAGGGCGGCCGATCGGGCCATCCGAACTGGTAGGTCGCGCCCGACATCGCCGCGCCCATCGTGCCCACGCCGCTGGTGCCGCGAGCATCGGGTCCGGTCTGGCCGAGAATACTGGTGGAAGCCATGATGAGGCGCGGGTTGCGCGCGCTCAGGTCCGGGTAAGCGAGTCCCAGGTCATCGAGAACTCCGGGGGTGAAGCTCTCCAGGGCCACGTCGGCCCATTCGCACAGGCGAAGAACGATCTCGCGTCCCTTGGGTTTGCGCAGGTCAAGCGTGATGCATCGTTTGCCGGCGTTGAGATTGTGGTAGCTGACGGAGCGCTCCGGACCCATCTTTCCATCCTTGAAGGGGCCGAGCGTGCGAACCGGATCGATTCGCTTCGAACTTTCGACCTTGATCACGTCGGCGCCGAGGTCGGCGAGGTAGCGAGCGCTGACCGGCCCCACCATCACCCAGCTCAAATCGAGCACATGAACGCCGTCGAGCGGAGCAGCCATCGTCATGCACCTCTCAGATCACTCCATGCGCGAAGAGCGCCTGGATTTCGGGGCGTGAAAGGCCGAGTTCGGTTTCGAGAATTTCCACGGTGTGCTCGGAAAGGGCGGGCGCGGGGCGGCGGATTTCGATCGTGAAGTTGGAGAATCGCGCGAAACGCGCGGGGACGTCGATAGCGCGCCCTCCGGCCCGCGCCGGCGCGAAGAGGCCGCGCTCGCGGTAATGCCGCGACTCGGCGACATCACGCATGTCCATCACCGGCGACGCGAGCAATCCAAGCCGGCGCGCGGCGGCGCCGATCTCGGCCTTGGTCAGGGATCGGGCAAGCGACTTGAGTCCCTCGACGAGGGCGGCGAGATCGGAAGGTTTTCGCGTGCGCGCCTGCAGATCGCCGATGAAGGTGGTCCAATCGATGGCGCCGAACTCGGGCGCGAGATGTTTTTCCTCGACCGCCCATTTCGCAAGCCGATTGGTCATCTGTCCGAAGACGGGGCCGAAGGCGACCGTTATGAGAACGAAGCCGTCCGCGCATCCGTACACGCTGGGCAGCTCGACGCCCGCGATCGAGATCGATCCGCCGGTGCGGGGAATCTCGGGATTGCCCGCGGCGGGCGCGAGCATCTGGCTCATCGCGCTCATCATCGCGGCGATCCTCGCAGACACCCGCGCGGTCTGGCCGCGGCCGTCGCGATCGCGGGCGGCAAGCGCGCCGAGCGTGGCGACCGCCGCATCCGCGCCCGCCTCCATCATCGCCTGCGGAACCGGAAAGAAAAGCGGCGGACGGTCGGGATCGCCGGTGACGCCGGGCGCTCCCGAGGCCGCCATCACGACCAGGTCGGAGGCCGCATAGGCGCTCTTGGGTCCGGTCGGCGCGAACGCGGAGATTCGCGTGCGCACGATCCGCTCGGGCATCACGATGGCGTCCAGCGGCGCGGCGGCGTCGCGGGAATCGACCGCATCGATCGCGGCATCGAACCCGCCGGCAAGCCGCGAAACAAGATCGCGTCCGTCGGTTGCGGAGAGATCGAGTGTGATCGCGCGCTTGTTCGCGTTCATCGCATGCCACACGAGCGAGTGCTCGAGGCCGGGGAGATCGTCGATAAAGGGAGCCATCCTGCGGCCCGCGGCGCCGCCGGGCGGCTCGACTACCACCACATCGGCGCCGAGCGCGGCGAGAATCGATCCCGCCATCATCGTCTCCGGCGCGGAGATTTCCAGCACCCGGACATCGTCAAGCATCGACATGCTCCCTTATCCGGACCTTGGGGGCGGCGAGCGCGCGCCTAAGGGTGATTCGCAGTTCGCGACATACGGCGTCAAGGTCGAAAGCGGAAGGATTCAGAAGCCGCTGGATGGCGAGACCGCGCAGGATTCCGACGACCATCGCGGCCTGGGCGGCGGGATCGGCATCGCGGCGGACATCGCCGTCGTCGATTCCCCGCTCGATGAGTCTTCGGACGGCGGCGCGAAACTTCCCGTCGGCATCTGCCATGTCGCGCCTGATCGCGGGCAGGGGGCCGAGCGCCTCGCCAATCAGGACGAAGAGGGCGTTTCGGTTTCGTGCCGCGGCGGCGCGCAGGTAACGTTCGGCGAGGACAAGGAGGGCGGCCAGTCCGCGGCGATCCTCGAGCTCTCCCATCGCGTGGCGCGCAAAGCTTTCCTGGACCTCGCGGGTGACGGCGCGAACGAGGGCATCCTTGGAGCCGAAGCGATGGCTGACGAGGCCGTAGCTGTAGCCGGAGAGTTCGCCGATCTGGGCCAGGGTGGTGCGGCTGCTGCCCTGGCGTTCGATGAGCTTGACGGCGGCGGCGAGCATGCGCCTATAAGAGGTTTCCCGGCGTTCGCGCTGGGTACGGCGGCCTAGGCGGCGGGCGGTTGGGGTGCGGGGCGGCACGATCGCGCTCTGTAACATATTTGTTGACTGACAAGCAAATGATCGATTAGAGTCGCGCTGCCGAAGGAGCCCGGACAAATGGACGAGATTGTTCCAGCCGATCCCGCTCTCTACCGACTGAAATCCGGAGCGCCACCGTCGCTCCTGGGCGTGCGATGCCGCGGATGCGGCGGCGTCTTCTTTCCGCCCCAACATTACGGATGCGAGTCGTGCGGCGCCCCGGCCGAGACGCTGGAGACGGTAGAGATGGCGGGGCGCGGCACGCTGCACTCCTTCGCCACCGTCCATCTCCATCAGGGCAAGGGAATCGAGGCTCCGTTCACGGTGGGAGTGATCGTTCTTGACGACGGCCCTGCGGTCCGCGCGATCCTCACCGGCTCGTCCGAAGGAGAATTTGCTGCGGGCGACACGATGGTCGCCACGACGGAGGTGCAGGGCCGGGACGATCAAGGCCGCGAGACGGTCGAGCTGCGCTTCAGGAAGGCCGATGAGCGGGAAGCGGGAGGACGACGATGAGTCAAACGCTCCTGGATTTGCGTCCGGTCTATGTCGTCGGCATCGGACTCCATCGCTACCAGCGGCCAAGCGAGACGACCTATGTCGAACTCGGGCTCACCGCCGCGCGCGCGGCGCTGGGCGATGCGGGAATTCCGTGGAGCGCGGTGGAAACCGCCTACACGGGAACCGCGCTCATCGGGATGGCGGCATCGCGACCGATGCTGCGGCATCTGGGAGCCACAGGAATTCCGATGGCGCAGGTGGAGAACGCATCCGCATCGGGCTCGACGGCATTTCGGATGGCGTGTCTGGAGGTCGCGAGCGGGACGGCGGACGTTGCGCTTGCGCTCGGGGTGGACAAGCCGGGGCCGGTGGCGATGGCGCCGGGGAAGACGGGGGTTCGCGACCTGGTGGGCGGGCGCGTCGTTCCATTCACCCATTTCGCGCTCCTCGCCAACGACTACATGAACCGCAACGGCGCGACCGCGGAGCAGATCGCGATGGTTGCGGTGAAGAACAATCGCAACGGCGCCAACAATCCCTACGCGCAGCGGCAGAAGGCGGTTACGCTGGAGGAAGTGATGGCGGGGCCGCCGATCTCGGGCGCGCTGACGCGCCTGCAATGCTGTCCGGTGGGCGAGGGAGCGGCGGCGGCGATCGTCGCCTCGAAGGACGCGATCGACCGGCTCGCCATCGACCGCGGCCGTGCGGTCAGAGTGGCGGCTTCGGTCACCCGCACCGAACGCGTGTATCGGGGAGCCAGGAATTTCGACGCGGAACTTACGGGCGAGACGGTGGCGCAGGCGTATCGCGAAGCAGGGATCTCCGCGCGCGACCTCGATGTGGTGGAGCTTCACGACGCGTTCACGATCGAGGAACTCCTTTACCTCGAAGCGATGGGCCTGTGCGGGCCGGGAGAGGGGGCGCGGATGATCGAGAGCGGCGCCGCGGATATCGGGGGCGAATGCGCGGTCAGCGCGTCGGGCGGCCTGCTCGCGATGGGTCATCCGATCGGCCCCACGGGAGTCGGCCAGATAGTCGAGATAACGCGACAGTTGCGGGGCGAGGCGGGCGTGCGGCAGCATCGCGGCGCGCGCGTCGGTCTCGCGCACATGGTGGGAGTGGGCGCGGTGTGCGTGGTCCACGTCCTGCGCAATGATTGACCGTCCGTCACCGAGGAGCATCGAGTCATGAGCAAAAAAAACCTCCAGATAACCTTGGCCTCCCGCCCGGTCGGATGGGTCAAGGAAAGCGATTTCAAGCTGGTAGAGGCGGACATCCCAAGCCCCGGCGCGGGCCAGGTCCTGGTGCGCAACCTGTGGCTCTCGCTCGATCCCTACATGCGCGGTCGCATGAATGATGTGAAGTCATACGCCGAGTCGGTGAAGATCGGCGGCGTGATGGTGGGCGGCACGGTGGGCGAGGTCGTGGAATCCAACAACCCCGCCTTTCGCAAGGGCGATCACGTCCTGGGATATTTCGGCTGGCAGCTCTACGGCGTCTCGGACGGCCGCGATCTGCAGAAGGTCGATTCCAAGGCGGCGCCGCTCTCCGCCTATCTCGGGGTACTCGGGATGCCCGGTCTGACCGCGTGGGTCGGCCTGATGGACATCGGTGCGCCGAAGGCGGGCGAGACGGTCGTGGTCTCGGCGGCGGCGGGCGCGGTGGGCAGCGTGGTCGGGCAGATCGCGAAAATCAAAGGGTGCCGCGCGGTGGGAATAGCGGGCGGAAAGGCCAAGTGCGATCACGTCGTGAAGGACCTGGGCTTCGATGCCTGCGTCGACTACAAGGCCGGAAACCTGGTGAAGGACCTGGCGGATGCGACGCCGAAGGGAATCGACATCTACTTCGAAAACGTCGGGGGCGACGTGCTGGAAGCGGTGGCGCTCAGGCTGAACCCGTTCGCGCGGATTCCGCTGTGCGGTCTTATCTCGCAGTACAACGAGGTGCGTCCGCGCGGGTTGAACAACCTGGTGATGCTGCTGATCAACCGGGTGAAGCTACAGGGATTCATCGTCTCGGATCACATGGACCGCGCGGCGGCGGCGATGGCGGAAATGGCGGGATGGCTTGGACAGGGCCGGCTCAAGTATCGCGAGACGATCGCGGACGGGCTCGAAAACGCCCCGCGCGCCTTCATCGGTCTTCTGCGCGGCGAGAACCTCGGCAAACAACTCGTCAAACTTGCCTGAAGGCGCGCCGTGCCGCTGCCCGATCGACTGTCGAGCCGACTCAGGATTCCGCTGATCGCGGCGCCGATGCTGCGGGTATCGGGGCCGGAGCTGGTCATCGCCGCGTGCCTGAGCGGCGTGATCGGCGCATTCCCGGTCGCAAACAGCCGCTCAATAAGCCAGCTCGACGAATGGCTCGACACGATCGCGGCGCGCATCGACGAGGCGCGCGAGCGCGATCCTTCCTCCCGAGTCGCGCCCTTCTGCCCGAACCTGATAATCCGCCGCGCCGAGATGCGCGAGGAGCTTGCCTGCCTGGTGAGACACAGGGTCGAGATGGTGATCACCAGCGTGGGATCGCCTAGCGATGCGGTCGGCCCGCTTCATGACATCGGATGCCTGGTGTTCGCGGATGTGGCGACGCTCAGGCACGCGGAGAAGGCGATCGCGGCGGGAGTGGACGGATTGATCCTTTTGACGGCAGGCGCAGGCGGGCAGACGGGATGGATGAACCCGTTTGCGTTCGTGCGCGCGGTTCGATCGATGTTCAGCGGGCCGATCGTGCTTGCGGGCGGGATATCGGACGGGCGGGCGCTGTGGTCGGCGATGGTTCTGGGATGCGATCTCGCCTACATTGGCACGCGCTTCATCGCGACCCACGAAAGCATGGCCGAGCCCGAGTACAAGCGGTTGCTGGTCGAATCGACGATGGACGACGTGATGCTGACGAGGGCGTTTACCGGCCTCGACACCAACATGCTGCGCCCGTCGGTCATCGCGGCGGGCCTCGATCCGGACAACCTTCCCGAGCGCGTGTCGATCGAGGCGGCGAGCAGGATTCACGGCAGCGGCGGGAGCGGGCCGCGACGATGGAAGGACGTGTGGAGCGCGGGGCATTCGGTCTCGGGCGTCGACCGCATCGTGAGCGCGGCCGAGCTGATCGATCGGACGGCGGCGGAATACGAAGCCGCGCGGC
>Ga0070741_10009913_pt1 | contig 18248 bp, 14 predicted proteins | sample Coa_R1_4_FD_66440 | JGI IMG/M metagenome (GOLD analysis project Ga0070741, IMG submission 66440) | Surface soil microbial communities from Centralia Pennsylvania, which are recovering from an underground coalmine fire - Coalmine... | ecosystem: Environmental > Terrestrial > Soil > Unclassified ...
GAAGTCAGTGGAGATATTTCATGCTCGACCTCGTTGTAGGGGAATGGGATCGCGTTTGTTGCGAGTGGTGCGCTTTGTGGGGGAGGGAGTAACGGGTGTTTCTGAAGTTTCTGACTGGCTACGGGAGACTTTTTCGCGGATCAAGGATATCTGGGAGTGGACTGCTTGGCGGGATTGCTGGAGTTTACGGGCGATTTCCGAGGGTCGTTCATTATTGAGCAGATAGCGACAGATGATTTCTTGTTTCTCTGTCAGACCGATACCGGGGTGACCCAACGCGGCCTTGGCTAGATCTTCTAACTCTCCATACTTACTTCGCCTATAATCGTCCAGATCGTCCGGCGAGAAGAGCCACCGATCAACCACTCGTACACCTGGTATCCGTCCCGCTTCCACTAAGTGCATAAAGTGCCAATAACTCAGATCCAACTGTTTTGCTGCTTCATGGGTTGTCAGCATGCCATTAAGGTGTTGTAGGTTTTGATGCAGTTCGCTGCTTCTAAGAACCATGTCGGACGCCTTTCTACGGTGTTGCCGTATGCTAAAAGTGCCTGGCAAAAGATATAGTTAGTCACTTTGAGTATAGCATAAGACATGACAGAGCGCAAGGATGATACTCATTGTCAAAAACAGGGCACTCACCAAACAGCTTTTCACCACCCCCTTTTGCTCGCAAGGCAAAAGGGGGTGGTGAAAAGCTGTTTGGTGAGTGCCCGCTGCAGTCGCGAAATCTCACTCCACCTTTTCCACAAAAAGGTGGAACTAATGCTCCGTCGTTAGCACAAGCACAGTAATAGAATACGGCGCAAAGCCATATTTAAACGAGGAACTCAAATCACCCAACTGATGGGTTACCGGGACAATCTTTGTAGGATCACTCAGAGTGTTGGTATCACTGGGACTGCCCGACGATAAAACTATCGCCTTACCCAGTATTTTCTCAGCCTTCCCACTATTCAACACGGCCTGTACAGTCTGTGTTGAACTGCTCGGGTTCACGACTTTGATATAAATGGTTCCGTTTTTCGTGTCTTTGCTCGATACGAAGTACAGTCCGCTTACACCGGAGAGTTGCGTTGGCACCACGCTATTACCATGATACTGGCTAAACATCCCCAGCATGTAGTACGATGGCGATCCATAGCTGTTCAACGCGTCATAGCCAATCAAATTGGTATTCCAGTTGAGCGCATTCACATTGGCGAAGAGGGGCGCGTAGCATGACATGATAACGACATCTGAGTTGCGTTCCAGGCCGGTCAAGAAGGCTGCATCGCCCAACGCAGCGTTGAGGTCTGGCGTAGGTTTTCCTTCTTGAGCTGCATACTCGCCAACGAAGACCTTGGGTGCGCTCCGACTATACGTGTTGTAGAGCGTCGAGTCGTTTACCGTCTGTGCCGGTGAGGGATAGAAATGCTGGTCATACACATCCGGTGTTCTGCTTGTGACGTTCGTGGTCGCAATGATCTTAATATTAGGATACGCAGCTTTGATGGCATCATAGAATGCTGTAAATCGCGCATCGTAGCTGCCTGACCTATCGAGCCAGTCTTCATTGCCTATCTCGACGTACTGAATATTGAACGGAGCCGGGTGTCCATTCGCAGCTCGTACCGCTCCCCAGGTTGTACTTGTACTCCCTGTAGCATATTCAATCTCATCGAGTGCGTCCTGGACGAGCTGATTGAATTCCGCTGTTCCTACAGGAATATGCGTCCCATTCAAAGAGAACCCGGCGTAGACGGCGAGTAGTGGTGATACGTGAAGGTCTTCGCACCATATCAGATACTCCAACAGGCCTAGCCCATCGCTGGAGCGATAACCCCAGGGATCATTGTGCCCAGGTCGTTGTGAGAGGTCCCCGAGAGTCTTTTTCCATGCGAAGTAATCCGAGGTAGTGTTGCCTTCGAGGTAGTTGCCTCCCGGGAAACGCAGGAAGGTAGGATGCATATTGCTCAACAACTGCATCAAGTCTGGACGCAGACCGTTGCTCTGATGGTCCCACGTTGGGGGAAACAGCGAAACCAGGTTGAACCAGACCGTCCCTGTATGTCCCGCGCTGATCACAAATCGATTGCTAGATGATGCTGCAACATTGCCAGTTGTGAGCGTGACCGAGTACTTTTGCCACGAGGTGCTGATGTGGCTGACTGCGGCCTTCGCATAGACTATGCTTCCGTCATTGCTTTCAATATCAACCGTGAGTGGCCCGCTAAAGTCCGCACTGGCCTTTGCATAGAAAGACGCATGATAGGTTGTATGTGGGCGCACCGGGATACCCCAGAAGCCTGCATTTGCTACGCCGACCCGCTGACCGGAACCCACCTGAGTAATTTGCAATTTCAGGCTGGTTGTCAATGCAACTGTATTCACCGGATTTGTGGTGTCGAGCACAATGCTGCCTGATGCCCCGTTGCTATTGACAACCGACCAGTAATCTGGCGTGCTGGAATTGTCCTGAAATATGCGGTTGCGAATCAGCTCAGCGTAAATACCGCCATCGCCCGAATGGTTGATATCCTCGAACATGAGGCCGTAGAGTAGCGGGCTGATGCTTGGCCCCGTTTCATTGACCTGCACAGTCAGTGCCGCATAGGACGCAGGTGCAGAACCAACCAGTGTATTGACGGCGGTGTAGTCCAGTGCAATATTGTAGATATGCACATCGTCGATCTGACCATTTGCAAAATCTACCGGATTGCCATTGTACTTGCCGCGTCCAATCGTCGTATGCCCGCTCCCCTGCCAGGCTTTGTTATAGGCTACGATCTGCTGCAAACTCCCATTGGCGTAGAGCGCAAGAGTCTGTGCATCGGCATCATACACTCCCACCAGGTGATACCAGGTACCTGTCGCTGGCTTGCTCGTGGCCGATGCAACCACGAATGCTGCCGACTTTGCATCGCTTATCGGCCTTGCAAAGGCAAATCTGCCAGTATCCCCGCGTAACTGTAAGGAGAATGCGCTCGTCTGGCTGCCATCCAGGCTAACAAATGTCTGATCTCCCCTGACACTATTCAACTTGACCCATGCGGCTACCGAGAAACTGCTTGTCGTGTTGACCACTGTCTGAGCAATATCCGCGTAGCTATTGCTGGCCCCCGTGAGGTTGAGTGCATAGGAACCAACTTTGCCGCTTGCCCATGCTGCTCCACTTTGTAGAGTTGCGTTATAGCCGTTGCCCGTTGAGTCAGCGGCAGTTGTGCCGCTCCCTTCATCAAATGTCCAGTACCCAACTGTTGCCAGATCTGCCGCGCTCTTTGGCGAGAGTGCAATGTTATAGATACGCACATCGTCGATCTGACCTTTCACAAAATCTACCGGATTGCCACCGTACTTACCGCGCCCAATAGCCGTATGACCGCTTCCCTGCCAGCCGCTGCTATAGGCCACAGTCTGCTGCAAGCTCCCATTGACATAAAGTGAGATCGTCTGAGCACTTGCATCATACACCCCCACCAGGTGATACCAGATACCTGCTGTCGGCGGTATGGCGGCTGAGGCAACAGTGGTTGATGATGACGTTGAATCGCCTCCCAGCCTGGTAAATGCAAACAGGCCAGTGTCCCCACGCAATTGTAAATAGAAAGCGCTAACTTGACTGCCATCCAGGCTGACAAATGTCTGGTAGTTGTTGCCGACAGCATTGACCTTCACCCAGGCGGCCACAGAGAAACTTGCTGCCGTGTTGACCGCCGTCTGGGCGATTTCCACATAGCTGTTGCTAGCCCCGCTGACGCTGAGCGCGTGCGAACCAATCTGTCCACTTGCCCACGATGCTCCGCTCTGCAGGGTTCCAGTGTAACCACTCCCTGAAGAATCTCTGACCGTAGAACCGCTTCCCTCATCAAATTTCCAGTACCCAACCAATCCAGTTGCGGCAAAGGCAGTTGAGGATGGTGCGTGAGTGAAAGCTGAAATGCCTTCAAACGTGGCAGCAGCTGCTACACCTGCGGAAAGTTCCAGGAATCGACGACGATTGATGTTTCTCCTCATAAGATCCCCCAATCTTCTTTGTGTTTACATACACACTGTATGTAAAAGTTTATATAATATAGACGACATATCAGTACATGCTCTTGACATTAAGAGTATGTCTGAATAGTCGTTGGTACGAGGATAAGATGGAAACTGGCAGTACTCAATACTGCCCGTAGCTGCCCAATCCATCGGGCAACTACGACCAGTAGACGACTTTGCAAGCGGGATGGTGCCCGGCTTCTAGAGAAGAGATTGCTATGGCACCCCTATGCTATCAAAATCGATAGCACTGTGTGAGATAGAGGGAGAATCCCCCTGAAATTATGTTTGTTCTGGCACCCTTGGATAGAAAGTGTGAGATGTACGTCATGTGCTTCGTCTGGCACGTTGTTGCTGAAGGCGACTTTGCAAAAGGACCACTATCAGCAAAAATACGCCTCGTATGACATTCTGCCAGAAGAAATTGAGAAAGGCTTGCCCACCATGATCCAGCATGTAATTATTCTCTAGTTGCAGAATTTCAACGATTGTGCCTAACAATAGTGTACCAACCAGCGTACCAAAGACCGAGCCAATTCCCCCGGTCAAGAGCGTGCCACCCACCACTACTGCTGCGATGGCAATTAACTCCCAACCGTTGCCCTCTGTCGCTGAACCACCATTCAGGTTGATGGCTAACAGCACGCCAACGAGACCAGACAGTGCGCCACTGAGCGTGTAAACCAGGAACAGCGTGCGTTTGACGGGTAGACCCATCAGTTGCGCGGCTTCTGGATTGCCTCCTATTGCCAGCACATAGCGGCCAAAGCGTGTATATCGTAGGACAAGTATGCCGATGATAAAGGCTACCAGCAAGAGTGGTATGGTGAAGGGCAGTGGTGGATTAAGGAAGCCATCCCCTACGGTTGTTCCCCCTATAGTCACGAAATCGCTCTTCTGGTCGAGGTTGATGCTGGCTGCGTCATTGATCATTCTCAATGCTATGCCGCGCACGATATATAAGGTTGCTAAAGTGGCGATAAATGGTGGTATGCGCATCCAGGCAACGATGATGCCATTGACCATACCAACTATCGTTCCAGCAATGACTGCCATTGCCAATGCATAGAAAAAACCATGCGAGCTGTTGAGTGCTGCAACGACACTGGCTAGCGCTGCAATACCACCCACAGAGAGGTCGATGCCGCCTGTCATGATCACAAATGTCATGCCCAGCGCGATCAGGCCAAACTGTGCATTGAAATTCAGTATACTGATAATAGTGATTGTATTGAAATTATCATAGCGAATGAAGCTGAAGGCTACGACGATGACGAGCGCGATCAACGCTCCTTGTTGCCGCAAAAAATCGCCAATCATAGGCAGACGCGCTTTGATTTGATCAACGCGCGTCATGGCTGCTTTCGATTCTGCCATAGCTTTGGTGTCTGGCTGTGGTGAAACGGTTGACATAAGTGCGTCCTCCATACTCCTATGCTGTACCACCTTCCGTTGTGGTACGCAGTTATCTCTTCCTCATTATGCTTTGCTCGGACGCTGAAGGAAGACCGCCAGCAGGATGAGCACGCCAATGATGACACTGGCAATATCATCTGGCACGTTGAGCGACACCACTGTCTGGCGAAGAAGCTGAATGAAAATGGCTCCGATTGCTGTGCCCAGGATTGTTGCTCGCCCACCAGTCAATGGAGTGCCGCCAACAGCAACCGCTGCAATTGCATCCAGTTCCTTGCCCAGACCATCGGTGACTGGGTAGGCTGCGGAATTAAAGGCGATAAACGCCAGGCCTGCAATACCTGCCAATAAGCCACTAATCGCGTAGACGGTGATCAGGACCCGCGTCACGGGTACCCCTGCCAGTCGTGCCGCCGATTGATTGCCTCCTATCGAAAGCAAGTAACGGCTAAAGGCTGTGGCACGCATCAGCCATGCGAAAATAGCGACGATGACCGCCATCAGAATCACTTGTCTGGGCAGGAAGCCGAAGAGATTACCACTTAGCCAGCTCACAATGGGCGCACTTAAAAATGCAAATTGAAAGCCATTGACTGTGACCTCCGCGATACCGCGCACGGTAATCAGGGAGATCAGTGTGGCAACGATGGGTTGCACATTGAAACGCGTGACCAGCACTCCGTTGAATACTCCAACCAGCGTGGCGACCACTAACGCTATCGGCATCGCAACGATGGTCCCTACTACGATGTTGTGGATTCCCAGCCATTTTCCGCTGAAGATCAGATAGGTGAGTATTCCTGTCAGGCCCATGATCGAGCCAACCGAAATGTCGATGCCTCCGGTTGCAATCACCAGGGTCATGCCAACGCCAAGAATCAATGTCGGAGTCACATACACCAGCAGATTGGTTACCGTTATCAGCGAGTGGAATTGCTTGGTGAAGATCACATCAAAAATAATGAGTAGGATGAGCGCGATCAACGCTCCGTAGTCCTGTCCTAGCGCGCGCAGATCATGCGGTACTTTGAGCGCTGTCAAACGCTGCTCTAATCGCATCATAAGGCTTCTCCTGTGCTAGCATACCCCTCGCCATGCGCCATAGCGGTCATAATAGCATCCTGACTTATATCCTTATGAGGAAGTTCGGCCACTGTTATGCCATCACGCAATACTACTACGTGGTCGCTCCCCTCGATAATCTCTTCAAGCTCAGAGGAGATCAGCAATACTCCCATGCCTGATTCTGCCAATTCCTCGACGAGCTTCTGTATCTCGCTTTTGGCTCCAACGTCGATGCCGCGCGTCGGCTCGTCAAGCAAGAGCAAACGTGGATTCAAACACATCCAGCGCGCCAGCAGGACCTTTTGTTGGTTACCGCCCGACAGTTCGCGGATCTTTTGCTCTGGCCCGGATGTTTTGATGCCTAAGCGTTGGATGAAACGATCAACAATGGCTTCTTGCTGTCTTCGATCAACTATGCCATAGCGCGTTAGCGTCGGCAACGCTGCTAGTGTGAGGTTTTCGCGCACGGAGAGATCCGGTATAATGCCATCAGCTTTGCGATCTTCTGAACAAAGGCCGATGCCCGCGCGAATCGCATCTTCGGGCGCTCGAAAGTGGACTTCTTTGCCGTTGATGGCAATCTTTCCAGCATCGACATGATCAGCTCCAAAGACAGCACGGGCGACTTCGCTGCGTCCAGAGCCAAGCAGTCCGGCCAGCCCCACGATCTCACCCGCACGCACCTTGACGCTTGCATTTTGTAGTTTGCGACCCTCGCGCAAGCCGCTGACTTCGAGCACCACTTCCTCTCCCGCCTGGTGGCGGCTTGCGTCAAAGCTGGTTTGCCCACTCTGTTGTACGCTTCCTAGATCCTTGCCCAGCATCTTTGCCACTAACTCAAGTTTGCTAATGGTATTAATTGGTCGCTCATCGACCGTGAGGCCATCGCGCAAAATGGTGATGCCGTCACAAATCGCGTACAATTCGTCGAGGCGATGGCTGACGAAAATGGTGGCAACACCCTCTTCTTTCAATTGCCGAATAACCGTGAACAGGATGGCTACCTCATCATCATTCAATGAAGAGGTTGGTTCGTCCATGATCACCAGTTTGCTCTTGAAGGAAATTGCACGTGCAATAGCCACCATCTGCTGTGTTGCAGTATTATAGGTATTGAGCGGTTTTGTCACATCGATTGAAATGTGTAATCGTTCAAGCAGTGCGCTGGCCTCGGCGTTCATTTTACGCCAATCGAGTAGTCCCCAGCGAAAGATTTCACGTCCCAAAAAAATATTTTCAGTTACACTGCGAAAAGGTACAAGATTGATTTCTTGATAGATTGTGCTGATACCCTGGCGCTGTGCCTGTTGTGGCGATTGGAAAGCTCCAACACGCCCGTCAAACTGTATCGTGCCTTCATCATAGTGATAGACGCCCGTGAGCACTTTGATGAGGGTTGATTTACCCGCACCATTCTCGCCGATGAGGGCGTGTACTTCGCCGCGCTCCACGTGCAAATAAGCATCTGAGAGGGCTACAGAACCGGGGAAACGTTTGGTGATGTGCTCCATTTGCAGAAGCAGATTATTTTCTTGCATGATTACCTCTATTAGCATTGCTACTGGAGCCACCCGTTATCCTGGTGACTCCAGTAGCAATGCGCATGCGCTAGTAAAGGTTAGAACGCATCAGGGAGGTAGGCTTGCGCCGTGCCATCTGCTTTCTTGAAGACTTTATCCGGCTGGACGGTCCATGCTTGAAGATCTTCACCCTTGATAAACTTATCCATGGTGTCAAAGACCAGTTGACCAAGGCGTGGATTGGATTGCACAACTGCGTACTCCTCGCCAGAGAGCACAAGGTTGGTAGCGTCTTTTGTACCATCGATAGAAACTACCTTGATGTCCTGTCCTGGCTTCTTCCCGGCAGCTTTAAGTGCGGTGATGGCACCAATAGCCATTTCGTCGTTATGTGCAAAGACGCCTTTGATGTCGGGGTGTTGCGCGATCAGGGTTGCCATGACCTGCTGGCCTGTGGCACGGGCAAAATTGGCGGTCTGCTCGGCGACGATTTGGATGCCAGGCGCTTTCGCTGCGAGTTCTCCGTTAAAACCACCACCGCGCAAGATGGCGGGCGATGAGCCGGTTGTGCCATCTAACTCGACGATGGTCGCTTTGGTGCTGGGACCACCCATTGCCTCAATGAGTGCATCGGCTGCAAGAACTCCCTGTTTTTGGAAGTCGGAGCCGACGAAGGTGGCAAAATCGCGACCTGGAGAATCTATCTGCTCATTGACATCACGGTCTACGATAATAACAGGAATGCATGCCTTGCGGGCCGCGACTACCTGATTGGCTTCTCCATCTTCGGTATGGGGGTCAATCAGCAGGAAATCAGGCTTCTCATTAATCAACGTTTGAATGTCCTGTACCTGTTGGTCGTCTGAATTGTTCGCATTCATTGGCAACAACTGGTAGCCATGCGATTGCGCAGCAGCCTTAATGCTCGCTTCTTCGGCAAAACGCCATGCGCCATCCAGAGCATTCTGCGACCAGCCGACCTTTTTCACTGGCCCTGCTGGTCTGACCAATTTGGTATTGCTACCAGGGACACAGCTAGAAGCTGATGATGATGATGATGTGCTTGTGCTACCACCGCTGCTGCCACCACCACAGGCAGCCAGGATAATACTCACGAGCGAGATGACGGCGATGTTGGTCAAAAATGACCGTTTGAGTGGAGTACGGGAGAATTGCATCAAAAACCAACCTTTCAAATATAAGACAACACTGTCCGATATGCAGAGTGAACCTTTCTGTGGATGATGATTCACTCATAGTTTGGTGCGCTACGGCGCCAGGATATTACTCCTTATGACCGCTTCATGCTGGTTAAGCTGTACAGAGAAGCGCGACATCTTAGTACGGCTTGCTATTGCGCCTTCGTCAGCGCGTTGGAAGTTTGGCGATACGTGTAGAAATGACAACTGATGGAAATAAAGAATGAACGGGTTTTCCGACAAGCTTCGTGCTTCTGGGAAGAAACGCCTCACCTCCTTTTGGGCGATAAACTTCACACGTTGCTATAAAGAAGTTACAGATATGCTCAATTTTTTTAACCGATTAAATTTAATCGGTTAAAAATCAGTATAATGATGAATTGAAGCTTTGTCAAGATCTTTGGATGAAATCTACAAAATTGCTGAGGAAATTGACGTGGAGGAGAAAGTATCGTATAGTTTAGATAATTTATGCGTTTAAACGAGAGAGGGTACATCCAGGATGGCGACGATTTCTGATGTAGCGCGTCGGGCTAAAGTAACGACGGCGACGGTATCTAACGTGCTGACCCAGCGTGTGCCAGTGAGTGAGAAAACACGCGCACGCGTCCTCAAGGCTATCGAAGAATTGGGATATCGTCCAAATTTGGTCGCGCGCGGGTTAGCGCAGGGCAAGACTATGACATTAGCTCTGGCGGTGCCAACTATTTCGAATCCCTTTTTTGCCGAAGTCGTGGAAGAGGTAGAGCGCGTCGCTGATCAGCATGATTACGAATTGCTCTTGAGCATGACGCATAATTCCCCAGAAGAAGGCAAACGTCACCTGGAACGCATGGCTAGTCGCTGGGTTGATGGCTTCATCGTGATGGGGATGGCCGCTGACATTATCGATGTGCTGGCGCTCAAGGATGGCGGTAAAGAGGTGGTGCTGTGTGTGTGGAATCAGGACCCACGCACCCAGATTTTGCCCATCGTCGATATCGATTTTCGCCTGGCGGGTGAACTGGCAACACGGCATTTGCTGGAATGTGGTCATCGTCGCATCGCTGCTATTCTGGAAGAACCCGTACAATGGACGCGACGGAGGGGCTATGAAACTGCGTTGGCAGAAGCAGGAATTCATGCTCCACCACAATATGTTTGCCAGGGGGATTCATCGTTTGAGAGTGGCTATCGAGGCGCGTTAGAGTTGTTGTCTCTGCCTGTTCCTCCTACTGCGATCTTTGCAGGCAACGACTGGATGGCCTTAGGGGCGATTGAAGCTATCTCAAGCCAGGGCTTATCGGTGCCGCATGATCTTGCCGTGGTAGGGGTAGATGATATCAGTCTGGCTGCACATGCACATCCACCTCTAACCACTATCAGTATTCCAAAACGAGAGATGGCCCGCGCCGCCACGGAATTGTTGCTGCGCTATATCCAGGGGACAGATATTCCCGAGGAACCCCTTAAAATCCTGGTTAGTCCTCATCTCAAGGTGCGCCAATCAACCACTATAATTAATCGTGCGTACTAATATATGGTTCAATAACGCGAAACTATTTCTGTGCAAGGACCCGTGACCAGTTTTGGTTGTCTCGGGTGTGTTGTCTGTTTTGGCAAAAAGCGCTAGAATATGCGACGTATGCTTAGTTCATTGTTACCACATCATTGTCCAGGAGCACAGCCATGTTTCGCAATCTAAAAGCGATAGAAATAGCAGAGGGCGCTCTCCTGGCGGATATTGCGGTTGTCTTTCAACTGATTGCAGCATTCCTTCCGGTTGGTGGAGGATTTCTACATACGCTCGTCTTTATCGTGTTCGCTATACTGGTGTTGCGGCGCGGTATGTATGTGAGCGTCATGGGAATGTGTACTGCATTGTTCTTGATCTGTGTGTTGATCGGACCACATGGCGTGACCAATGTGCTCTTGGAGGGCATGGGAGGCATTTTCCTGGGTGTGATGATGAAGCGCCGCTTCCCCCATATCCCTTTAATCCTTATTGGTGCCATTACTGGTTCATTTGTGCTGTACTGCCTAATTCTGCTTCTTGGCTTTCTCACAGGATTGACGGTAGGTCAGCTTGTCCTCGGCCTTCATCAGATCTACGACACTGGCATTTCTTTTGTCAATCTGCTTGCAGCGCACCTTGGCCTGGGTATATGGTGGAAATCTCGTGTATATCCGGGGGTTGCGTCGTTGTCATTGCTGGCGTTTACCTACTGGTGGGCAACATTTTATCTCCTGCTCTTTCTTTTCTTATGCCCGGTTGTTTTCGTGGTCTATCTTACCACGAATCTTTTTGTGCGCCTGCTAGGTTATGATGTGCGTCCATTTCCTGACGGTAGAGTGGGCAAGTTACTACGGCGTGCCTCACGTCGTTTGATAAAGATAGGTATTAAGCGTGGGATCATCGGAAGAACGGGCGCTCGTGCATGACTATATCGCCAATTATTGATATACAGCGGATAACATACTCTTATCCCGTGCAAGCAGGTCGAACAAAAGAAGATCAATCCATGCTCGCTCTGCGCGAAGTCAGTCTCCAGGTGCAGCGCGGTGAGTATGTCGTGTTGCTCGGTCATAACGGTAGCGGGAAATCAACGCTGGCTCGTCATTGTAACGCTCTGTTATTCCCTGATAGTGGACGTGTCCTGGTGGATGGCCTTGATACCAGGGATGTTGCCAAGCAGCGTATTATCCGCGAGCGCGTGGGCATGATCTTTCAGAATCCCGATAACCAGCTTATTGCGACTGTTGTAGAGGACGACGTGGCCTGGGCCTTGACTGTACGAGGTGTTCCCGCAGCATTTATTCGTGAGCGTGTCGAGGCTGCTATGCACGACGTAGGTATTACCCATTTGCGCAAGCAGCCTCCGCACAAGCTCTCCGGGGGCCAGCGTCAGCGTGTGGCAATTGCGGGCGTGCTGGCATTGCGTCCACAATGTATCATCGCTGATGAAGCCACTGCCATGCTCGATCCACTCTCACGTCAGGAGATCACACAACTGTTGCACCAACTTAACCAACAATATGGGCTAACCATCATTCAAGTTACTCATCTGCTGGAAGAGGCGACGATGGCGCAACGCGTTGTCGTCATGGAAGAGGGCCAGATCATTATGGAGGGGACGCCCGCCACCATCTTTGCCGATTTAGAGCGGCTGCGTGCGCTCAAGCTGGTCATTCCCGAACCGATCATTCTGGCGGAGCGCTTACGTGCTGCTGGCGTATCCATTTCGCGTGACGCTGTCACTGTCGAAGCGATTGCAAGGGAACTTATGCTTTGACTGATTCAATTATCGTTACAAAACATCTCTCGCATACATATCTCACCGGTCCTGTGCCCAAGAAGGTGCTGATCGATATTAGCCTGGAGATAGCGCCTGCAAGTTGTGTCGCTATTATCGGCTTCAATGGTTCAGGCAAATCGACGCTGGTACAACACTTTAACGGCTTATTGCGTCCCACCGAGGGAACTGTGAGTGTTGATGGTATAGATGTAGGGGCCGGTAAAGCAGACCTGCGAGCGCTGCGCCGGCGTGTGGGCATGCTCTTCCAATTCCCCGAAACCCAGCTATTTGAGCGCACAGTTTTTGCCGACGTTGCCTTTGGTCCTCATCGCATGAAGCTAAGCCGGCGTGAAGTGCGTCAGCGCGTCATTGATGCATTGGAGATGGTGGGTTTGCCTCACAGTGAATATGGTTCACGTTCCCCCTTTGACCTCAGCGGAGGTCAGCGCAGACGTGTAGCGCTGGCCGGGATACTGGCGATGAAGCCCCATATTCTGGTGCTCGATGAACCTTCTGTGGGACTCGACGGAGAGGCGCGTGCCGAATTCTACGGCTATTTGCGCCACATTCAACAAGAGCAAGGCGTCACCATCGTTCTTGTCTCCCACGACATGGCCGAAGTGGCAACATTGGCGGACTGGATCTTTGTCCTGCACGAAGGCCGTCTGGTCATGCAAGGCACGCCCCGCAGCATTTTTGCCCAGAGCGACCGCTTGCTCGCATGGAAACTGGCCGTACCTCCTCTCAGCGAATTACTCTCCCTATTGCGTAAGCAAGGCGTAGACATCCCAACCGAAACCTTCACCCTCGACGAAGCATTTGAGATCCTATCCACTAAAAATCGGGCAACTCTATGAGCCTTGATAACGATTGGGGCTGGCGAGCCCAGTTTCCGATGCCTATTCTTCTTTCTTGATAAGGGAAACCGTCCCTTTTTTTGTCATGAACATCTGTATTTTGCTTCATAAACAAGCTAAAAAGACAAGGCAAGGACCGGTTGTTTAGGTGAATGATAGCAGAGCCTTGTGCCGTTGAGAAGAGAGCAGACGAAGATTTTGCCTGTTGCAAGACCGTAAAGCATTTGTTACACTGGTGCAGGTAAATATGTGGATAATATCATCTTAATTTGTATAGTAGAGGAGCCCGAATCATGCAAACAATAACGCACATTGAAGTGGTTCTGATAGATTCTCAAAAGCTCCCCGATGAGTTCCTTGTGCTAAGCGAGGAGTGGAAATATCTGGTCGGTGGCATTTATTCCATCGTGCAAACGGATATCATGCGAGAGCTCACACCTGCCGAAGATGCGCTACTTGGGCGGCTGAAAAGTGAAGGAAAAATTATTACCGGTGCCCGCCGTACACGCGTGGTGGAATCTGCAAGCAGTGAAACCGCTCTACCTGATTGGGCCGAGCCGTAGAGACCCCTATATATGCTTTCAAGGACTTTCAAAACTGCTTTCAAGTCCACACTCTATGCGTGTTTGAAAGCATATACAGGTATTGCCTTAGCTACTAAGGTATTCTGGCAAATCGGCTATAGAAGATAGAATGGCATCGGGATGAATGCGTTGCAGCAACGGGTTGCCTGCCTGGTGTTTACCTGTGCGCACCAGGATGCTATGTAATCCTGCTGTCTGTGCTCCACCAATGTCATTTTCGATATCGTCGCCCACCATAATTGCCTCGCTCGCCGAGATACCTATCGAAGACAGCGCTTGCTCGAAAAATGCTCGATCAGGCTTCCCCAGCACTACGGCTTGCTTGCCTGCCGCCATTTCTAATGCATACACGAATGGTCCACTATCTAGTTGCATACCTGCACTGGTTCGCCAGTACAGGTTCTTATGCATTGCCAGTAGCGCAGCCCCCTGCATGATCAGGCGGAATGCATGATTCATCGCTTCGTAGCTCAATAGTTCTTCTGCTCCACCGATCACGACCACATCTGCGTCTGTTGTGGCATCGACTAACTCGATACCGACAAAATCGGCTTCCGTATCGCCTTTTGTCAGCACCCAGCAGCGTTTGCCAGGAAAATGCTGGCGAATATATTGAGCGGTTGCTGCAGGTGCCGTAATCAACTGCTGTTCGGCGATGGGAAGACCGATCTGCTGCAGGCGCTGAGCCAGTGTAGCTCGTGCGACGGTCGTTGTGTTGGTGACAAAGCGTGTGCGATAGCCCTTTTCTGCTAGCCAGCTAATAGCCTCTGCTGCTCCAGGTATTGGCTGCATGCTCACGTGCAATACACCGTCGATATCGAGGAGCACTCCACGAATAGAGGTTGGAGAAGTCATAAACAAAGATATCCTTTAAGGCTCCGTTTTCTCTTTGCTTTAGAGTATAGCCAGTGACTGCCATTAATGCAAGTAATATTTCCTTGCGTTCAGATGAGCCGAAGGCTAGCTGCGAGAGCAGCGCCGTGCCCCCTTTGGGGGTTTCTGAACGCATATGGGTATAAGAGGTGACTTCCCTGTGCTCCTCTCCCCTATTGCCTGCTGAACGGCCCAAAGTTGAATTTCTCAAGCAATCGTCTATTGAGAGGCTTGCGCGGCGTTAGGCCTTCTTCCGCCGGAAGATCTTTGTTCCATACTTCCTCATGTAGCCTGATAATCTCCCTGACGTATTCCTGAAGCTTTTCTGGTAACAGCTCAACAACGATTGATAGTGCAACTACAGTAGCTGCGTCTACCTCCAGGCGTTTCATTGTGATATCATCTGTAAACATAATACCCTGTTTAACACTGTCCCTGATAACTTCCAGGTGTTTATATATGCGCTCTTCCTTGTGTTCTAGCTTTTCTGATAACATACTTTGTTGTCCCCTTCCACTTGCTTGATACCTTACACTTTTAAATATCGGCTTTTTGCCGTCATTTACAAAGAGTTTGCATGTTTCGATGTAATTGTTAAGTGATTCTCTCTGAAATAGTATCTTGTATTACGATTTACACGCATGATAGAATAGGTGAATTAGGAAGGGATCAGAAACATGCTAAAAAGCATCCCGGTGGGGGTATATTTTCCGGGAAATAGTCTTATTCATCGCTTGCAATCCAGGACCAAACTGCTGGCGCTCTTCTGGATTGTGTTATCGCTCACGATTGCCAATCAGCGCGAATGGCACTTTGCTCCTTATATTGCTGTGGCTCTCCTTGCTGGTACTGGTGTCGTGCTCTCTGGTATTTCGCCTCGTGAACTATGGCAGCGTATCTGGCTTCTGGTGGTCGTTACACTCATCAGTGGACTCTTTACGCTGACCTCTAGAGGACTGGATAGCAGGCCTCTTTATACGATTGGTCCGCTGCTGACGACATTTGCTCTGGCACGCCAGGTGTTGTTCATCGCAGGTCTCGTGTTTGCCCTGCTGTTCCTGATCTCATTGCTACCTGTATTGCACATAATAAAACAATGGCGCTGGTTGAAGCGTCTTCGCTTCCCCTCGCTACTAGGGGAGCTGGCAATACTGTTATTCTTCTGGCTCACGAATAATGCGGCTGCATCCAGACCTTTCGCGCTTGGCCCGCTGATCATTACTTATGGAGGGGTGTGGATTTTGATGATAGTTTTTACTGTCCTGCTTGTCCTCTATACCTTCTCTTTGCTCTTGACGATGACCACCATGCCCGTTGCGCTGATTGAGGGGCTGACAATGTTACTGGCTCCGCTGCGCCGTCTGAAATTGCCGGTCGATGATTTTGCGCTTATGGTTTTGCTCGCGTTGCGTTTTATCCCAACCTTGCTCGAAGAGACCGAACAACTCATCAAAGCACAAACCTCGCGTGGAGCCGATTTGTCAAGTGGCACTCTCCGTGAGCGCTTTCAGAGCCTCTCAATGCTATTTGTACCTCTGATCCATGCTACGTTGCGGCGTGCCTCTGATCTCGCGGTGGCATTGGAAGCGCGCGGCTACGAGATCGAGGGACGACAAACGCTCCTCCATGAAACGACGCTGGGAAAAGTTGATTACATTGTGCTGGCTGTGGTTGTTCTGGTGACAGGTGCTGCTTTGATATTCTAATCTACCCCTTATGTGGAAATTTCTCAACCAAAAATCACCACATAGGCATGAATCTCCATGATATCTCAACACTCCTTCAACCCGAAATTCCTATGCTATGGGCTATTCTACATATGGGGAACGAATGTTACGGGGGAATGTCCTGGGGGGGACATTGAACCAGATAATGTAACGAGTGGCAAGAGAACATTGTACCTCTCGTTCGGCGGAAATAATGCCTGTGGACAGGTGATAAGACCTGGATGTTCTGGGCAATCCTGGATGAAGCAGGGATGAAACCCAGGGTAGGCAAGCCTACCAGAAGCGTTTCTAATGTACGGTACATGCGATTGAGATATTTTCGGGGGGAAGTGTCTCAAGACTCAGCACACGGGTCCCCTGCTTTGGGGAACAGGAGGAGTCCTGAAACTGGATTTCTCCTGTTGTTTTTTCTTCTGATCTTTCCTTTCTCTTTGGTCGCGCAATGATGTAGCACGTCAGAACAATCTGCCTGTTGCTTACATATAAATACTGTACTTCTTACCTGTCCTCTCGACCAGTGTGCCACGCGGATTTATCAAGTATGCTTATAGATATGTCTGAGTATGTGCCTTGCTATTCAGAAAGGGATCGAACAGCATGCAAACTACTTCCGCTACTACGAGTAACCGTTTTGAGTCGGATGGGCGTTATTTCAAGGTTGCTAGCGTTGCTGAACTGGAGCAGCGTCCCTTCAAGGTCGTGACTGTTGAAGATCGGCATATTTTGTTACTGCGAGCTGATGGGCATATTCGCGCGCTCGATAGTCGCTGCCCGCACATGGGCTATCCACTTTCTCAGGGAACAATCAAGGATGGGGTGTTACGTTGTCACTGGCACCACTGGCGCTTTGACCTCTCCTCTGGTGGATGCTTTACTGATGGTGGTGATGATGTCGCTGTATTTCCCGTCGAGGTGCGCGATGAGGCTATATGGGTCAGCCCCGAGCCGCTCGATGGCTATGTACGCCAGCGCAAGCAAAAGCTGCTAGGAGATCTGCGTCAGGGTATGGAAGAGCGCAACACCTTTCTGATTGCGAAGGCGGTTGCAGGTTTGCGTGCCAATGGGGTTGCCGACAGCGTAACTCTCAGCACTGGAGCGATGCATGGTTTACGCTTCCGTCAGGCAGGTTTTGCGATGGGATTAACCATTCTGACCTGTATGGGACGACTGGTTCCTCATCTTCTAGAAGACGACAAAGCTCTGGCAGATGTCCATGGCCTCATCAACTGTGCTCGCGACTCATTCTCAGGCCCGCCGCGTCGTATGCTGCGCCCGTTACCCACGGCACAATTTATCAACAAGGAGCAACTTACGCGCTGGTTCCGTCTCTTTATCGAGGATCGCGAAGCTGCCGGGGGCGAACGTATTCTCCGTACAGCCGTCGCTGCGAACTACTCGCTGGAAGACCTGGTAGATCTATTGCTTGCCGCTGCTACCGACCACTATTTCCTCAGCACGGGACACGTCATTGATTTTACCAATAAAGCCTTTGAATTATTCGAGTTCATGACCGCTGATGGTGCTTTGCCGATTGGTGAAATCGATGCCCGTGAGGTTCTGGCAACCACGCTCTCAGCAGTGGTGCGTCCGATGGCGATGGGATTTCGCCACGAGGAGGATGCCGACTGGCACGAAACCATAGAACCGCAGGAGGCACTTTTTGCCGCGCTGCCCACGTTGCTCACCCAACCGCGTAATCCCCAATGGGCAGG
>Ga0070741_10009914_pt1 | contig 18248 bp, 23 predicted proteins | sample Coa_R1_4_FD_66440 | JGI IMG/M metagenome (GOLD analysis project Ga0070741, IMG submission 66440) | Surface soil microbial communities from Centralia Pennsylvania, which are recovering from an underground coalmine fire - Coalmine... | ecosystem: Environmental > Terrestrial > Soil > Unclassified ...
GATGCCCTTGCCGCCGTAGATCTCCTTCAGCTCGTCGAGGCTCTTGAAGGTGCCGTCTTCGGCGTTCACCGCCGTGCCCCACGGGATGCTGACCGCGGTCGGGATGTGGCCGCCGCGCTGCGCGCCTTCCTGGGGAAGGTTCTCTGGCGCGAGCAGCTCGCCGGAGTACTCCTTGGGCGAGCGCACGTCGACGAGCCCCGCCTTGCCGAGGCGCGACAGGACGTGATCGCGGTACGCGCGAATCTTCTCGTTGGGCGAGCTCTTGAACTGGTAGGTGGTGGCGCTGACCTTTGGTTCGTCGGTCGAGTACGGCCGGCCTTCCTTCTCCCACTTGACGCGGCCGCCGTCGATCAGCTGCACCTTGTCGTGGCCGTAGTACTTCAGCGCCCAGTACGCGTACGCGGCGAACCAGTTGTTGTTGTCGCCGTAGAGCACGATGTTCGTGTCGGGCGTGATGCCGCTCCGGCCGAGGAGCTCCGCAAGCGCCTCCTTCGGCGCGATGTCACGTGCCAACTGGTCCTGCAGGTCGCGGCGCCAGTTCCAGCCCACGGCGCCTTCGATGTGGCCCTTGCCGTACACGCTCGGGTCGACGTCGACTTCGACAAGTCGCAAGCCGGCGGCGTGCGCATGCTGCGCTATCCAGTCCGTGGTGACCAGCGCACTGGTCCGAGTTGATGAGCTCAATGTCTTACCTCCAGCCAAATGAAATGGAATTGGTTTCGATTGGACGAAACGCGATCGAACGGGCGCGCCTTTCGCGTGGCGCGAGCGAGCGACCGGTGCTTAGCTACAGAAGCAGGCCGGGATGTGAACCAGGCGCTGAGCAGGCCAGATGAGGTCCCGCATACGTGTCCAATTCTATGTAACAGGCGACGAGAGCGGTCGATTCCGCATTATTTGCGACTGTGTCGCATATCGCGCTGATCAAGTACCAGGCCCTGGGCAACGACTACCTGGTGCTGGACCTGCCGGCTCCGCTGGATGACATCGTCGCCGTCCTGCCGGGCATCTGCGACCGTCACCTCGGGCTCGGCTCCGACGGGCTGCTGGCCTTCGACCCTTCCACCTGGACGGTGCGGATTTTCAATCCCGACCGTTCGGAAGCGCAGAAGAGCGGCAACGGGCTGCGCATCATGGCGGCGCACGTGGTCCTCGAGCACGGCGCACCCGATGCCTTCGAGCTGCGAACCGCCGACCGCGCCAACGGCGTGCGCGTGCTCTCCCGCAGCAGCGCGGAAGTCGTGACCGAGCTCGACATCGGCAAGCCATCGTTTCGCGCCGCCGACCTGCCGGCGAACTTCGAAGGCGAGCCGGAAAGCGTCCGGCTCGAGACTCCGGCCGGTCCCGTCAATGCCGTGCTCGTTTCCGTCGGCAACCCGCATTGCGTCGTCTTCGACCAGCCCGTCACGCAACTGCGATGCCTCGAGGTCGGCCCGCACATCGAGCGGCACCGCGCCTTCCCCGAGCGCACCAACGTGCAGCTGTGCGAGGTCGTCGACCGCGGACGTGTGCGGATCGAGATCTGGGAGCGTGGCGCCGGCTACACGCTTGCCTCCGGCACGAGCGCGAGCGCCGTCGCCGCGGCGTGCATGCGTCGCGGCCTGGTCGACGACCATGTCGTCGTCGAGATGCCCGGCGGAGACCTCGCGCTCCGGCGCGAGCCTGGTGGCAACCTGGTCCAGTCAGGCCCTGCGCGCCGCGTCTATCGCGCCACGGTCGACCTGGACGACTTCCCTCAGGGGTAGGCTCGGGCGACCGATAGGGATTCCGGTCTCGCAGACCTCCTCACGCCCCCTGCAAGGATGTGGCGAGCCCGCCGACCGCCGCGGGAAGGTCCGCCAGCCCCCTCACCATGGCATTTGCAAGCTTCGGGTCGTCCGGCTCGCCCTGACGGTTGACCCAGATGCGGGTGATGCCGAGCTCGGCTGTCGGGCGGATGTCGTGGAAGTAGCTCTGCGCCACGTGGATCCACGCGTCGGCGGAGGCCCCGAACGTCGATTGAAACAGACGGAAATGGGCCGGGTCGGGCTTGTACGCCGAGACGTCCTCGGCGGTGACGACGGCATCGAAGGACGCGGGAAGCCTCCGCTGGGTCAGCGCGATGATGTCGCGGTCGCAGTTCGTGAGCAGCGCGAATTTCCAGCCCTGCTTTCTGAGCTCGGCAAGCGCCGGCCCGACGTCGGCGAAGTGCGGCCAGTAAGGGATGGTGGAGACGAGCGCGGTCGCATCGTCAGGCTTCAGGTCCAGTGACAGTCGCCGCGCGGCGCGGCGCGTCGTCTCGGTGAGGACGGCGCGGTAGCGGCGAAACGAGCTCTCGTGCTCGACACCGGCCTCCAGCGAGATATATGCGTCGAGGAAATCCGCACCGCGACCGGGGAAGAGCAGCTCCCCGGTCGTGCGGATGCCGTGCCGCCAGTCGACGAGCGTGCCGAAGCAGTCGAAGGTCAGCCAGCGGTCGGCCAAGGCTCCTCGCTAGTGCCCTGGCGCGCGGTACGAAAGGCTGTGCTTGCCCGCGTGATCGATCTCCTCGGGCGTCAGAAGGACCGTCGTCTTCACAGCGTGCAGCGAGCCCGTCGCTCCCACGCCCATCGAGAACGCCGCCGCCTGCTCGTTGCTGATCCCGTCGACGATCACGTAGACGTCCGTGTCGCCGAAACCGAAGTAGAACCCCTCGAGCTTTCCACCGAGGGCCTTGATCGCCGCCTCGACGGCGGTGCGCCGCCCGGTGCCGCCTTCTTTCAGCACACCCTTGATGCCATCGGTCGAATAAGAGCCCTGGAAAAGGTATCTGCCCATTGATTCGCCTCCTTCTGAACGGATGGACGGTTAGCCGGTCTTCGGCAGGTACTCCTGTATGGCATGTGCGAGGTGCTGCATGCTCATCGACATCAGCCATACGCGGCCAGGCCCCGTGAGTGCCGCGAGGAACAGGCCCGAGCCGCCGAAGAACATGTTCTGGATGCCCGGCACCGTGGTGATGTTGAACTGCACGGACTCCTGGTACATCCCGACCTGCCCTGGGTGCACGCGCAGAGTGTTGCCGGGCTGGAGGTCGTAGACGACGACCTCGCCGTGGAGCTCGACCCACGCCGTTCCCTGCCCCACGAGACGCTGCATGCGAAAGCCGGTGCCGCCGAATACGCCGGCCCCGAGGCGCTGTTGGAAGCCGATCGAGAACTGGACACCTGGCGTGGCACACATGAAGCCGTGCCTGTGCACCATGTAGCCCTGGCCCGCGGTGATCTCGAGGGGCAGGATCTGGCCGGGCAGCTTCGCCGAAAAAGCGAGCAGGCCAGGCCCTCCGACCGCCGTGTACTCGGTCATGAAGAACGTGCCGCCGGCGACAGCGCGGCCCAGCGCACCCAGGAATCCACCCTGCTGGCCGCCCGCCGACGTCGAGGTCTGCATCTGGATCGCCATGGACATCCAGGAGAGCTCTCCTGACTCGGCGAACACCTTGTCGTTGGGCTGCATGTTGAGCTCGAGGACCGGCATCACGGTGCCGACGATCTTGGAGTCCATTTGGAACGTCTCCTGAAACAAGCGGGCCGAAGTCGGCGCCAATGTATCGCTTTTTCACGCGACGCCGATGACCGATCGCTATCCCGGGTGGTGATGCGCCTCGATGGTGCGCCGGCGTGTGGCGTGCTTGCCCGGGTTGCGCGAACACTCCTCGCACACGCCGACCACCAGGACCTCCGTGCGGACCGGCTTGAACCGATGACCCTCTTCGAGGTGGCGCTCGAGCTCGCCCACCATCTCCTCCTCTATGTGGAGCACGCCGCCGCACACCTGGCACACCGCGTGATGGTGGTCCCCGCTCGCCAGCTCGTAATGCGTCGCGCCTTCGCCCAGGTGGGCGGCGTAGACGGAGCCGGAAGCCGTGAGCGCCTCGAGCGCGCGATAGACGGTGCTTCGCGGGAAGCCGGGCCTGCTCTGATGGATCTCCGTTGCGATCTCGTCGGCGGTGCAGTGGCCGCCGAGGCGAACGATGGCGTCATAGACCATCGCCCGCTGGGTGGTGCGGCGCATCCCCGGTGCGAGCATCAGCGCGCCGCGATCACGCGCAGCGACCTGTCCGCCGCCGTCAGGACGCGACAGCCGTCCTTCTCGATGACGACGTCGTCCTCGATCCGCACGCCGCCCCATCCGGGGATGTAGATCCCGGGCTCGATCGTGAACGTCCACCCGGCCTCGAGCACCGTCGACGAGCCGGGGTCGAGGCTCGGTTCCTCGTGCTCCTCCAGGCCGATGCCGTGCCCGATGCGGTGAAAGAACCGATCGCCGTAGCCGCTCGCCTCGATGACCCGGCGCGCGGCCGAGTCGACCTCGCCGGTCGTGACACCGGCACGCGCCGCGGCAATCGCCGCGTCATGCGCGTCGAGCACGAGCTGGTGGATCTCGCGCTGCTTCTCGCCCGCCTCGCCGGAGACGAACATCCGGGTCGTGTCTGCGTGATAGCCCTCGATCATCGCGCCGTAGTCGAGCAGGAGTAGATCGCCACGCTCGAGCCGCCGGCTCGACGGCCGGTGGTGAGGCAAAGCGGAGTTCGGTCCGGACTGGACGAGGCTCTCGAACGAAAGCGTGCCGCCCAGCTCGCCCATTGCGGTGGCCAGCATCTGCGCGATCGCAAGCTCCGTCTCTCCGCCGCGCAGCTGTGCGAAGACGACCTCACCTGCCTCGTCGGTGATGGACGCAGCCCGCTGCAGCATCTCGATCTCGTGCGCGCTCTTGATCCGGCGCAGCCTGCGGATCTCGGGGCTGACGTCGACCAGCTCGCGTGCCGTCGTCTCCGCGATCAGCGATTCGCCGGAGAGCACGGTCAGGTGATCCTTCTCGACGGCGATGTCCACGCAGCCGTTCAGGGCGGCTCGGACGAGCGCGTACGGATCCTCACCGTCCCGCCAGGAGGCCACCTCCGCCAGCTCGGAGAACGCCGACGCCCTCTCGGCTTCGATCGCCGGCACGATCAGGGTCGCGCCGTCAGGGCGCACGGCGAGGGCCATGAGTCTTTCGAACGGCTCGGCGTGAAACCCCGTGAGGTACTGGATCGACACCGGCCGCGTGACGAACGCCGCATCGAGGTTCCGGCCCGCCGTCCAGCGGCGCAGCTCGGCCAGCTGCGGCGTTTCGGCCGGCGCCCTAGTCAACGGCCGAGATGCGCACCCGGTACGCGCCGTGTTCGGTCCTGACCTCGACGAGGTCGCCGACCTTGTGGCCGATGAGCGCCTTGCCCAGCGCCGATTCGTAGCTCACCCGGCCGGCCTTCGGATCCGCCTCGGCGGGCCCCACGATCCGGTACGTCTCCTCGTCCTCACCGTCTTCGGCGAACCGCACGGTGGTGCCCATGGCGACGATTCCGTCGGCGACGTGGCCCTCGATCAGGACATGGTTCTTGATGATCGCCTCGAGCTCCTTGATGCGTGCCTCGAGCATCCCCTGCTCGTTCTTGGCCGCGTGGTACTCGAAGTTCTCGGACAGGTCGCCCAGCTCGCGGGCCGCCTTGATCTTGGCCACGATGTTCGGCCTCCGCTGGGTCGTCAGCTCCTCGTGCTCCTTGCGCACAGCCTCGAGCCCTTCCGGCGTGATGTGGACTTCGTCGTTGGTCATCAGATCGAGTCTAAGCCCCCCTGAACTGCATCGCGTGGCGCCTAATCCGTGACTTGGCGGGGGTCCGCCATATAGATTTCGCGCCATGAAAAGGCTGCTGCTGACGATCGGGATGCTGCTCATGGGCATGGGCCTGGTCGGAGGGGCCGCCGCAGCTCTGGTTCCAACCTCGCTTTTGCCGCTCGACCAGGAGGTCGGGACGCACACCTCGGCGGCCGGGGCCGTGCTCGGGATCGGGCTCATGGCCGCGGCGGTCAACCCGGCGGGCAACATCGGGTGGGTGCGCGGCGGGATCCTCTACGGCTTCGTCGTCCTCGCCTTCGAGGGGGGCTCCTACCTCTTGTGGAAGGCCCAGTTCCACCTCGGCCCCGTCATCTTCGGGCTCGCATTCAGCCTGCTCCTGATCGCGACCTACCCGGAGCGGCGCAAGCTCGTGCCGGAGGGCCCGACGGTGCCATCAAAGTCGTCCAGTCCGACTCGCGACCCGTGGCCGCCGGCCACGACGCAGGAGAAGCCCGCCGAGGCTGCGGTCAGCGAGCCCGCCGAGGAGAAGCCGGCCTGAAGCTATAGGCCAGCGCCGCCGCCGGGCTGAAGAGGAACAGCATCGTGGCCGCCGCCACCAGGCTGTCAGGGCTGTCTCTGAAAAGCGCGAGAGCGATCAGCGGCCCGGCGGTGGACAGAAGCGTCGCCGCTACGAGCAGCGCCCGCGGCGCGCCTCCCGCACCGGACGCGGCGATGGTCCCCGCCACGCCGGCACAGACCAGTACCGCCGCCGGGAGCAGGAGCGACAGCGGGATGAAGGCGTCACATGCGGCGCCGGAGCATGCGGCGGCGGCGAGGCGCATCACGTGGAACGCGCCGAGCAGGACGAGCGCGGCGATGGCCCAGGAACGGACCTGTCTCACGGGTCAGGTCTTCGGGATGAGCGCCTGGACCTCGTCCATCATCCGCTTCTGCATGAGGTACGAGGCCCCGTACACCCCGCCCGCGAGGACGGCGCCCGCCAGCACCGCCACGACCGCGTGAAGCACGGACGGTGAGATGGGCACGAGGGCGACCACGTCGTCGCCGAGGACGGCTCCGACCGCCAGGCCGAGCGGCGTCAGGACCGGCAGCAGCTGCAGGCGGCGCATGACGGGCGGTACGGGCGGCTCGACACGGCCGACCATTCGCTGGCCCATCACGCCGACCGACTTCACGTGCTTGAGGTTCGGGGTGACCGTGAGGACGACATTGACCTGGTTGCCGGGGACCTGCTTCAGCCGCGACGGCTGGACAAGGTACTGCTCGGCGCCGGCGCGGGTCTGGACCATCATCATGCCGAGGCCCATCGAGGTGCTGACCGAGCTGGCGCCCACGAGCTGTCCCTGGACGAGCTTCGGCTCCGCCTTCCGGTCCTTCAGCGCAAGGCGGAAGCCCGGGCCGACGAAGCTCGCCAGGAGCGCGATCGGGAGCACCCAGGCGATCGCGGCGGCGACCGCGTCGGGCCAGCCGTAGATACCGGGAAGGAAGACGAGGCAGGCGGCCATGATCAGGACGCACACGACGGCGACGGCGACGGAGATGTAGCCGAGCCTGACGACGTAATCGGGCGCGTAACCCTGGAGCATGCCGCCCGACTGCACGTAGCGCTCGCGCTGCTTGCGCGTGGCGCCCGCGGCGTTCGACGCGGCCGGAGCCTTCGGCTGCACCCGGCGCATCTGCTGGCGGACCTGGCGGACCTGTTTCTTGCCCATCCTCTCAGAGGGGGAGTGTATCCGGGGCCGGATAGGTGATGCGCCCATTCTCCACGCTGGCGAAGGGCGTCACCGAGTGCGGGGCCGGCCGCGAGGGCCGGGTGATATGGCTCACCTCCACTCCCTGGACCGTAAGCGCGTCGGCGAGCAGGGAGCGGTGGCAGCGCCACGGCACGGCCTCCGCGCACATGACGGCCACGGTGTGGGCGCCGGCCAGGGATTCGAGGCGATCGAGACCGCGACGGAACTCCTCGCTCTGCATGTGGTCGGCATATCCCCGGAAGGACGCGTTTCTCCAACCGGTGTTGATCGAATCGCGGTTCGGCTTGCGCAGGCCGCCGAGCTCGGGCAGGTGGACGTAATCGATGCGGTGGTGCGGCAGCTCACGCTCGAGCGAGGCGCGGGCGAAGTGCGGCATGCGGCGCGAAGCGGGAACGGTTCGCACGTCCGCGACCAGGTTGACGTGGTTCGCCTGCAGCAGCTGGACGAGCTCGTCGAGCGTGCGCGTGGAGTGCCCGATCGTGAGGATCCGCGTCAAGAGCGGAGAGAGGGGTCGACAGCCGGTACGAGCACGCGCTTGACGTAGGTGGCGCCGTTGACCTGGAAGCTGCCCGAGAACATGAACGCGGGCTCGTAGAAGCTGTGGTCCCCGGCCGGAACCAGCATGTAGACGAGGTCCGCTTGAGTGAGCTGCACCACGATCGGCGCGGCGGCCTGCGGTGCGGGCGAGGCTACCAGGGCCATCTGGACGGCCCGGTCTGAGGTGATGAGCCGGTAGTCGGCGGTGTCGAGCTCCAGCGGGAGCAGGCCGGTGACATCGAGAGGCTGGTTGCCCTTGAGCTCGACGCTGACGCCATATCCGCCGCCGTTCGCGTCGACCAGCGACGCAGGTCCATAGCCTGGCGTCGAGAACTGCCGGACCAGCCGCACCCGCGCCGTGCCGCCGGAGATGTCCGTGACCGCGCTGTACGGCCAGGTCGGCACGAGGCTGTGCTCCGCCAGGAAAAACGTGGCGAGGTCGGCCGGCGCCGCGCCCGCCGCCTCCACGGGCGGCATGTTCGCGCCCGCGACGATGAAGTACGCCGGGCTCTGCGGCGGGGACTGGATCGTGCCGCGAACCTGGAGCGTGTAATCGGTCGCGGCGTAGCTTCCAAACGTCCCGCCGGGACGGCTGCGCAGAGCGGCGCCGAGCGACGCCGCAAACGCATCCGCCGTGTTGGTGGTCGGCTCGCGGTAGCGGTAGACGGGGGCTGACGCGATGGCGACGTCGAGCGTGCCCGCCCACACGAGCTTGACCGGGCCCGCGTAGCCCTGGTCGTTGGGCGCGCCGGAGGCGTTCGGGACCGCCGTCGATTTGCCACTCTGGGAAAGCACCGGCGACGGCACGCGGCCGAAGCCCGCCTCGGGTGCGAGCGCAGGTATGGCCGGCGCGAACTGGGCGCCGGCTCCCGTGGAAGAGCCGGCCCCGCCTCGGCCGAGGCCGCTGAGGGCGAAGATGCCGACCCCGAGCGCTACGACCACGACGGTGGCAACGGCCGCCATCGGCACGCTCGGGACCTCGCGCACGCCCTGCCACAGGCCCGACAGGGCGTCGCGCAACCGGGTCGTGGCGGGCCGCCGTGCCTGCATGCGAAGCCACAGCTCGTCGTCGAACCCGGGCCGCGGCCGGGTCGTGGCAAAGGCGTCGTCCAGCTCTCGCTGCAGCGCCTGTAGCTCGAGCTCCTCGTCTCGCTCGCTCATATGCCTTCCCTCTCTGCCGCTTCGCGCAGCTGCTTCAGCGCGCGGTGGTACAGCATCTTCGCCGCGTCCTCGCTGCACTTCATCAGCGTCCCGAGCTCCGCGAAGCTGAGGCCGGAATGGCGCAGCGTGACGGCGTCGCGCTGTCGCTCCGGAAGCTGCGCGACCTGTGCCAGGAGCCCCTCGTAGCGGATGCGTTCCTCCGCCCGGCCGGCGGGATCCTCCTCGGCAACCGGCTGGTGCTCGATGGTTCGCCGCAGCTTCTCGCGCCGGCCGCTCGCGCGGAAATGATCGAGCGTCGCATTGCGCGCGATCCTGAAGAGCCAGGCCGCCGGCGTCGAGTGTCTCGGCTCGAAGCGCCCATACGCCTTGTACGCGTTGATGAAAACCTGGGCCGTCACGTCCTCCGCGTCGGCGGCGCTGCCGACCTGCGCCCGGACGTACGCGTAAACCCGCCCGAGGTATTCGCGATAGACGTCTTCAAACGGCGGCCTGTCGGCGAGCACCGCGGCTGAATGGTATTGACCCGCGCCATGTTTGAGTCAACGTCAGCGCGCGCCGCGCTGTAACGCTCAGGCTCTGAGGGCGGCCCCGATCTCCCTCGGCCGGTTGCTGAAGATCGCATCCGGCTGGCAGTACCTGCACCAAGCCACGGCTGGGTCGTCGTCGACCGTCCACACGGAGACGGCCCCGCCGGCGGCGTGGACCTCCTTCACGAGCTCCGGGTCGCATGCGCCCCAGTGAGGCGAGTAGACGTCGGCGCCGGACTCGCGAAGGAGCTTGGCGGGGTGCATCGGCCGCGAACCCTCGAGGATGCCCAGCTGGAGGGAAGGCTCCATCTTGCGCAGCCCGTGGATCGAGGGGTGGTGAAACGAGATGATGGCGCACTCGGACAGCGCGCCAAGCTGCCGGAGCATGTTGAGCAGCTTGTCCTCCAGGCCGGGGTAGGGGATCGGGATCTGCTTGATCTCGATCACCAGGCCGACCTTGCCGATGGCCAGCTCCACCACCTCCTGGAGAAGTGGGATCTTCTCGCCGGCGCCCGCGTCGAGCCGGCGGAGCTCGGCCGACGTGTGGTCGCGGACCAGGCCTGTTCCGTTGGTCGTCCGCTCCAGGGTGTGGTCGTGGATCACGACAAGGCGCCCGTCGGAAGACAGGTGCACGTCACATTCGATCAGGTCGCAGCCCAGCTCGATGGCGGAGCGAAACGAGCGAAGGGTGTTCTCCGGATGCTCGGCGGGGTTGCCGCGGTGGCCACCGAGCAGGGGACGGCCCTCGTCGTGGGCGGCTTCGTATCGAGAGCGGATCGATTGAGTCAAAGCGCCGGTCAGTCTAACAACGCTCCGGGCCTCAGCCTACCGCGCAAGAGCCGGCGATCGATGAACGAGCAAGCTCGGTTTGGCCAGTCGAGAATCCACCATGCCTTCTCTATAGTGCAGGTGTGAGCCTTGCCCGGCCAGGCACCATCGGCGACCTTCGCGCGACCGGCCATGTGCGCGAGACCGTCAAGCAGGAGATGCGCCGCAACCTGGTCGGCCGGCTGCGGGCGGGCGAGACGCTTCTGCCCGGCATCGTCGGCTACGAGGAAACGGTGCTCCCGCAGCTCGCCAACGCGATCATCTCGGGCCATGACGTCATCCTCCTCGGCGAGCGCGGCCAGGCCAAGAGCCGGATCATGCGCTCTCTCGTCAGCCTGCTCGACGAGCACGTGCCGGCGATCGCCGGCTGCGAGATCAACGACCATCCCTTCGCGCCGATCTGCCGGCGCTGCCTCGACCTCGTCGAGCGGGAGGGCGATGCCGTCCCGATCGCGTGGATCGAGCGCGACCGCCGCTACGGCGAGAAGCTCGCGACCCCGGACATCTCGATCGCCGACCTCATCGGCGAGGTCGACCCGATCAAGGTGGCCGAAGGCAGGTACCTCGCGGACGAGCTGACCATCCATTACGGGTTGATGCCCCGGACGAACCGCGGCATCTTCGGCATCAACGAACTGCCCGACCTCGCGGAAAGGATCCAGGTCGGGCTGCTCAACATCATGGAAGAGAAGGACGTGCAGATCCGCGGCTACCGCGTGCGGCTGCCGCTCGACATCTTCGTCATCGCCAGCGCCAACCCCGAGGACTACACGTCGCGGGGCCGCATCATCACGCCGCTCAAGGACCGCTTCGGGTCGCAGGTGCGCACGCACTACCCGCTTTCCATCGGCGAAGAGATGCAGATCATGGAGTCGGAGAAGAACCCGGTTCCCGAGGATTTCGAGGTCATCATCCCCGCGTTCATGAAGGAGATCGTCGCGGAGCTCACCCATCTGGCTCGACGCAGCCCGCACATCTCTCAGTCGTCGGGAGTCTCGGTGCGCATGTCGATCGCGAACTTCGAGAACCTCGCGAGCAATGCCGTCCGCCGCGCGGCGCGGCTTGGCGAATCGCTCGCGGTGCCGCGTATCACGGACCTCGCGTTCCTCGTCTCATCAACCGCGGGGCGCGTGGAGATCGAAGCGCTCGACGAGGGAAAGGAAGAGCAGGTGCTCGCGCGCCTGGAGCGAGGCGCGATCAGCTCAGTGTTCAGCCGTCACTTCTCGCCGTCGCAGTTCGAGGGCTTCGTCACCAAGTTCGATGACGGCGGAATGCTCGAGGTCGGCGAAGGAACCCCGGCCCGGGCGTATACCCGGACGATCGGCGATTTGCCGGAACTGGCCGTGGCGCTGAAGAAGCTTGGGCTGCCCGACCGTCCGGAGGTCAGGGCCTCGGTCATCGAGTTCGTGCTCGAGGGCATGCACCTGAACAAGCGGCTGAACAAGGATGAGGTCGACGGGCGGGCGGTTTACCGCAGGTAGCCGCCCTGAGGAGACCGGCTCCTCATCCGTTCCCTACCGCTGCACCTCGTAGATGCCGACGAACGCGGCGACCAGGACCAGCACCATCACGAAGAACACGAGCTCGATCCGGATCGCCAGGCGCACCATGCGCTTGGCGCGGCGCGTGCGGGCGCCGCATTTGTCGCAATAAGCCGCGTTCGGCTCCAGCGAAGCCCCGCACGTATCGCAAGCGACCTGGACGTCGGCCATGGGGCCAGTATGCCAATCTTGAGCCGATGGAACTCCAGGAGGAGATGACGCCCGCCGACGTCGTCCTGCTCCTCGGCTCGGTGCCGGAGCGGATCAGCGATCTCGTCTACTGGCTGGACGAGAACCAGCTGCGCTACCGGCACGGTCCGGCCTTCCCGACCCTGGGCAACCTGATCGCGCACCTGCTCGAATCGGGAACAAAGGTCGACGCCCTCCTCCGCCACGCGCACCTTGACGGCCAGCGCACAGCGGACGTCCGGGCGACGATCGACCCGGGCCACGACGCCGAGCTCGGCAGGCCGCTGCACGAAGCACTCGAGGACTTCGCCCGGATCCGGCGCCGGACGGTCGACCTGCTGCATGGCTGGGGCAAGACCGAATGGGACCGCCAGATCGCGGATCCACATGCCGGGGAGTCGACGTTGCTCGACGTCTGCCGCCTCGTCGCACGACACGAGATGGGCCACATCTCCCAGATCCGCAACCTCAGCGCTCTGCTGCCCGAGCCGCGAGACCTTGGCCCCGCGCGACCGGCGAGCATCAACGGCGGCTAGGCCGCCTCAGCCACAATTCGGTCGTGCCGGACAAAGCTGAGAGCACGGCCGAGCCCACGCAGGCCGAATCGCGGCCTCCGAAGGCCGGACGGTCACGCCGCAAGCGCAAGTCGGGAGGCACCGCTCGCGCCTCGCAGTACTGGATGATCGTCAGCTCGCCCGACAACCTTCGCAAGACGCGCGAGCACGGTTTCACGATCCAGGGTCTCAAGACGCGCCACCGCAGGAGGGTCGAGAGCATGAAGGTCGGCGACCGCATCCTCTATTACGTGACCGGTCGCATGGCTTTCGCGGCAACCGTCACCGTCACCTCGCCGATGTACGAGGACCACACGCCGATCTGGCGTTCGGCGCGCCGCGACGAGGACTATCCGTGGCGCGTCCACATCAGCTCGGACATCGTCCTGGAAGAGATGGACTGGGTTCCCGCCAAAGAGCTCGCGTACCGGCTCGACTACGTGCGCAAATGGCCGCCGGAACACTGGACGCTGGCGTTCCAGGGCCACATCCACGCTCTTCCGCGAGTTGACTTCCAGATCCTGGAGGACGAGATCGCGCGAAGCGCGCGGCGCAGGAAGGCGCTCGCGGGCTAGGCTCCGCAACGGTGGCCACCCTCAAGCGCCTCTACACGTTCCACTTCCAAAACGAGAGGCGGGAGCGGCTCTTCCTCGCCTCGATCGCATTCCTCGCGACGTTCGGCGTCGTGCGGGCGATCACCCACCTGATCCGCGCCGGCGAGGGCCCCATCCACAACATCACCAGCGGCACGCTGCACATCCATCACCTCGTGTGGGGCATCGCGCTGCTGCTGCTGGTCGGCTACCTGTGGCTGGTCGAGGTCGGCGTCGGCTCGAGCTGGGTCGCAAGCGTCACCGCGATCCTGTTCGGCGTCGGCGCCGCGCTGACGCTCGACGAGTTCGCGCTGTGGCTGAACCTCCAGGACGTCTACTGGGCCAGCCAGGGCAGGGAGAGCATCGACGCGGTCGTGCTCTTCGCGGCGCTCCTTTCGGTCGGCTTGTGGGGCGGCCCGTTCTTTGCCGCCCTGGCGGGGCATCTGTGGCGCAAGGCGCGGGCCACCTGATGTCACAAACGGCACAGTGGCGGTGCTTGATGTGTAGTGGCGATGAACGTCGGGGCGCGCGGCATGGCGAGCGCCGGGACTGACGAGGACGCGTTCGAGGCGCTTTTCAGCGCGGAGTACGCGCGCGTCGTCGGCATCGCAAACCGAGTCCTGGCGGATTCCCACGAGGCCGAGGACGTGGCGCAGGAGGTCTTCATCGACTTCCACCGGCTGCATTCCGCGACGGCGCAGTACGCGCCGGCATGGCTGCACCGGGCGGCTGCCCACTCCGCGCTCAACCGGCTCCGTGGCACCAGGCGCAGGCAGCGCCGCGAGCTCGCCCAGGCGCCCGGCGAGAGCGACCGGACCATGGATCCCCAGCGGCAGCTCGAGGTCAACGAAGACCGCCGGCGTGTTCGCGAGGCGCTTGCGCGCCTGGCGCCCAAGCCCGCCGCGGTTTTGGTCCTGCGGGCGAGCGGCTTGAGCTACGCCGAGGTCGCCCAGGCGCTGGGAGTCGGTGTTGGACAGATTGGAACGTTGTTGAGGCGCGCGGAAAGCGCGCTGCGAAAGGAGGTCGTCGGTGGCACACCTGAGTGAAGGAACTCTGCGTCGGATGTTCGACGACCCGGATGCCAGGACCGGGTCGGACCAGCAGCACCTTGAGTCGTGCGGGGACTGCCGCGCGAGCTACGAGAAGGTTGCCGGCGAGGCTCGCTCGATCGCGACCCTGCTCGCCGTCCCCGAGGCAAAAGTGGACGTGGCGCGGGCGTTCGACCGCGTGCGGTCGGCCGCGCCCGCGAGGCCGCGGCTCGGCTTCCGCCTCCCCGTCTTCCGGCCGGGCTCGCGCCCGATGGTGCTCGGCTTCGCCGCTGCTGGAGTTGCCCTCGGGCTTCTCGTCACCGTGATCGCGCAGGACGCCAACGTCTACGCGCCGTCCAGCGTCAAGCCGGTGCCGGTCACCGTGGCCGACCTGGAGGCACTGTCCCAGCTCAGCGACTACGGCACCCTGGCGTGGACCAAGCAGCCGCAGCTCCAGGTCGCGCCGAACGCGGCCGCGGCGGCGGCGATGTCCGGCATGAAGGTGCCGACCGTGGCCAAGCTCCCGGCCGGCGTCTCGACCAACGTCACCTACGGCGCGTCCTCGCAGGCCACCGCGGTCTTCACGTTCAGTGCCAGCAAGGCCGCCGCGGCGGCGGCCGCGCACGGCAAGACCCTGCCCAAGATGCCCGCGGGCATGGACGGCGCGCAGCTCACCGTCACCGCCGGCCCCGCCGTGGCGGAAGTCTTCGGCGACTTTCAGAAGCCGTCTACCGGCGGCGACATCACGCAGGCCAACCTGCCGCAGCTCGTGGTGGTGGAGTCCAGCGCTCCGACGGCGACCTCGACACAGGTCACGGTGACCGAGCTCGAGTCATTCCTCCTGCAGCAGCCGGGCATCTCGCCTGAGCTCGCGGCGGCGATCAAGGCGATCGGCGACCCAAGCACCACGCTGCCCATCCCGGTGCCGGTGCAGTTCGCCACGTCGAGCAATGTCACGATCAACGGAGTGAGCGGTGTCGCGCTTGGCGACAACACCGGGCTCGGCGCGGCCGTGATCTGGGAGAAGAACGGCGTGGTCTACGGCGTGGCCGGGACGGTCAAGCAGGCCGACGCCATCGAGATCGCAAAGAACCTGAAGTAGCCGACCGGGCGTATACCTACCAGGTGGCTGAAACAGCCGAGGTCATCGAGGCGGCCTCTCCCATCGGGGAGGCCGCCGGCACACCGGCCGTGAAAACGGTCGAGCTCACCAAGCGGTTCGGCAAGACGACCGCGCTGGCGGGTCTGACCATGACAGTGCCGCGGGGCGAGGTCTTCGGTTTCCTCGGTCCAAACGGCGCCGGCAAGACGACGGCCGTGAAGCTGCTCCTCGGCCTTCTCTCCCCGACGGCGGGCGAGGGGTGGCTGCTCGGCAAGCCGCTTGGCGACCTGCAGACGCGGCGCCGCATCGGCTACCTGCCCGAGCTCTTCCGCTACCAGCAGTGGCTGTCCGCGGCCGAGGTGCTCTCCCTGCACTGCGAGCTCGCGCCCCTGCCGCGGTCGAGCTGGAAGGACGAGATCGCGACAGCGCTCGAGACGGTTGGGCTCACCGACCGCGCGAAGGACCGCGTCGGGACCTTCTCCAAGGGCATGCAGCAGCGCCTGGGCCTTGCCGCGGCACTTCTCGGCGAGCCCGAGCTGGTCTTTCTCGACGAGCCGACCTCGGCGCTCGACCCGGTGGGCCGTCACGACGTCCGCGAGATCATCCGCGGCCTCGCGGCGCGAGGCACCGCCGTCTTTTTGAACTCGCACCTGCTGAGCGAGGTCGAGCAGCTGTGCGACAGGGTCGCTGTGGTCGACCACGGCAGGGTGATCGCCGAAGGGACGATGGACCAGATCCTGGGCGGCGGCACCGCCGTCCGCGTCCGGGCGAGCGGACTGGCCCAGGCAGACAAGAACAAGCTCGCCACCTTTGGCCAGCTGGACGACGAGGGCGACGTGCTTACCTTCGCCCGCCTCGAGCCCGAACGCGTTCCCGAGCTCGTCGCGCAGATCGTCGCCATGGGCGGACGCGTGTACGAGGTCGCACCACGCCACCAGACGCTGGAGGACCGGTTCCTCCAGCTGCTCGACGACGAGGAGAAGGGATAGTGCCGCCCGCGCTCGTGATCGCCAGGCTGACGGTGCAGGAGTCGTCGCGCCGCAGGCTGCTCCTGGCGCTCGTGATCCTGACCCTGATCGTCGTCGGTTTCTCTGCGTGGGGCTTCCACAAGATCACGACCGTGACGCGCAGCGACGGGACGCCGCTGCCGCCTGCCGAGGTCGCCCTCATCACCTCGCAGCTCCTGATCGTCATCACGTTCATGTTCAGCGGCGTGCTGGCCCTCAGCGCGGCCGTGGTCGCCGGCCCGCTCATCTCGGGCGAGGTCGAGAGCGGCCTTCTCCTTTCGATGCTGGCGCGCCCAATCCGGCGCAGCGAGGTCGTGATCGGCAAGTGGCTCGGCCTGGCGGTGCTCGTCGGGATCTACGCCGCGGGCTCGGCTCTGCTCGAGATCGCCGCGGTCGACTGGGCCACCGGCTACGTCCCGCCGCATCCGCTCGAGCTCATCCTGTTCGTGGCCGCCGAAGGCCTCGCGCTGCTGTCGCTGGGCATGACGCTCTCGACTCGCCTGTCGGGGATCACCGCCGGCGTCATAGCGCTGGTCGCATGGCTGATGGCGTGGATCGCCGGGGTGGTCGGTGACATCGGCACCGCGCTGCAGAACCAGGCCATCGAGAACATCGGCGTGATCAGCCACCTGCTGCTGCCGACCGACGGACTTTGGCGGGGCGCGATCTATGCGATGGAGCCGGACACCTATCTCGCGACGCTTCGCGCCGCGGGCACGGTCGGGAGGGCCAACCCGTTCTCGGCGGTCGATCCTCCGCCCGCCCAGTTCCTGGCCTGGGTCGTGGTGTGGTTTGCGGCGATGCTCTTGCTCGCCATCTGGAGCTTCAGGACCCGAGAGATCTAGGCCAAGGCCCGCTCAGGGATAGAGGCCGCGCTCCCGCGTTGCGCCGGAAACCCGCGTGACCGCCTGGACGTAAGCGGCCATCCGCATGTCGAGCTTGCGCTCCTCGCGCGTCTTGAGGACCTCGGCGAACGCCCGACCGAGGATCGCCTTCAGCTTCTGGTTCACCTCGTGCTCGGACCAGAAGAACGACTGCAGGTCCTGCACCCATTCGAAGTACGAAACCGTCACGCCGCCGGCGTTCGCAAGGATGTCCGGCACGAGGAAGATGCCGCGCTCGCGAAAGATCGCGTCGGCCTCCGGCGTGGTCGGCCCGTTGGCCCCTTCGACGATGAGCGCGGCCTTGACGTCGCGGGCGTTGCGCGACGTCAGCTGATTGCCGATGGCCGCCGGCACGAGCACGTCGCAGTCCAGCGTGAGCAGGTCCTGGTTGCCGACCTGCTCGGCTCCCGGGAATCCCTTGAGCGTCTTCTCCCGCGCGCGGTATTCCATCACGCGCTTGATGGAAAGGCCGAGCGGGTTGTAGATGCCGCCGTAGTCCTCCGACACCGCAACGATCGTGCAGCCGGCCTCCTCGAGGAGCTTCGCACTGACGCTGCCCACGTTGCCGAAACCCTGCACGACGACCTTGCTCTGATGGGGACTGCGGCCTAGATGCTCCAGCGCCGCCATCGTGCAGATGGTCACGCCCCGGCCGGTCGCCTCGATCCTGCCGAGCGAGCCGCCGACCTCGATCGGCTTCCCAGTCACGCTGGCGGGCGCCGAGTAGCCGAGGTGCATCGAGAGCGTGTCCATGATCCACGCCATCGTCTGGCCGTCCGTGTTGACGTCCGGCGCCGGGATGTCGCGGTCGGCACCGATCAAGATCGAGATCTCCGTGGCAAAGCGCCGCGTCATGTGCTCGAGCTCGTTGAGCGACAGCTCGCGCGGGTTCACGATGATGCCGCCCTT
>Ga0070741_10009915_pt1 | contig 18247 bp, 18 predicted proteins | sample Coa_R1_4_FD_66440 | JGI IMG/M metagenome (GOLD analysis project Ga0070741, IMG submission 66440) | Surface soil microbial communities from Centralia Pennsylvania, which are recovering from an underground coalmine fire - Coalmine... | ecosystem: Environmental > Terrestrial > Soil > Unclassified ...
CAGACGAACGTTGCCGGCCTGTACGCGATAGGGGACGTCGTCGCGGCGCTCAATCAAATCAGCGTGGCGATGGGCCAGGCCGCGATCGCCGCCACCGCCATACACAACCGTCTCTAGCGTCCCACGGCGCCCAGGCGCTGCTGTCCCATTTCACGCGCCGCGGATAAAATCCCGCGGCCGCGGGTTCACATAAAAGTACGCGGCTCGCGTCTTGCCTTTGCAGGGGGATCACCGTGCGAAAACTGCCGCGTGCGTTTTATGACCGGGATACGATCGCGGTCGCCCGGGACTTGCTCGGAAAACATCTGGTGCACGTGTGCGGCGGCGCCGCGCGCATCGGGCGGATCGTCGAAGTCGAAGCTTATCTCGGGCCGCATGATCTGGCGGCGCATTCGGCGAAGGGGCTGACGCCGCGTACGCAGGTGATGTTCGGGCCGCCGGGGCACGCGTACGTTTATCTCATCTACGGGATGTACTGGTGCATGAACGTCGTGACGCAGCGCGAAGGCCAGGCCTCCGCCGTGCTGCTGCGCGCTCTCGAGCCGGTGAAGAACATCGATGAGCACACGCGCGGCCCGGGGTTGTTGTGCCGGGCGATGCGCATCGACAAGCGCTTGAACGGGCACGATCTCCTCAGCCGCGATTTTTACATCGCGGACGCGCCGCCGCATGAACCGCTGACCATCGTCAAACGGCCGCGCGTCGGCGTCGATTACGCCGGCCACTGGGCGAAGCGCCTACTGCGTTTTTACATCAAAGGCAATCCCTTCGTGTCCAAGCGGTAGCCGCGCCCGGTTGCCGTTTTCTTTCACTCGACTGACGCGCCGCGCTACGGGGCGGCCGCACCGCGGAACGACGGCGCACGCAATTCTTTGTCGCCGCCGGTACTTGCCGGCCGCGCCGCCGTTTATCCCAGTGGCATGCAAGTTGCTCCATTATCGTGCGGGGAATGCCGCCTTCGGTGCGCCGAACGGACAAGGCGGCTCGCAAAACAATAACAGACTCGTTCCAGCCGTCGCGATCGCCGCGGTCGGCAAGCTCGGATGCGGAAACGGGTCGACGCTATCACCTCTCTACAGAGGTGCCGAGTAAACAACGTGGATCTTTTTACCCGCCTGCTGGACCCGGCGTACTACGTGCATAACCCGTACGCGTCGCCCCAGCTCGTTTGCGCGTTCATCACCTTCGTGCTGGGCGCCGTTATCGTCTTGCGCGAGCGCGGCTCGCGCGTGGGCGTGCTCTATCTGTTCCAGACGCTCGCCATCGGCACGTGGTTTCTCGGTTTCGGCGTCGCCAATCTCGCGATCAGCCGGGAAGTGGCCGACCCCTGGATGAGACTCGGGCACGTCGGCGTTTCTTTCATTCCCGCGCTCACCTTGCACTTTACCTCGAAGGTTGTTCCGGCGGCGGGGCGGCTGCGCTGGTTGCGTTGGGCCGCCTGGGTCGGCGCCGGCGCATCGGCGCTCGCGGCGCTGGTTGTTCCCGGATACTTCGCCGAGCCTTACGAGTACGGCTGGGGCTACTATGTGCACTATACGGTGTACAGCAGCACCTTCATCCCGTTCCTCGTTTCGCTCTTAACCTTCGCGCTGATACTTTACTGGCGCGCGTACCGGCGCGCGCACCGGAGCAGCGTCGCCTCCCGGCGCGCCAAGCTGCTTTTCATCGCCTTCGTGGTCGGGAGCATCGGTGCCGTCGACTTCCTGCCCGCGTTCGGCGTCGATGTCTATCCGTTCGGCTATCTGCCGGTCTTGTTCAGCATCGGGCTCGTGACGTACGTCACCAGCGTTTATCGTCTGGTGGACATCACGCCGGAGTTCGCGGTCCAGAAAATTATCGAGACGATGACCGACGGGCTTTTCGTGCTCGATAAGGACGGCATCGTGCGCGTCGCGAACGACACGCTCCTGGTGATGATCGGAGCGACGCGCGAGGAGATCGTCGGAAGGCCGGTGCCGAAATACTTTCGCAGCCGGCTCACCTACACCGAGTGGGTTTCCCTCGAGAACGGCGTGCCGATGAACAACCGCGAGGTCGACTTCGTGCGCGGCGACGGAACGTCGGTCACGGTAAGCCTCGCCGTTTCGGTCATGCGCGAGCGCAACGACGAGATTCTCGCCTATGTTTGCGTCGTGCGCGATGTGACCGAGCGCAAGCGTTCCGAGGAGCGCATACGTTTTCTCGCGTACTACGACAACCTCACGAAACTGCCCAATCGGCAATTGTTCCAGGAGCAGTTGCGCGCGGGGCTCGCGAGCGCGGCGCGCACCAAACGGCTGGTCGCGCTGCTGTTTCTCGATCTCGATCACTTCAAGCGGATCAACGACACGCTCGGCCACGCGCTGGGCGACGGTCTGTTGCAGGCGATCGCCGGTAGATTGCAGGGCTGCGTGCGCAAGACCCGGGGAAGCGCGCGCGAATCCGATGCGACGGTCGCGCGCCTCGGCGGCGATGAATTCATCGTGGCGCTGTACGATCTCGAAAAGCCGGAAGACGCGGCGCACGTCGCGGAGCGCATACTCGCGGCGGTGTCGGAGCCGGTGCGCCTCGAGCAGCATGAAATCGCCGTCACGGCGAGCCTCGGCCTCAGCATCTATCCGCACGACGGCCACGACTCGGGAATGCTGCTGAAGAACGCCGACGCCGCCATGTACCAGGCGAAGGAAGCCGGTCGCAATAACTACGTCCTCTATGACCGGACCATGGATGCCGCCATGTACGATCGGCTCTCGCTGCAAGCGAAGCTGCGCCGCGCCTTGGAGCAAGGCGGCCTTTCGCTGCATTATCAGCCGGTGGTCGTGAGCCACACCCAGGAAGTGGTCGCGGTGGAGGCGCTGTTGCGCTGGGACGACCCCGAGCTCGGATGGATACCGCCCGCGCGGTTCATTCCGGTCGCCGAAGAAAGCGGGCTTATTCTTCCGATCGGCGACTGGGTGTTGAAAACGGCCTGCCATCAGGTGCGCGCGTGGCAGGACCAGGGGCTCGCGCCGTTGCGCGTCGCGGTTAACCTGTCGAGCCGTCAATTCCGCTACCGCGACCTCGCCGGCATCGTGCGCGATGTTTTGAAAGCGGCGCGCCTCGAGCCGGGGCGGCTCGAGCTCGAGCTGACGGAAAGCATGATCATGCAGGACGCGCTGCACACGCGCGACACGCTGGAAGCGCTGAAGACCCTGGGCGTGCACTTGTCGATCGACGACTTCGGCACCGGTTACTCCTCGCTGAACTACCTGCGCAGCTTCCCCGTCGATACGCTGAAGATCGATCGTTCGTTCGTGCGCGAAATCGGAGCGGAACCGGACAGCGGGCCGATCGTCGCGGCGATCATCGCCATGGCGCGCAGCCTCAAGCTCGGCGTGGTGGCGGAAGGCGTCGAAACGGAGGAACAGCGCGCCTTCCTGCAGCGGCAGGGTTGCAAGCTCGCCCAAGGCTTCTTGTTCTGCAAACCGCTGCCCGCCGTCGAGCTCGAGCCCTGGATACAGGCGCCGTATACGCGCGCCGCCCAGTAACGCCGTTCGGTCGCACCCCGTAATTCCCGGCTCGACAATGCGGCGCCGCACGCTTATGCTTGCGCGCGCACTCGATTCCCGCCCATCAACCAGCCAACGTCAAGGACTTCCATGCGCAGGACAATATCAATCGTATTCGCCGTCATGTCGGCCGTTTCCGTGGCCGCCCTCGCGGCCGGTGCCGAGCCGAAATCCGAGGAGCAAAAGACGCTCTACGCGATAGGCCTCGCGCTCAGCAACTCGCTCGCGAGCTTCAATCTGAGCGAGGCCGATCTCGAGATGGTCAAGGCGGGTCTCAGCGACGGCGTGCTCAACAAGGACCGCAAGGTGGATATCCAGACGTACGGGCCCAAGATCCAGGAGCTGCAGCGCACGCGCCTCGCCGTCGTGGCGGAGAAGGAAAAGAAGACCGGCAAGGCGTATGCGGACAAGGCGGCGTCGGCAAAGGGCGCCAAGAAGACCGCGTCGGGCCTGGTTTACGTGCCGATCAAAACCGGCACCGGCGCGTCGCCGAATGCCACCGACACGGTGAAAGTTCACTACCACGGAACGCTGGTCGATGGCACGGTCTTCGACAGCTCGGTGCAGCGCGGCGAACCGGTGTCGTTCCCGCTCAATCAGGTGATCCCGTGCTGGACCGAGGGGCTGCAGCTGATGAAAGTCGGCGAGAAGGGGCGGCTGGTGTGTCCGTCGAATATCGCCTACGGCGACAGCGGTCGTCCACCGAAGATTCCTCCCGGCGCCACGCTTATTTTCGAGGTCGAGCTGCTCGATATCGAAAAGGCGCCCGCCGCCGAGCCGCCGCCGAAAACCAAATAGCGTTTCCCCGGTCCCGGGCGGTGGCCACGCCGCCCGGGTTTACCGCCCGCGATATTTCGAAACCAGCAGCGCGACCGGCCCGAGCGCGCAGCCGGCGCCGAGGCTTGCGAACGCAAGTCCCCACGCGAGCACGCGCGTGTTGCCGCCGGCGACATCGAGCACGACGCCGAACACGAGCGGCGCGATCAGACCGGCGCCAAAACCGAGAAAGGAATACATCGCCATGGTGGCGCCGCGCGCGTGCGGGCTCGCTTCCGCGATCACCCCGTTCGTTAGGGCGGAGGAATCGCCCATCATGAATATCAAATAGATCGTGTAGCCGAGCACGACGACGTACCACGGCAATGGCGCGAGAAATCCGACGACGCACGCCATCGACGCCGACAATCCCATGATCGTGAGAATCACGTTGCGCCGGCGATAGCGCGTGGCGATCTCGTTGCCGGCGATGCTCGCCGGGATGGCGAGCGGGCTGATGGCCGCGGCGAGCCACGCCGCGCTCCAGGGGAAGCCGCTCTCCGCCGACTGCAAGGTGGCGCTGAAGGTGAGGAAGGCGACGCTCCAGGCGCGCATGCCGAACAGCTCGTAGCAGTGCGCGGCGTAGCCGAGAATGTAGCCGGTGACGGCGCGGTTGCGGAACACGGGACGAAAATCGAGCAGGTGCTCGCGCGCCTCGGGATGCGCGACGACGCGCGACGGTGGCAAGGTCAGCCATACCAGCGCCGCAGCGGCGAGCGGCCCGAACGCGGAGGCGATGAACGCCGCGTGCCATCCGAGTCCGGGCTCGACCAGTCCGACGAGCGCGAGCGACACGCTGTTGCCGATGCCGAAGGTGGCGGTGTAGAACGCGACGAAGCGGCTGCGGCGCGGGCCTTCTTCGATCAGATCGGACAGCAACTTGAGGCCGGGCATGTAGGTCCCGGCGAGCCCGGCGCCGACCAGCGCCTGGCATAGGCTCGCGGAAATCACGCCGTCGGCCGCGAACGCGAATCCGAGACTGCCGAGCGCGGCGAGCGCGCAGGCGAATCCGTAAACACGCCGGGCGTCGATGCGGTCGGTGAGGCTCGTCAGCACCGGAACGGCCGCCATGTAGCCGCCGAAGAACATGCCGCTGATCAAGCCGGCTTGCGAATTCGCCAGCCGCCACTCGGGCAGGAGCAGCGGGATCAGCGCGGGAAACGTGGAGAACGTCGTCATGCTCAGCACTTCGGCCGCGCACAGGAGGACGACGATACGAACCGGGGACATGCGTTTAGTTATTCAGGCGTCGCCACCGGTTGCGGGCGGTGCGCAAAAAAGCCCTCGATGCTGAAAATGACGAGCGCCACCCAGACAAGGCTGAATCCGATGACTTGCGCTTGCGTGAACGGCTCTCCGTAGAGGAGCACGCCGAGCAGGAACTGCAGCGTCGGCGCGATGTACTGCAGCACGCCGAGCAGTGACAGCGGAATACGCCGCGCCGCCGAAGCGAACATCAGCAGCGGAAGCATCGTCATGAGGCCCGATCCGACCAGCAGCGCGTCGTAGGTCGCGCCGGTATGGAGAAACGCGGCGGCGCCGGTGCGCTCCGCATACAGCAAATAAGCGAGCGCGGGCAGCAACAGCACGCCGGTTTCGAGGGTCAGGCCATGCACCGATCCGAGGGGCGCGGTTTTTTTCACCAGGCCGTAGATGCCGAACGAGAACGCGAGCGTCAGCGCGATCCAGGGCGGAGCGCCGTAGGCGAGGGTCAGGTAAAGCACCCCGGCGCCGGCGAGGCCGAGCGCCGCCCACTGCCATGGGCGCAGCCGTTCGCGAAAAAACAGCACGCCCAGAAACACGTTGAGGAGAGGCGTAATAAAGTAGCCGAGGCTGGTTTCGACGATATGCCCGGTGTTGACGGCCCAGATATAGACCAGCCAGTTGACGGCGATCAATATTGCCGCGAGGACATAGACGCGCAGTACGGCTAAATTCAGCGCCCGGTCGCGGAAGGTGCGCCAGGGCGTGCCGTGCAGCACCAGGCCGGCGAGTATGACAAAGGACCAGAGGATGCGGTGGCTGACGACTTGCAGCGCCGGGACATGTTGCAGCCACTTGAAGTAAATCGGGAACAGTCCCCAAAAGCTATAAGCGCCCGCGGCGTACCAGATTCCTTTATTCATTTATTCATTGATTTCTCCGTCGCGTAGAGTCGAGTATACCGCGAGAAGCGGGGCATAATGTCGCACCCGCAACCCTATCGCTGAGGAGGTGGTCGGATGGGACTGATCGCCCGGTCTTTTCTTTTTCTCGGTGCGCTGAACGGCGCGCTGGTCGTTGCGCTCGGGGCTTACGGCGCGCACGCGCTGCAAGCGCGCGAATCCGCGGCGTTGTTTCAAACCGCCGTGCAGTACCACATGTTCCATGCGCTCGGCCTGATCGCGGTCGGCGTGGTCGCCGCTCAGCAAACCGGGCGCGGCCTGCTGATCGGGGCGGGCGGCTTGATGTTTCTCGGGATTTTATTTTTTTGCGGAACCATCTACCTGAGCGCGATCACCGGTTATCGCGGGCTGAGCGCGCTCACGCCGATCGGCGGCATGGCGTTCATACTCGCCTGGTTGTTGCTCGCCACCGCCGTCGTGTGGCGTTGATCGGAATGCCGGGCGTCTCGGTGACACGCCGCGCGGATTACGGAGACCGTTCGAGCACGGCTTTCAGCGTTTGTAGATCTCGCTCCACCAATCGCGCATCCTCGGCAAATTGCTCGGCCGACATGCCGGGCGTTTGAAAAACGGTAAACATCACTTCGCTGCCGGTGCCGTTCGGAATAACACGCATGGGAACGTAGACCTCGACGCCGGACGTTAACGTCACGTAATGATCCAACACGCCTAGATCATTGTTTTCGACGAACCTGATTGTCGCCAACCCCGGCGGCGTTTCCACGATCCAGCCGGCGTCCGATTTTCTCACCGACGCGCCAAGCCCCGCCGCCCAGCGGGGAAGATTCCGCGGGTTCGCCGCGAACGCATAGACCTGATCGGGAGGGCGGTCGATAGTCACGTTCAGCGTGCGCGACGGCACCGTCATAGCCGCGCTACCGGGATTTACGCGGCGCGCGCAGCGCCTCGATCGTCGTCTGCGTGGTGATCGCGTTCGGGTCGATGACGACTTCGATCAGGGCGGGTTTGCCGCTCTCGCGCGAGCGCTCCAATGCGCCGGCAAACTGCGCCGTGTCGCGCACCGTTTCGCCGTGCGCGCCATAGGCGCGCGCGAGCGCCGCGAAGTCGGGGTTGGCGAGCTCGGTGCCGTGCACGCGCCCGGGATATTCGCGCTCCTGATGCATGCGGATGGTGCCGTACATGCCGTTATTCACGACGATGAAAATAATATCGAGCCGGTACTGAACCGCGGTGGCGAGCTCCTGGCCGTTCATCAGGAAATCGCCGTCGCCGTTCAATGAAATCACCGTGTGGCGGCGATCCGCCACCTTGGCCGCGACCGCCGCCGGCACGCCGTAACCCATCGAGCCCGCGGAGGGCGCGAGCTGCGTGCGAAAGCCGGTGTAGCGGTGAAAACGGTGCAGCCAGCCGGAAAAATTTCCCGCGCCGTTGGCGTAGATCGTGTCTTCCGGAAGCGTCTTCGCGAGGTGCAGCACGATATCGCGCAGCTCGACGTTTCCCGGCATTCCCTTATAGCCGGTGGTCTGCCAGGTTTCATAGTCGGCGCGCGCGGCGCGCGTCCACGCCGCATATGCCGGGCTCGCTATTGCGCCGAGCGCCCGCGCGGCGGCCGCGAACTCGTCCATGCCGCTGACGATCGGCAGCTCCGCCTGGTAGACGCGCCCCAATTCGCCCGGGTCGTTGTGCACGTGAACCAGCGTTTGTTCGGGCACCGGCGGCGTCAGCAGGGTGTAGCCCGAGGTCGTCATCTCGCCGAGGCGCGCGCCGATGGCGAGCACGAGATCGGCGTCGCGTACGCGCGCGGCGAGCGCGGGATTGACGCCGATGCCGATGTCGCCGGCGTAATTCGGATGGCGATTGTCGAGCAGATCCTGAAAGCGGAAAGCGCAGCCGGCGGGCAGGTCGAAGGCCTCGATGAACGCCTGCAAGTCGGCGATGCCGGTGCGCGTCCATCCGGCGCCGCCGAGAATGGCGAGCGGCCGCTTCGCCGCCTGCAGCAGCGCCTTGAGCCGCGCCATATCCGCCGGCCGCGGCGACGCTTGCGCCACCTTATAAGGATTGGCGTCCGGGCAGGTCACCGTCGCGGTGAGCATGTCTTCGGGCAACGCCAGCACCACCGGCCCCGGGCGCCCCGATACGGCGAGATGAAACGCATGGCTCACGTATTCGGGCAGGCGATCGGCGCGATCGATTTGCGCGACCCACTTGGTCAGCGGGCCGAACATGCGGCGGAGGTCGATTTCCTGGAATGCCTCGCGCTCGACCTGGTCGCTCGCCACCTGGCCGACGAAGAGAATCATCGGATCGGAATCCTGCTGCGCCGTGTGCACGCCGATCGAGGCGTTCGTCGCGCCCGGGCCGCGGGTGACGAAGCACACACCCGGTCTGCCGGTGAGCCTGCCGTAGGCCTCCGCCATGAACGAGGCGCCGCCGTCCTGGCGCGCGACGATGAGCTCGATGTCGCCGCGCGCGTCGTAGAGCGCGTCGAGCACGGCGAGATACGACTCGCCCGGCACGCAGAACGCGTGCCGTACGCCGTGGATTTTCAGTTGCTCGACGAGAATTTCGCCGCCGCTGCGCGATCTGAGTGGCGCTGCCATGCGCCGCTCAAGCTAGCATGACGCGGCGCCTGCCGCCACGGGCAGTCGCATCTACGCGCCGACGGCGAATTCAATCCTCGTTCGGCTCCGATTCGTGGCGCCGCTTGGAATGCCGTGGCGCGAACGCGCGGTCGAACACGTAATCGCCGACGCGCCGCCCCTGGGCGATACCCTCGGTTTTATCGAACGCCCAATGAATGCCGAGATAGATGCGGCTCTCGCCGTTCTCCTCCTCCGCTTGCGAGAGCGACGTGAAGTTGCGCGGCACCAGCGGACGTACCTCGCCCTGGTTGTCCCGCGTCACGCCGTTCAGCTCATCCGAAACGAAAGTGAAGACGATGTCGTCGGTGCCATAGAAGCGCCGCAGAATCTGGAAAAACGCGCCGCCGAAACCGGCATGTCCCGACGGATACGAGGGAAACGGTGGCGTGAAGTTCGGTCCATCGAGATTACTGGCCGGCGCGCCGAGCGGTGTAAAGTTCGGATCGCCCACCGTGTCCGGATTGCCGTCCCCGATGCCGGTCGGGCCGGTTCCCTCGTCGGATTCGCGGATGCCGGTGACCGGGCGCCAAAAATTGTAATAGTACTTCGATTCCCAGACCGCGGTGCCCGCGTCGGCGAGCGCGACGTGCACCAGCGCCATCAACCGCGCGAGCTCCATTCCCGTCGAACCCATTTGCTGTCCGATTTGCACCGCGATCTGGTTGTAGAGCCGCGGCGGCGCGCACAGGCTCGGTGTTCCATCGTAGGCCCAGTAGAGAGCGATCTCCGTTTGTTCCGGCGTGCGGGCGCTCGGCGTTACGATGCCGTCGCCGCCGAGCGCTTTTACTTCTTGATATGCGGCGGTGTACTCGCGACTGTCGAGCGCCGGCGGAGGCGGAACGCGGAACTGATCCGGCGATTCGAGCACGAAGGGTGTAACCTCGCCCCAGTGAGCGCCGAGCGCGAGCGGACTGTGGCCGATCGGGTCCTGACGCCACTGTCCCGGATCGTTGCCCATGATGAAATCGACGTTGATGCGCGGCTCGGGATGTTGCGAGTGATCATCCGCGCGCAGCGCCAGAATTGCCGCGGCGGCGCGCCGTCCGAGCGCAATCCCACGTTCCTTGGCGCGTTTGTCGCGCGGTCGAATCTGCTTGAGATCCTCGACGAGCAAATCATCGAAGCCGGCGTGCTGCGACGGAAACAGCGCGGCCAATGTGTCGTGCGCCGCCTGCGCGATTGCCGCATCCATGGACGTATCCTCCGCCACCCGCGGGATGCCGGTGTAGCCGTGGTACCCGCCGGCGATAGCGTTCATCGCGTCGAAGATCGCGATATGAACGATCGCCATGGCGCGCGCGGCGCGGCCGGGTCCATACTGCTCCCCGAAGACGCGGTCCTCTCCCGGCGCGACGGGCGTGTGGTCGAGCCCGCTCGCGTCGACGGCGATGCTGTTCCAGTAGAGAAGCCGGCTGGTCAAGTCGGCGCCGCGACGCCACGGATGGTGCCGCGGCGCCTGACGGTAGGCGGGGGGAGCGCTGAAGCGTGGTCCAAGCTTGCCGCGGACGTCGCCGGAGGAACTGTTCGCCCAGGCGGGGACGGTGAGAAGTAGCACGGCGACGGCTGGAATCATCAAAATCCGGTTTCGCTTCAAGCGCATTTCTTGTTCTCCTTGGTTGTTGCTGTTGTTTTCCTTCCTGGAATGACGCTTCGATTTGAAATCGTGTTCGTCGCGTCAGCGGCGACGCCGTAGCGGCGCGGGACGAGGAGAGGCGCGCGGCGAAAAATAACTTCCGCGACGCCGAACCCTGCCATGCTGAGACACCGAGATTGTCGGGTGCACGTTGCGCATTCTTGTTATGAGTCGACGACCCGAATGATACGGGGCGGTTTCGGTCGATTGCGCTCCGTGATGCACCTGAGCGCCAAACGAATTTTTATGCATGGCTTCTGGCGCCCGCGACTTTCCGCGTTGCTCCCGCGGCGGGCCCTCGAATTGTCTTATGAATGGCAGCGGATTTTTGCGTCGGCCAGTGCCGGCCGACCGTGCGTTGCTGCAAAGGTTGTCAGTTAATCGGCGACCGCGAACGGTCGCGCAAGGCGCTTACGCCTCATGCTGATCGGTCACGCCGTCGCCGAGATCGATGGTGACGGGTGTGCGCCCGAGCATGACAATCGAACCCGAGCGGCGCTCGCCGAGCGGCGTACTGTAGTCGAAGGTGTAGATGCGCCGCAGCCTCAGCACGCCGTCGGCATCGCGCGCGAGCTTAATGCGCCACGCGGGCGCGATATCGTCCAGGAATTGCATGCCGGCTTGCCGGCATGCCCGCCGGCAACGCGCAACGGCGATTTCCTGCACGCGGCGGCTTTCGAACCACAGCAGGACGACTATCGCGAGGAACAGGAGCAGGGCGAGTTCGGACATCGATCGGTCGATTCAAAAATGTACGGTGCGCCGTGGCACCGATCGAAGACAGGGGTGCGTGGAACGCACCCTACGTCGAGTTAATCAGAGCTCCACCACGCGTATGATTGCGCAATCACCGGCCCGCGACATCGATGTCGCGGTCGGGCGATGTCGCGCGGTTCTGCTTCGATTGCCACAGCGCGTAACTCATGTAGGCGACGATCCCCGCGTTGACCAGCAGCACGCACACTTTAATCCACGACACGTGCGACCACAGTTCGTAAATTTCTATCGGGATGTAAATGCCGCCGCTCGCGGCGGCAAACCACTCCGCCCAGCGCCGGCCGCGCCACAGCCCGTACGCCTCGACGAATCGCACGCTCGTGTACGCGGCGGCGAGCCCGGCGAACAGCCACAGCTGCCGGTCCGATGTATTTTCCACGAGACGGAGAAAGATGCGTGGATACTCGCTCGCGGGGTTCAAGTGCGAGTGGCGCACGAACTCTTCCGCGACGTGCTGTGCCCCCCGATGAATCAGCTCCACCAACCCGAAGCCCGCGAACAGGACGAGCGCGCCCTTGGCGGCTTCGAAAACGGCGACGACGCGTACGCCGCTAGCCGGGCGCATGGACAACGACGAGAAGCGCACGCGGCCGGCGAAGCCGCGGCGCAAGGCGCCGCGCCGCCGCGCTGCACCGCGTGCTCGCCGTTATGCGCCGACGGGCGCGCATGGCGGCGCCGCCGACAGGGGCGACATCAGGACGCCTGTTGAATGCCGGCAATGGCCCAGTTGCGGCTGTCGTCGACCGGCTTGGTGATATGCCAGATTTCGTCGAACGGCGCGGGCGCGCCGTCGGCCGTTTCCCGGAGGGTTCCAAAGAAGCGCACGCTCGCGATGTGCTGGCGAAATTCCGTCGTTACGTCGAGCAGCTCGGCGTTGAGGGAAACCACGTCGGTCTTCTGCGGCGCGCCACGACGTTCCTGCAATTGCAGCTTGATCTCGGCGTACATTTCCGGCGTCGTGAACTTGCGGATGTCCTCCATGTCCCCGGCGTCATTGGCCGCCTGCAAGCGCACGAAGTTGAGTTTCGCGTGCCGCAAAAAACTCTCGGGATCGAAGTCGGGGGGCATATTGGCATAGGCGCCGGTCGCAATTCGATCCGAAGCGCCGCTCGTGCCCGACGCCGGAATTTCGCGGGCCATGGAACCGTGATCCGGGTGACCGGCGTATTGCATGAGCGCGGACTGCGGCTGCAGGCGACGCAAGAATAGTCGGATGACGAAAAAGACGACGGCGACAATAAGGAACAGCATGACGACCGTCGCGAATTCTTCGCCGAGTCCGAAATGCGAAAGGAGAGCGGCGAGCCCGATCCCGGCCGCGATGCCCGCAAGCGGGCCGAGCCAGCGGCTGGCGCCCGTCGCCTGCTGCGCCGGGCGTGTCGGGGCGGGGTTTTGAGTCGGGGCCGCGTCGCGCTTCGCGGGCAGGCTGCGCTGCATGCCGGAACTCGTGCCGCCGCCGAGACGCCTGGCATCGGCGTCGTTCATCACCAGGCATAGGCCGACGAGCGCCGCAACAACTGCAATCAACGCGGATTTCATTCGTTGCTCCTATAGCGGACGGCGTTGCCCGAGCGAAAGAAAGCGCTCGGGGCAGGGGATTATAGCGATAATCTCGTGCGCTGCCGACAAGTCGCGCGGGGCAGAAACCCGATGATGCGCGATGCTTTCTACGTGCTCGCGGCCCACAGCATCGTGAGGCCCGATACGAGCATCAGCGTGTCCATCAGCAAACGGAAGCTCTGCGGCTCGAGTCTCAGCACGAAGCGCTTGGCGATGAACGAACCCGCCATGAGCGACGAGCCGGTTATCAGGCCCTTGAAAAGTATTTCCGCCGGCAATGCGCCGAACGTGCGGAACACCGCCGCCTTGCTCAGGTACACCGCGAGCGAAGCGGCGGCCTCGGTGGCGAGAAATGCGCCTTTGACCAGACCGTACATGAGGAAGACGGGCGCGGTGATCGGGCCGGTCGAAACCACAATGCCCGTAAGGTAGCCGAGGACCGCGCCGAGGACGGCCAGATGCCCGAGTCGCAACCGCACATTGCGCGAGGCCGCCCAACGCCGCACCGGGATCATCAGAATGAAAAATGCGCCGAGCGCTCCTTCGATGACGCGCGGCGGCAATACCAGGAGCGTATTGGCGCCGAGCGCCGCCGCCGGTACGCCGGTCATCGCGTAGACGCCGCACGCACGCCAGTCCACCTCGCGCCACCAGATCATGATGCGCGAAAGGTTTACCAGGATGGCGGCCACGGCCATGATCGGCACCGCTTGCAGCGGGCCGAACGCGACGACGAGCACCGGCAGCAGCATGATGGACGAGCCGAAGCCGATGACGCCGCTCACGGTGCCGGCGACGAGACCTACGATAAGGATGAAGAAGAACTCCACCGAAGCGGTTCGTTGTTATTTAGCGCCGCGCGATTTTTCGCTTTCCACCACGATTCTAATTTAATACTCCGAAGGTCGCAGGTTGCGCAAGGCATCCGTCACCGGATCGGCGCTCCGGTCAAGTTCCGCCGACCGCGCGGCGAGGCGCGCGTCGCGGATCGCGCCGAGCGCCTTCGCCTCGGACAATCCCTTGTCCCAAATCGCCGCGAGCGCGACGCGCAGTTTGGTCGCGGTGAAGAAGCGCTTTCCATAACGCCGGAGCGCCGCCGGATCGATGTCGAAGCCGAGCCCCGGACGGGCGGGCAACATGAGTGTCCCTTTGTCGTGCCGCCAAGGCTCCGTCAGCAGGCCGTCGCGCGCTTCGGGTACCCAGCCGGGCGGATTGAGCGGATATTCGAGCAGCGTGTCGTCGCGAAAAGGCGAAGCGGCGAAAATCTGCAAATTGACGGCGAAGCCGATGCCGTTGGTCCACGTGTGCGGCGTGTACTTGCGGCCGGCCTTTATGGCGTGCTGCATGATCGCCCACGTCTCGCCGATGCCGCCGCACATGACCGCGTCGGGCTGCACCCAGTCGTAGCAGCCCTTGGCGAGCATCGTCTTGAACTCGGGCAAACCGTGATTGTTCAGCTCCCCGCCCGCGATCGGCACGTCCACCGCGTCGCACAAGCGCGCGAGCCCGTCGTAGTCATCCATCGGCAGCGGTTCTTCCACCCATGCATAGCGGAGTTGCGTCGCCTCCTGGCAGAACGCGTACGCGCGCGGCCAATCCCATTTCGCGCAGTCCGCGATGACCGCCACGCGCCACGCCATGTTGGCGTCGACGCCGAGGATGGCGTTATCGCCGACGGCGTTTCGCGTTTCGCGTATGTGGGCGAGGTCCTGTTCCAGCGTGTCGTCATGCACGCGCAGTTTCACGCCGGCGAAACCTTCGGCGAGCCGCGCCTCGACTTCCTCGATGCGATCGGCCGCGGACTTCACTTCGCCCGTCGACGCGTAGAGCTTGACGGTTCCGCCTTTGCCGCCGAGCAGTTCGTACACCGGCTGGTTGCGCGCTTTGCCGACGATGTCCCAGCACGCCGCCTCGATCCAGCCGATGCGCCAGCCGAGGTAGCCCATCTCGCGCACGCGCTGGCGGATGGAGAGGATGTCGTCGGCGCGCTCGCCGAGAAAGTACGGGCCGAGGAGGGCACCGAGGCCCGCGCGCTCGCGCCCCATCGCCGGGGCGGCGGAATAGCCTTCGATTCCGTCGCTCGTGGTCAGCCGGATCAGGTCGAAGCGATTTTCCGTTTGGCGAAAGCCCGGAATCCACGACGGACGGAACACCGCCGGGAGCGGCACGGCCACATGCCAGAGATCGATGCGCGCGATCCTCACGCGCCCAGGGTAAGGCGAACCTCGGCCGCAAGGGAAGTCCGATCCGATCGCGACGTCGTTGTTACGCCGATCGGCGCGGCTTACGCCGACTTTGCTTCGTTTTGGGCGGCAGCGAGCGGCCGTGCGCCAGTGCCCTGTCCAGCCACGTTTGCAGCTTCGCCGGTGCCTTCATCACCGCGGGCGGAACGACGACCCACTGTTTCATCGCGCGCCCCGACATGGCGATGAAAGGTTTCGCGCCCGGGAGCTTGAGGAAGTTTTCCTTATCGGCTTCGCGCAGGCGAAGAATCATTTTGGTTCGCACCAAGCCGGCGAACATGTTGCCGTGCACGAAGATCGCCGGATAGCCGAACATCTCGCGCCTCTCGGTCCCGCGCCACGAGCGCACCGCCTCGTCGAACGAGCGCACCAACCCCGGCGGCGCGGGCGGCCATGCGCGCGCTGATCTCGTTTTACGGGTACGCGTCATGGCGTGTTTGCCGCGCCCTTGTTACGGGTCGCTTGCTCAGCCAGGAAAGCGCGCACCGCCGGGTCCTCGCTCAAGCCGATGGCGCGCGCGTAAGCTTCCTGCGCTTGCTTCGATCGGCCGTTACGCTCGAGCAGATGGGCGCGCAGCGCCCAGTACGGCTGGTAGTTTTTTATCGCGTCGGTCGGAATCGTATCGGCGGCGGCGAGAGCCGCCGCCGCGCCTTGGGTCTCCGCCAACGCCGCGGCTCGCGCGACGCGTGCGCCGATCGTCGGGGCGATACGAACCAGCCCCTCGTACAGCAGCGTGATCGCTTCCCAATCCGTGCGCCCCGTTACGGCTCGTTGCGCGTGCGCCGATTGAACCGCGGCTTCCAACTGGAAGCGGCCGAGCTTTTTCCGCTGTGCCGCCGCGGCGAGAATCTCCTCCGCTTCCTCGATCATCGATCGCGACCAAAGGGCTGTCTCTTGTCGGCTCAACGGCACATAGCGGCCGGCCGCATCGCGGCGTGCAGCGCATCGCGCCTCGCAATGGAGCATCAGCGCGAGCAGTCCGCCGGCTTCCGGTTCATCGGGCAGTAGCTTCGTCACCAATCGGCCGAGCCAGATCGCCTCATCCGCAAGGCCGCGGCGCCGCGGGTCAGCGCCGGTCACGTCATCCCAGCCACTGCCGTACGCGGCGTAAATCGCGTCGAGCACGGATTCCAGCCGCTGCGGTAGTTCCTGCGGCTCGGGAACCTCGAACCCGACACCGACATCGCGAATTTTGGCCTTTGTGCGCACTAACCGCTGGCCCATGGCGGCCGGCGCGAGGAGAAACGCAGATGCGATCCTCGCCGCATCGAGACCCAGCACGGTTTGCAGCATCAAGGGTGTGCGGGCGGCCTCGTCGATCGCGGGGTGGGCGCACACGAAGAGCAGCTTAAGACGCTCGTCGGGAAAGGCCGCTTGCGACGATGCATCGTGCTCAGCGTCTTCGACGATGCGAAGCGTCGCGGCACCCGCGGCTTCGATGCTGACGTGCCGCGCGACATCGATCAGTCGCCGGCGCGCGGCGGTCAGCAGCCACGCGTCCGGATTGTCCGGTATACCGGTGCGTGGCCACGCCGCGAGCGCGGCGGCGAACGCGTCGCCCAAGGCATCCTCCGCGGCCGCGACGTCGCGCGAACGTGCGGCGAGATACGCGAGAAGCCGGCCGTAAGAGTTGCGCGCGGCGAACTCGGCTGTCTGGCGGGCGTCGATGAGATCTCCCTACATCGCTAGATTGGGCCGCACTTCGACCGCGCCCGTCGCCGCCGCCGGGCAGCGCGACGCCCAGTCGAGCGCTTTGTCGAGATCCGGTACCTCGATGACGTAGTAGCCGCCGAGCTGCTCTTTGGCTTCGGCGTACGGGCCGTCTTGAACCTGACGTTTGCCGTTGCGCTGGCGGATCGTCGTCGCCGCATGCGCAGGCTGCAACGGAGCGCCGCCGACCATGATACCGGCGTCGGTGAGCGCCTTGGTATAAGCGCGATATGCGCCCCAGTAGGCGTCCCTGCGCTTGCCGTCGGTGCGCGCGGCGAAATCGGCTTCGCTCTCGTAGATCAGAATCGTGTATTTCATGGGTCTTCCCTCCATCGTCAATCGGTCGCACGCGATGCGTCGTGCTTAACCTTAATGACGCGCGGCCGACGCTGATTTCGACAAAAACGCGACAAATTATCCCTCCCCGGGCCGACAACATCCGTGTTTCAAGCGAATCGACGCGTCAGCGCAGGCCGAGCAGATGCACGAGCACCGGCAGCATCAGCGCGGTCGCGACGATGTTGAGGCCCATGGCGAGGCCGGAAAACGCCCCGGCCTCCTCGCTTTCCTGAAACGCGCGCGCCGTGCCGATGCCGTGCGAAGCGACGCCGATCGAAAACCCCCGGATCGCCTCATCGCGCACGCGCAGGACGTCGAGCGTCCAAGGGCCGAGCACGGCGCCCAGAATACCGGTGGACACGACGAGGATGGCGGTCAACGAGGGCAAGCCGCCCAGCTTCTCCACGATGCCCATCGCGACCGGCGCGGTTACCGATTTGGGCGCGAGCGAGATTAGGGTCTGCGGCGAGGCGCCGAGGAGCCAGGCGATGCCGATGGCGGAAATCGCCGCCGTCAGCGAGCCCGCGATCAGACCGCCGAGCAACGGCAGCCACAGGCGCCGCAGCTTGGAGAAATTGAAATAGAGCGGCACGGCGAGCGCGACCGTCGCCGGCCCGAGCAGGAAGTGCACGAACTGCGCGCCATCGAAATAGGTCGGGTAGGGGGTATGGGTCGCGCCGAGCACGGCGACGAGCACGATGATGGCGAGCAGCACCGGGTTGAACAGCGGATGTTTATTGGTACGGCGATAAATCCAGTCGCCGAGCAGATACGCGCCGAGCGTCATCGTCAAACCGAGCAGCGGCGTGGCGGCCAGATAGACCCAGATCTCGCGGAAACTATCGCGCACGCGCGTCCCTCCGTGCGCTCAGCA
>Ga0070741_10009916_pt1 | contig 18242 bp, 18 predicted proteins | sample Coa_R1_4_FD_66440 | JGI IMG/M metagenome (GOLD analysis project Ga0070741, IMG submission 66440) | Surface soil microbial communities from Centralia Pennsylvania, which are recovering from an underground coalmine fire - Coalmine... | ecosystem: Environmental > Terrestrial > Soil > Unclassified ...
TCCGCCACCGACCGGGCTTGCGCCGCGTAGACGAAGAGTTCTCCGAGCAGGTGGAGCTGATGCTCGGAACGGAAGAGCGGGAGGAGCGGGGGCGGCGAAGTTCTCGTATAGTGGATGATACCACTCGACAAGTGAGAACGTACGTCTGGGGCCCCTAGCCGGCATAGCCCCTCGGCGGTAAAGCCGCCCCCCGGCGCCGCCGCTGCGTCACTGTCGAGAGAGGGGTTTCGTGCTTCGACTGCCCGGTGTCCGCCGGACTCGAACTGCGGACCAGCGGATTCCGCATCCGCCGAAGTTCGGGGACGGCGGCAGGGCCGAGAAGCCGAACCAGATGGAGCGAACGAGTCCGGACGTTTCCGAACTGGCCCGACGCGGTCGTCTGCGGTGGCTCTAATCTCGTTTTGCGGAGCCAGCCGCTGCACCCGTTGCTGCAGTCAGCCCAAGAGTGAACGACCGTGTACCGCCCAGGAGGCCATTTTCAGGCCTCTGACCAGCCCTTTTGGTACGCCCCCAGGGACTTGAACCCTGAACCCGCGGATTAAGAGTCCCCCTCCGACTCCGCCGCAACCGTTCAGCGTGGTTCGAATTCTCGACGCTCAAAGGCGTTCTGCGTTCGCTGCCGTTCGCCGGCGTCCGGCTGGTTCGGGGGTTGTTGCTGCACCTGTTGCTGCACCCATACTCAAACCGTCCTGCGCTCAGGGGGTCGTCGGACGACTGGCTTTGAATCTGTGGAGAGTCGCTTGCGCGTCGAATCCTACTAGGGTAGGATTTGACGCTATGGCGGTCCGCAAGTGGTCGGTCAGCATTGAGGAGGACTTGGCCAACCGGGTCGAGGACCACGTCGGTGGCCGCGGTCTGAGCGGCTTTGTGGCCCGTGCGGTGGAACACGAGCTCGAGCGGGACGCCTTGGCCGGCTACCTCGAGGATCTCGATGTCGAGTTTGGCGCCGTGCCGGCGGAACTCGTCGAGGACTATGACGCCCGGTGGCCCTGATCCTCGACAGCGAAGCGCTGTCGGCTCTCGCCCATCCCCGAGCCGCCCCGGAGCGACACCAGCGCGTGCGAGCCGGGCTGCGCTCGGCGCAACGGCGCAATGAACCCGTTCGAGTCCCGTCGGCGACGCTCGTCGAGTTGTACCGGGGCGGCGGCCGGGACGAGGCGATCGACCTGGAGCTGGGCCGAGGGTATGCCAAGGTGGTCACGACTGGCGTGCGCATCGCCCGTATCGCCGGTCACCTCCTGGCTGCTGTCGGGGCGGGCAGCGAGATGGCCGTCGACGCCCTCGTGGTGGCCACCGCCATCCGCCTTGGCGGCGGCCTCATCCTCACCCATGATCCCGGCGATCTGGAGCGCCTCGCCGCCAATCATCCCAATGTGCGTGTTGCCGCGGTGTAATCGGCCGGTCCGACGGCAGTGGCCGGGTCTGCACCCGCCACAATCGGGGCGCACTGATTCAGAGCGGGGTCACGCCTTGGCCTTGCGGGCCTGGCGGCGGGGCCGGGTCGGGCTGGCCGGTTCGCGCACCAGGGCGGCGATGACGAACTCCCGGATGTACTCCGTGAGCTGGGCGTCGTTGTCGCACAGGACGGTGGGATGGGTGAGGAGCCAGAACTCCTGGTAGGTGATCCACCGGACGATCGCCCGGTGGTCGAGACCGGGCCGGAGCACCCCGGCCGCTTCGTAGTCCTCGAGGAGCGGCACCCAGAAGGCTTCCCGGGCTTCGGTCATCTTGGGTGAACTGAAGACCAGCTCGGCCATGCGGGGGGCGACGGCCGGGTCGAGCACCTCGTTGAAGAGGGCGTAGCTGCGGGCCAGGTTGAGCTCGGTCATGAACAGGCGGAGGAGGGCTTCGGCTGACGGCGGGTCGTTGAGCTTGCGGAGGACCGGGTACTGGTTCCGCTCCATCTGCTGGACGAACAGCTCGGCGAGGAGGTCGTCCTTCCCGCTGAAGTGCTTGTAGATGGTCTGGCGGGCGATGCCGGCGGCCCGGGCGACGTCCTCCATGGTGAGCTTGGAGACGGTGAACCGGGCCAGCAGCGAGGCGGCCACCTCGAGGATCTTGGCTCGGGTCTGGTTGGTGTCGTCGGGCGGGACCACCCGCCAAGGCTGGCACATCGCCCCGGTCAGTCGGCGGATCGGGGGCGCTTTCGGAAGTCCCAGCTGACGACCCGGTCCGGGACGAGCCGGAGCCAGGCGTGGCGGCCGTCGTGGAGGGGCTCGTCGCGGCCGAAGTACTTGCGGAAGAAAAGGCGTTCCGGCGTGGCCACGTCGGGGTCGGGGCGGGTGGTGCGAGGGACGTCGCCGACGACGGCCACCCGGCCGGTGAGTTCGACACCGCGGAGGTCGCCGTAGTCGTCTCCGGCGTCGATCAGGGCGCTGACGGCGGGATGCCGTTCGATGTTGGCCCAGCGTTGGGTCCCGAGGAGCGAGTACAGCCACAGCTGGCGGTCGTGCCAGACGAACCACAGCGGGTTCGAGCGGGGCGTTCCGTCCGGCCCGACGGTGCTGACCCGGCAGACCCGTTCCTGGTCGAGGAAGGCGTCGACTTCGTCGGGGGACATGGCGATCTTCAGGCTGCGCCGTTGGGTTCGCATCGTGGTTCTCCTTGCCGGTTTCTCGCCCGGCGGATGAAGGTTCCGCTGCCGAAGGCCACGGTCTGGCCGTCGGTTCGGGTGACGGTGGCGGCGGCGAAGACGACGGTTGCGCCCAGGCGGATCACGTCGCCGCTCACCTGCAGGCGGGCGTCATGTTCGGCGGGCAGGGGCTGGGAGGTGCGGAGGTCGATGCTGACGGCCGCCTCGCCGGGCGGCAGGACCGAGTGCACGGCGAGGCTCATGGCCGCGTCGAGGATGACGGTGAAGACGCCGCCCTGGACCCCTCCCCGGGGATTGCAGGCGAGATTCGTCGGGCGCCACGTGCCCCCGGCGTGTCCCGTCCCGGCGGTGGTGAAGTCCGCTCCGAGTTGGCCGATGAGGGCCATCCCTCCGTCGCCGAGATGGCGGTGCATGTCCCGGGGCGCGACGCCGCTGGCGGAGCGGCTCATGGCGAGGCGGGCGCCGGCGTGGCGGCGGCGATGGCGATGGAGCGGGCCCATCGGTAGTCGGCCTTGCCGGCCGGGCTGCGGACGATGTGCTCCACGAAGACGATCTGCTTCGGAAGCTTGTACCGGGCGAGGCGACCGCCGGCGGTTGACAGCACCTCGTCGGCGGTGAGTTGCTCGCCGGGACGGACGGAGACGATGGCCACGACCTCGTTGCCCCAGCGCTCGCTGGGCCGGCCGACGACCGTGACGTCGGCGACCTTCGGCTCGGCCAGGATGGCCGCTTCGACTTCCTCGGCGAAGATCTTCTCGCCGCCGGAGTTGATGGTGACGGAGTCCCGGCCGAGGAGCTGAATGAGCCCGTCGGGGCGGTGGACGGCCCGGTCGCCGGCCACGGCCATGCGCCGCCCGTCGATGACGGGGAAGGTGCGGGCGGTGGCGTCGGGGTCGTCGAGGTAGCCGAGGGGGATCCGGCCGGTGGTGGCCAGCCAGCCGATGCCGTCGTGGCCGGGGGAGAGGATCTTCACCCGATCTTCGTCGACGACGCGGCTACCGGGGTTGGGGACGAAGCAACCGGGTGGCGCCTGGCCGGCGGGGTTGGACCGGCCCCGGCCCTGGGTGCCGCTCTCGGAGGAGCCGACGGAGTCGACGATGCTGACGTGGGGGAGCAGTTCGAGGAGCGCGGCGCGGGACTCGGGGGTGAGCGGGGCGCCACCGGTGATGACGTGTTGCAGGCTCTCGAGGTTGGGGGCGCGGCGGCGGAGTTCGTCGATGAGGGGCCGGGCGAAAACGTCGCCGACGATGACGAGGGTCGTCACCCGTTGGTCGGCCAGCTGCTCGAGGAGGTCGGCCGGGTCGCGGCGGTCGGGGATCGTGGGCAGCACCACGGTGCCGCCGGTGAGGAGCGCCTGGAAGGCGGCCCACTGGCCGGCGCCGTGCATCAACGGAGGCGCCACCAGCAGGCGGGGAGAGAACGGTCGGGCGGCGGCGGCGGCGAGTTCGGCGATGGACCCCCACTCCTGGCCGTGGCGGACGTCGACCACGCCCATGCCGGCCACCACGATGTCGGCCTGGCGCCACATGACGGCCTTGGGCATCCCGGTGGTGCCGCCGGTGAAGAGCAGGTACAGGTCGTCGGGGGACCATTCCACCAGGGGCCGGGTGGAGGGGGCGGCGGCCAGGGCCGCCTCGTAGTCGAGGGCGCCGGGGAGGAGCGGGTGCCCCGAGCCGTCGTCCACCCGCAGGAGGACGCCGAGGGGGGCCCGGTCGGCGAGCACCCGGGCGAGGATGGGGGTGAAGGCGCCGTGGTAGACGATGGCCCGGGCCCGGCCGGCGTCGAGCAGGTAGCGGAGCTCGTCGGCCACGTAGCGGTAGTTCACGTTGAATGGGGCCAGGCGGGCCTTGTAGGCACCGAGCATGGCCTCGAGGTATTCGGGGCCGTCGTGGAGGTAGACGGCGAGGTGGTCCTGGCCCGACTGGTACGGGGCGAGGGCGTGGCGTTCGGCCCGCAGCCCGAGGCCGTGGTCGAGGAGCACATGGGCCAGCCGCCGGGTCCGTTCGGTGAGCTGGGTGGTCGTCAGGCGCCGGGGCCCCTGTGCGACGGCGTCGCGGCCCGGGTGGGCGAGGGCGATGGCCTCCTGGGCGGCGGCAATGGAGAACTCGCTCATCGGCCGTCGGCCTCCCGGGGCAGGCCGAGCGCCCGCTCGGCGATGATGTTGCGCTGGATCTCGTCGGAGCCGCCGGCGATCCGGAACCCGGGGGTGCCGTTGACGAACTCGCTCCAGGCGTAGGTGCCCCATTGGCCGGTGTCGGCGGCGAGGCGGGGGCCGAGCAGGAGGGCGGCGGTGTCGGCCACCTCCTGGAGCCCTTGGGTGAGCATCAGCTTGCTGATGGATCCTTCGGGTCCGGGGACGCCGCCGGCCCGCAGCCGGGCGCCGGCGCGGCGGCGGTTCATGCTCCGGAGCCTTCCGTGCAGGTAGACGGAGGCCAGTCGCTGGCGGACCAGCGGGTCGTCGGTGCGGCCGAGGTGGCGGGCCAGGTCGAGGAGGCGGCCGAACATGTCGGCCCCGCCGGTCCCGCCGCTGCGGGCGGCCCGTTCGAAGCCGAGGGTGGTCAGCGCGACCCGCCACCCGTCGTTGACGTCGCCGAGGCGGGCGTTGTCGGGAACGACCACGTCGGTGAGGAACACCTCGTTGAACGACGCTCCGCCGCTCATCTGCCGCAGCGGTCGGACCTCGATGCCGGGGGCGTCCATGGGGATGAGAAAGGCGGTGATGCCGCGGTGCTTGGGGGCGTGCGGATCGGTGCGGCAGAGGATGTAGCCGAAGTCGGCGTACTGCGCTCCGGAGGTCCACACCTTCTGGCCGTTGAGAACCCAGCGTCCGCCGTCGGCCACGGCCCGGCAGGCCAGCGAGGCGAGGTCGGAGCCCGCCCCCGGCTCGGAGAAGAGTTGGCACCACATCTCGTCGGTGCGGCGCATGGCCCGCAGGTAGCGGTCCTTCTGCTCCGTTGTGCCGAGGGCCAGGATCGTGGGGGCGATCAGCTCGAGCGTGATGCTGATCGCCTCGTGGCCCTTCGGTGTCTCGAAGCGGGCCTCCTCCCGGCGGTAGGCCGCTTCGTAGGCCGGCGGGAGCCCCGCCCCGCCGTACTCGACCGGCCAGGTGATCGACCCGTAGCCGGCGTCGGACTTCTGCCGCTGCCAGGCCCGGGCGGCGTCGAGGTGGGCCCGTTCCTCGTCGGCCGAGAGGTTGTGGAACAGCGCCACCGAGTCGGGCCCCTCGCCCCAGGCGTACGGCTCCGGTGCCCGCCGCAGCCGGGCGTGCTCCCGCAACCAGGCCCGGGCTTCCTCGGTGAACATGCCGATGTCGGCGGTGGTGGCGGCGGCCGTTGGCGTCATACGGGCACCGGCGCCTCGACCAGGGCGGCCACGACGAATTCCCGGACGTAGCCGGTGAGCGTCTCGTCGTTGTCGCAGAGCGCGGTCGGGTGGGTGAGGAGCCAGAACTGCTGGTACGTGATCCAGCGGACCGCCGCTCGCCGGTCGAGGCCCGGTCGGAGCACCCCGGCCGCCTCGTAGCGGTCGAGGACCGGGACCCAGAACGACTCCCGGCAGACGACGAGCTTCTCCGACCCGAACACGAGCTCGGCCATCCGGGGGGCGAGGACCGGGTCGAGCACCTCGTTGTAGAGGGTGTAGCTGCGGGCCAGGCGCAGCTCCGTCATGAACAACGTCACCAGCGCCTCGGGGGACGGCGGCTCCTCGATCCGGCGGAGAATCGGATGCTGGTTCTGGTCCATCTGCTGGACGAACAGCTCGATGAGCAGATCATCCTTGCCGTTGAAGTGCTTGTAGATCGTCTGCCGGGCGATCCCGGCCGCCCGGGCCACGTCCTCCATCGTGAACTTGGAGACGGTGAAGCGGGCCAGCAACGCAGTCGCCACCTCGAGGATCCTGGCCCTCGTGGCGTTGGTCTCGTCCGCCCGATGCATCGCGCCCAGGGCTGGCATTCGTGGGAGATCCTCTCTGACGGCTTGGTGATCGCCGATCTGGCGACAGACGACAATAGCAGTAGTATGTCACCCAAGGACGGGCCCGGGCAACCCCGGAAAAAAGGGTCTTGGCGTCAGGCGACAGATCAAGTAATCTGTCGCCGAGTTCGGATCGAGGGGGGCCGGCCGTACGGCCCCGGGCCGAGATCGATGAGGGGGCTTGGTTGGTCGCGCCCCCGAACGCACGCAAAGGAGCCGAGCAGCCATGAGGAGCAGATTCCGTCGAGCGAGGCGGATGGCGGGGATCGTCGGGATCGCCACGCTGGCGGTCCCCGGTGTGTCATCCGCGGGAGCGGAGTCCTTGCGGTACCAGGCGAGCGCCGCGGCCGACGGAGCCCGGCTCAGCGTGACGGTCCCGGGGGCGACGGTGGTCGACCAGGTGATCGACGGCGGCGGGCCGACCGCCCAGGCGGCGGTCGACTCGCTGGGCAACTCCAGTGCCCTGGCCGCCCAGCCGTATCCGGGGGAGCTGGCCATCATCGGCCCGGGCCTGGGTGCGTCGCTGATCGGCGCCCCGCAGCCGCCGGCCTACCCGTTCGTGGCCGCTTCCCGGCACCCATCGTCGCCGGAGCAGAAGGTGGAGCCCAACCCGGGCTACTCGCTGGTGGCCCGCAGCACCGAGAGCGCGTCGCAGGCCTCGGCCCGGTCCGGGGCGGCGAACGACACAGCCAAGACGCTGCTCACGCAGGCCGCGGCCACCGTAAAGGCCGGCCCCGACCAGATCGTCGCCGAGGCGTCGAACCGGGTCGAGGCGCTGACCGTCGGGCCGCTGTCGATCGCCTCCGCCGTCAGCTCCGCCCGGGTCGTGGGCAAGCCCAGCGGCGACCCCGAGCGGCAGTCGTCGCTCGTTGTCAACGGCGTCACCATCAACGGGCAGGCGGTCGGTTTCACCGACGCCGGGTTCGTGACACCGGGCGGCGCCACGCCGCTGCCGTCGTCCGACCCGCTGCTCAAGGCGCTGTCGTCGGCCGGCGTGACGGTGAGCTACCTCCACCCCGAGACGACGCCGACGGGTGTGGTGGCGCCGGGCCTGCGGGTCGTCACCACGCAGGTGGTGCCGGGGGCGGGGCGGACCGCCACCGTCTCGCTCACGCTGGGTCGGGCGCAGGCCAACGCCCAGGCGTCGACCGAGGCGGTCGAGCTTCCGGCCGACGCGCCGGTGAGCCCGTCGCCGGATTCGACCCAAGCGGCCGGCCCGCCGCCCGGGGCGGCGCCCGGCCCGGCGGGCACCGTCGCCATCGCGCCGCCGGTGGCGACCAGCCCGGCATTCGACCTGACACCCGTCCTGCAAGCGGCGTCCGGCTCGGCCTCCTCTGACGCGGCGTCCTCCGGCTCGTCCTCTTCTGGCTCGGCCTCGTTCGGGGCACAACCGTCGACCGCGGGGGCCTCGGCTCCGGCGGCTCCTGAGCCGGCTGCTCCGGTCGGCCGGACGACCATGGCCGCCCCTGCGCCGGTCCGGCTGGCCGCCCGTCCGGCGGGACTCAACCGGGTCTCGGCCGGGTCGACGTTCTATCCGCTGCTCCTCGCCGCCGGGACACTCGCCCTGGCCGGTTTCCAGATCGTCCGCACCGTGGGGGTGACGAAGTGAAGGACCTCGTCCAGTGGATCAGGAACCAGTCGGACCGGGTGGCGTCGTGGACCTGCATCGGGCTCGGGCTCGTCTGCCTCCTTGCCGGTTGGGTCGGCGTCAGCGCCACTGCCTTTCCCGGTGAACAGATGCCCTATGTCGTCTCCGGCGGCCTGGTCGGCCTCTTCTTCCTCGGCCTGGGCGGTGTCCTGTGGCTGTCGGCCGACCTCCGGGACGAGTGGCGGGAACTGGCCCGGCTGGAGCGGGCCGTGCTCGTCGGCGGTGGCACCGAGCCCGACGGAATGCCGTGATGAGCCCGAAGCTCCGGACCAGGCAGGACGACACGCCGATGGTGCTGTTGGCGACCGAGGCCCTCGACGTGATCGTGGACACACCGGTGGTCGAGCCCTACGCCCCCGAACCGTGGAACCGCCGTGAGCTCACCGGGTTCGCCGTCGCCACCGTCGTGGGCGGCGGGCTGCTGGGCGCCTCCTACCTCGGGGTTTCCGCCAAGGTCGCGCTGGCGGACCAGGTGCCCTTCCTCGATCTCGGCATCGCCGGGCTGCTGGTCGGCACCGTCGGCGCCGTCCGCTGGCTGGCGGCGGTCGTCAAGGCCGTCCGGGTCCGCAGGGCGGGCGCGGTGGCGCTGGTGCGATCCCGCTTCGGCGTTGTCGCAACCGCCGGACCGGACGGGCCGGCGGCGGGCCTCGTCACCACCGCCCGCATGACCCGCTACCACCGGCCGGGCTGCTCGCTGGCGGCCGGCAAGGAGGTCAGCGCCGCAACCCGGGCCGAGCACTCGGCCGCCGGCCGGCGGCCCTGCGGGGTGTGCACGCCATGAAGGACCTGCTGCCCTTCATCATCGCCGGGATCACCTCGGGGTCGATCTACGGCCTGACCGCCATGGGCCTCGTGCTCAGTTACAAGACGTCGGGCATCTTCAACTTCGCCCACGGTGCCATCGCCGCGGCCGCCGCCTACCTCTTCTACACCCTCAACGTGCAACACGGCCTCGCCTGGCCCCTCGCCGCCGCGGTGTGCGTCGGGATCGGCGGTCCGCTGCTGGGGCTGGCGCTCGAGGCGCTGGCCCGCCTGCTGGCCGATGTGCCGCCGGCCCGCAAAGTCGTGGGCACGGTCGGATTGCTGCTGGCCATCCAGGGGGTGATCAGCGTGATCTACGGCGGCGACCTGCGCAGCACGCCGCAGTTCCTGCCGACGTCGCGGTTCTCGATCGGCGGCACCCAGGTGGAGTACTCGCAGCTCATCGTCGTGCTCCTCTCGACCGGCGCGGCGGTCGGCCTGTACCTCTTCTTCCGGTCCACCCGCCTCGGCGTGGCCATGCGGGGCGTCGTCGACGACCCGACGCTCCTGGCCCTCGACGCCACCAACCCGGTGAGGGTCCGCCGAGCCGCCTGGCTCATCAGCGCCTCGTTCGCCGCCGCCAGCGGGATCCTCATCGCCCCGACGCTGGGGCTGGAGCCGCTGCTCCTGACCCTGCTGGTCGTCCAGGCCTTCGGCGCCGCCGCCATCGGCTCGTTCTCCAGCCTGCCCCTGACCTTCGTCGGTGGACTGGCCGTCGGGCTGCTGTCGTCGCTGTCCACCAAGTTCGTCCTCGGGAAGAGCGCGCTCAGCGGGCTGCCGCCCAGCATCCCGTTCCTGGTCCTGTTCGTCGTGCTGCTCGTCATGCCCAAGCGGCGCCTCGTCCAGGCCGGCGTCCGGGTCCGCACCTCCGTCAGGGACCGGTCCGGGCTCCCGCCCCGGGCCCGGCTGGCCGTCGGCGCCGGCGGCGCGCTGTTCCTCGTGGCCGTCCCCCGGCTGGTGGGCGCCAAGCTCCCGGCCTTCACCAGCGGCGCCACCTTCGTGCTGATCTTCCTCTCGTTGAGCCTGCTGGTGTGGACCTCGGGCCAGGTGTCGCTGTGCCACGCCGCCTTCGCCGGCGTCGGGGCGGCGGCCTTCGGCCAGCTGACCACCCAGCTCCACGTGCCGTGGGCGCTGGCCCTGGTGCTGGCCGGTGTCGTGACCGTCCCGGTCGGGGCCGTCGTGGCCATCCCCGCCATCCGCCTGTCGGGCCTCTACCTCGCCCTGGCCACCTTCGGCTTCGGCATCCTCGTCCAGCGGGTGGGCTATCCCAGCTCGCTGCTGTTCGGGGCGGCCGGCACCCGCAAGGTGCCCCGGCCGGGGATCAGCTGGCTGTCGACCGACACGGGCTTCTACTACGTCGTGCTGGCGGTGGCCGTCCTGGCCTGCCTGCTGGTGTGGGCCGTGTACCACAGCCGCCTCGGCCTCCTGCTGCGGGGCCTGGCCGACTCGCCCCTGGCGCTGTCGACCATGGGCACGACCGTCAACGTCACCCGGGTGCTGGTCTTCTGCCTGTCGGCCTTCCTGGCCGGGGTGGCCGGCGGCCTCTTCGGCGCCGCCGTCGGCAACATCGGCGGGTTCGGCTTCGGCCCCTTCGAGTCGTTGACCTGGTTGACGGTGCTGGCCGTGGCCGGGACGTCCCAGTTCGGTGCCGCGTTCCTGGCCGCCGGGTTGCTGGCCGTGGCGCCGTCGTACGAGCCGGGCAGCTGGAACCAGTACCAGACGCTGGTCTTCGGTGTCGTCGCCCTGGTCGTGGCCCTCCAGCTGCCCCAGCGCTACGACCTGCGGGGGCGCGTCGCCCGGGCCGCCCGGGGGAGCGCCCACCGGCGTGTCACCAGTCCCTTGCGGGCCCGCACGGCCCTGGAAGGGGTGAAGGCGTGATGACCGACATGACGCAGACGTTGGGCTCCCTGGCCGTCGCCGATGCCGCCGCGGCCGGCCTCGCCGTCGAGGATCTCACCATCCGTTACGGCGGGAACGTGGCCGTGTCCGGCCTGTCCCTCGACGCCCCGCTCGGCCGGGTGACCGGCCTGATCGGCCCCAACGGCGCCGGGAAGACCACGACCTTCAACGCCTGTTCGGGTCTGCTGCGACCGTCGGCGGGGCGGGTGTCGCTCTTCGGCGCCGACGTGACGAACCTGGCGCCGCCGGCCCGGGCCCGCCTCGGTCTCGGCCGGACGTTCCAGCGGATGGAGCTGTTCGACTCGCTGACCGTGGCCCAGAACGTCCGGCTCGGACGGGAGGCGGCCCTGGCTGGTCGCAACCCGGTGCGCCAGCTCATCTCCACCGCCGCTGATCGGCGGGCCATCGCCGGCGCCGTCGGCGAGGCCATCGAGCTGTGCGGCATCGGCGACCTGGCCGGGTTGCGGGCGGGATCGCTGTCGACCGGGCAGCGGCGTCTGGTGGAACTGGCCCGGGCGCTGGCCGGCGACTTCCGCTTTCTCCTCCTCGACGAACCGTCGTCGGGACTCGACAAGGCCGAGACCACCGTCTTCGGGTCGATCCTGCGGCGCGTGGTCGAGGAGCGGGGGAGCGGCATCCTCCTCGTCGAGCACGACATGGACCTCGTGATGCGGGTCTGCGACTACATCTACGTCCTCGACTTCGGCCAGCCGATCTTCGACGGCACGCCGGTCGAGGTCCGGCGCAGCCCGGTGGTCCGGGCCGCCTATCTCGGATCGGAGGCCACCGATGTTTGAGCTGTCCGGTGTCCGGGCGGGCTACGGCGACACCACCGTCCTGCGGGGCGTCGACCTCTGCGTGCCCCCGTCGTCGGTCGTCGCCCTCCTCGGTCCGAACGGGGCGGGCAAGACCACCCTGCTGCGGGCGGCGTCGGGCATCCTGCCCTGCTGGGAGGGACGGCTCGTCGTCGACGGCGCTGACCTCACCAACCGGGGGCCGCACGAAGTGGCCGCCGCCGGCGTCTGCCACGTGCCCGAAGGCCGCGGCATCTACCCGGCGTTGACCGTCCGGGAGAACCTCGTCCTCCAGTCGCCCCGGGGCCAGGAGGACGAGGCGATCGAGCGGGCCACCTCCGTGTTCCCCATCCTCGGCGAACGCCTCGGCCAGACGGCCGGAACCATGAGCGGCGGGCAGCAGCAGATGCTGGCCCTGTCCCGGGCCTACGTCCGCCGACCCAAGGTCGTGCTCCTCGACGAGGTCTCGATGGGCCTCGCCCCCAAGGTCGTCGACGAGATCTTCGAATTCCTCCACGTCCTGGCCCGGGAAGGCTCGTCGCTGCTCCTCGTCGAGCAGTACGTCACCCGGGCCCTCGAACTGGCCGACTACGTCTACACGCTCAAGAAGGGATCGATCGGGTTCCGCGGCGAGCCCGCCGAACTCGACGGCGAAGACGTCTTCTCGGAATACCTCGGCCACAGCGCCGCCGAACCAGCCCTGCACGGCCCGCCCGCCTGAAAGGACCGCCATGAACGCAATCCACCGAAGTCGTCGGCCGCGCCTCGTGGCGCTGTCCCTCCTGGCGGGCCTGCTGGTCACCGCCGGCTGCGGCACCCGGGCCAGCTACGAGGACCGCCAGGCCGCCCGCTACGGCGTCCGCAACGCCTCCTCGTCCTCCGCCCTGGGCGACGCCAGCGCGTCGCCCACTGGTGGGGACCTTGGCGCCGCCGCGGCTCCGACCGATGCCGCGGCCGGCGGAGCCGCGGCACAGGGCCGCGCCTCCGGCAGCGCCGCGGCGACCGCCAACGGGTCGGCCGGGACGGCGGCCACCGGCTCCTCCGCCCGTCCCGCCGCCGCCACCGACGCGAAGCCGGGCGTCGGGGCGGCCACCGCCGGTGCCCCCGCCGCCAACCCGGCAGGAACGCGGGCCGCCGCCGGCGCCGCGTCCACTCAGTCGGCGGCCGCTCCGACCCCGGGCGGCGGGCCAGCCGCGCCGTCAGTGCCGGCACCCGGCGGAGGCGTGAAGGCTCCGCTGGTCATTGGCAGCATCACCCACATGAGCGGACCGGCCGCCTCCGGGACCCTGCCCGGCCTCGACGGTCTGCAGCTCTGGGTCAAGGCGACGAACGCCAAGGGCGGCGTGAACGGCCACCTCATCAAACTGTTCGTGGCCGACGACAACACCGACAACGCCCGGGAACGCCAGCTGACCCAGGAGTTCGTGGAGCAGAAGGGCGTGATCGCCTTCGTCCAGAACGGTGAGGCGCTGACTGGCTCGGCCAGCGTCGACTACCTCAAGGCCAAGGGCGTGCCCGACATCAACAGCATCGGCGGGAACACCTACTTCTACGAGAGTCCCGTCCACTTCCCCCTCGTCGCCCACGGCGAGGAGTTCGTCAAGGCCAGCCTGTACAACTCGGCCGACTACGCCAAGCAGAAAGGCGTGAAGAAGTACGGCCTCATCGCCTGCACCGAAGCCCAGGTCTGCAACGACACCGACCGCCTCAACGGCAACGCCGACAACGTCAAGGCCGCCGGGCTGGAGCTCGTCTACAAGTCCCGGGCCTCGCTCGCCCAGCCGGACTTCACCGCCGAGTGCATCGGCGCCCGCAACGCCGGCGTCGAGATCCTCCAGATCGCCCTCGACGGCAACAGCGTGGCCCGCGTCGCCGCCTCCTGCGCCCGGCAGAACTACAAGCCGCTGTTCAGCGTCTTCGGCGCCATCGCCTTCGACAAGATGAAGGACAATCCCGACCTCGACGGCCTGACCGTCAACGCCAACGGCTTCCCGTACTTCATCTGCGGCGATCCCGCCACGGCCGAGTTCTGCGACGCCCAGCGCCAGTACGGGCCGGTCCAGGTCTACGGCATCGGCAACTCCATCGGCTGGATCGCCGGCAAGGCCTTCGAGCTCGCCGCCCAGCACGTGTCCGACACCAACCCCACCTCGGCCGAGATCCTCAACGGTCTGTGGTCCTTCAAGAACGAGACGCTCGGCGGGCTCACCCACCCGCTCACCTTCACCAAGGGCCAGAACGCCCCCCGCATGGCCTGCTGGTGGCAACTGATCCTGGTCAAGGGCAAGTGGACCGCCCCCAACGGGATCAAGGTCGCCTGCCACTAAAGAGCCGGCCGTCACCGATCCCCCCAGACGCCGAAGGGGCCGGCCCGGGATTCCCTCCCCGGACCGGCCCTTCGGCGTTGCTGCGCCCCCGATACCGCTGTCGGGGGCGCCATCGGCCCGGCTGCTACCGGTAGGTGCCGGTGTCGAGGGCCCGGCGCGACGACGGCTCGTTGCGGGCCAGCATCTCGACCACGTCGTCGGCCTGGGCCACCTCGGGGGCGCCGTCCTCCAGGGCGATGGCGGCGTCGAACTCGGCCAGGGAGCGCCGGGCCGCCGCCTCGTCGTCGTAGGACGGAAGCCGGCGCCGGGCCGCGTCATAGGCCCGGATCAGCGGAGCCGCGGCCGGAACGAGGTACCGGAGGCGGTTGTCGGGGACGGCCAGCTGCTCGCAGATGTCGTCGCCGGCCCAGGCCCGCATGAGGCCGTAGGTCAGGGTCTTCTTCTGGGCGCTGGTGAGGCGCTCGTCGACGAAGGGCGGGAGGACGTGGTAGCCCTCGACCTTCTCCTCGCACATGTAGTCGATGAGCGACCGCATGAGCGCCCGGCAGCCGGCGTCGGCCGGATGCTCGAGCATCCGGATGATCCCGCTCTTGCGCTTGAGGTCGGCCCAGTCGGTGAAGTTGATGTCGTCGGGGATGCCCATGACGTAGCCGATGTAGCGCCACAGCGCCACGATGTCGTCCCGCTCGGAGTCGCTGAGCCGGATGCCGCCCTTGGCCAGGGCGTCGATTACCGCCTCGGTGAACAGCGTGCCCATCGTGTAGACCGCCGAGACGTTGTCGACCGAGATTCCCCAGTCGTCCCAGTTCCAGTGTGGGCTCTTTGAACAGTGGTAGCGGACGGCCGTGTGCACCATCCGCACCTTCATCGTCATGCGGAAGCCGTCGGCGTGACGGCGCATCCCGTCCGGCTTCGAGGCGTTGGCCGCCCACCGCAGGGTCTCGATCAGGCGCCGGCCGACCTGGTCCCGCTCGATCAGACGACGGCTGAGGACCAGCTCGCGGGAACCGCCGTAGGTCCGGAACCCGGCTCCGATGGCGGCATAGGCCAGCGCCATGACGGTCAGCTTCCCGACCCGCCAGTAGGCGACGCTGCCCCGGCGCAGCTGGTCCCAGTCGACCCAGTCCGGCACGTCGTCGACCGACTTGAACAGGGCGACCAGCTCCGGAGGGGCGGTGTCGACCGAGTCGATGCCGTGTTCGAGCGCCTGCAGGAACATCTTGCGACCCGGGCCCGGCGCGCCGTCCACGTTGCGCAGCGCGAGGTAGGCGGCGTAGCCGATCTCGTCGCCGAGGTTGTAATGCCGGGCGAGATGTTCGACCGGGTCCCGGCCGAACACCGCCAGCGCCCGCTCGTAGTTCACCACCCGACCGAGCTTCGATCCGTCGACCAGGTCGGCGGGCACATCGAGGGCGGTGGGAGCGTCGGTGCCGAGCGCCACGAATCCTCCTAAAGGGCCGAAGCCAGCGATGAGACGCCTTGGCGTCAGACGACAAGAATAGTAATCTGTCCCCAGTGGTGTCCAGGACGGGCACCCGGAAGGGAGCGGCGTGGTCCTGGAGCTCAACCAGCCGGTGCAGGCCAACGGAAACGGCAGTGCGACGTCACCCGGCGACGGCGTCGACGCCGCGCTGAGCCGGCTCCGCAAGACGGTGCGGTCAGGCGCCACCCGCAGCCTTGCCTGGCGGCGGACCCAACTCGAGGGGATCATCCGGTTCCTCACCGAGTGCGAGACTGAACTGACGGCGGCCCTCGCGGCCGACCTGGGGAAGCCGGCGCTGGCGAGTTGGATGGCCGACATCGTCCCGCCCCGCAACGAGGCCCGCCACGCCCTCCGCCACCTGGGCGAATGGGTGGGGCCGGAGCGGGTGGCCGTCCCGGCCGCCTACCAGCCCGGCCGGGCCCGGATCATCCGGGAACCGAAAGGCGTGGTGCTGATCGTCGCCCCCTGGAACTATCCGGTGCAGCTCTGCCTGTCGCCGCTGGTCGGCGCGCTGGCGGCGGGGAACGCGGCCGTGCTCAAGCCGTCCGAACTAGCGCCCGCCACCGCCGGCGTGCTGGCCGAGTGGCTGCCCCGCTACGTCGACCCCAGCGCCGTTGCCGTCGTCGAGGGCGGGATGGAGGTGTCGCAGGCGCTGCTCGAGCGGCCCTTCGACCACATCTTCTTCACCGGCAGCCCCCGGGTCGGCCGGATCGTCGTGGCCGCGGCGGCCCGCCACCTCACGCCCGTGACGCTCGAACTGGGAGGCAAGAGCCCGGTCATCGTCGCCGCCGACGCCGATCTCGACGTCGCCGCCCGCCGCATCGCCTGGGCCAAGCTGGTCAACGCCGGCCAGACCTGCATCGCCCCCGACTACGTCCTCGTCGAACGGGGCATCCGCCCGGCCTTCGTCGACCGGCTCATCACCGAGGTCGAGCGCTTCGCCGGTGGCGCCGAACCGACCCGCATCGTCAACGAGACCCATCTTCGCCGCCTGGCCGGGCTGCTCGACGGCCACGGCGGCGTCACCGCCCTCGCCGGCGGCCCCGACTTCGCCACCGCCCGGTTCGCCCCCGTCGTCATCACCGACCCGGACCCCGGGTCGCCGCTCATGCAGGAGGAGATCTTCGGGCCGATCCTCCCCGTCGTGGTGACGGACTCGCTCGACGACAGCATCGCCTTCGTGGCCGCCCGCCCCAAACCCCTGGCGCTGTACCTCTTCACCGGCAGTCCGGCCGTCGAGGACGAGGTGCTGGAGCGCACCTCGTCCGGCTCGGTCTGCGTCAACCACCTCCTGTACCAGTGCCTGGTGCCGGGGCTGCCCTTCGGCGGCGTCGGCCCTTCGGGAATGGGCGCCTACCACGGGCGGGCCGGGTTCGAGACCTTCAGCCATTCCAAGGCCGTGCTGCGCAAGCCGACCTCGCCCGACCCGAAGCTGGCGTACCCGCCCTACGGGCCCTTCGCCGAACGGGCCTTCCGGCTGCTCCTGCGGTGACCGGCGCCCACCGGCAAGCCACCATGGAGTTCGCCTGGACGCAGGATCAGCAACGGTTGCGGGCCGAAGCGGCCGAGGTGGCGGCCGACGCCGTCGCCCGATTCGGCTGGCACCCCGACTCCTGGATCAACGGGTTCTCCCCGACGTTCGCCAAGGAGATGGCCGCCCGGCGCTGGATCGGCCTCACCTGGCCGACCGAGCACGGCGGCGCCGCGCGCCCCGGCATCGACCGGATGATCGTCGCCGAGGAACTCATCAGCGCCGGGGCGCCGGTCGGCGCCTACTGGGTGGCCGAGCGGCAGATGGGCCCGTCGATCATCGCCTTCGGCACCCCCGAGCAGCAGGCCCGCTACCTACCGGCGATCCTGGCCGGCGAGGCGGTGTGGTGCATCGGGATGAGCGAGCCCGGCGCCGGCTCGGACCTGGCCTCGCTGCGCACCTCCGCCCGGCGCCACGGCGACAGCTGGATGATCAACGGGCAGAAGATCTGGACCAGCTTCGCCGCCGTGGCCGACTTCTGCTACCTCATCTGCCGGACGTCGTCCGACGGGCCGCCCCACGCCGGGATCAGCGAGCTCATCGTCCCGATGGACAGCCCAGGCGTCGAGGTCCGGCCGATCAGGGACCTCGTCGGCGGCGCCCACTTCTGCGAGGTGTTCTTCAGTGACGTCCGGGTACCGGCCGCCAACCTCGTCGGTGTCGAGGGCGCGGCGTTCAAGCAGACGATGCGCCAGCTCGAACACGAGCGGGGCGGCATCGACCGCCTCGCCTCCAACCAGGCCCTGTTCCGCCGAGCCGTCGAACACTCCGACACCAGCGATCCCCTCATCCGCCAGGAGATCGCCCGGTTGGAGGCCCACTACCGGCTCGGCCGCCTGCTCGTCTACCGCCAAGCGCTCGCCCAGGCCCCGAACGGCTTCAGCGCCGCCACCAAGTGCTTCTGCACCGAACACGAGGCCCGGGTGGCGGACTTCGTCGGACGGATCTTCGCCGCCGACACGCTCCTGGCCGGCGACGCCGCCCGGGCCGTCTGCTACGCACCGGCCTACACGGTCATGGGCGGCACCGCCAACGTCATGCGCAACATCGTCGCCGAGCGCCTCCTCGGCCTGCCCCGCTGACCGGGACACGAACGACGCGCTCACGCCACGGCCTTCCCGAGGTACGAGCGGAGTTCGCGAGACCGTCCGAATAACGGTGTAAGTAGCCTGGCTCATTGAGCTATTCAGGG
>Ga0070741_10009917_pt1 | contig 18241 bp, 16 predicted proteins | sample Coa_R1_4_FD_66440 | JGI IMG/M metagenome (GOLD analysis project Ga0070741, IMG submission 66440) | Surface soil microbial communities from Centralia Pennsylvania, which are recovering from an underground coalmine fire - Coalmine... | ecosystem: Environmental > Terrestrial > Soil > Unclassified ...
GGCATCATGTCGTGGAGCGCGTCATAGAGCGGACGGAGGTACGGGTCGACCTTCTCGCGCATGTCGCCGGGAAGGAAGCCCAGGCGCTCGCCGGCCTCGACCGCGGGCCGGGACAGGATCAGGCGCTCGACGCTGCCGCGTTCGAGCATCGCGGCGGCATAGGCGACGGCGAGATAGGTCTTGCCGGTGCCGGCAGGACCGATGCCGAAGGTGAGCTCGGCGCGGTCGAAGGCGCGGATATAGGCGTCCTGCGTCGGCGAGCGCGCCATGACGGTGCGCCGCCGCGTCGAGACGGTCGCCATCGCCAGGCGGCCCTTCGGCTCGAGCGTCGGCAGACTCGGCTGGTCGTCGGGCGCTTCCGCCATGCGAATGGCGCCATCGACATCGCCCTGCGTCAGGTCATGGCCGCGCTGCAGCCGGGCATAAAGAATATCGAGGGCGCGGCGGGCACGACCGGTATCCTCGGCGCTGCCGCGGAAGGTCACCTGGTTGCCGCGCGCCACGGCGTAGACACCGAGGCGCTGCTCGATCCGCGCAAGATTCTGGTCGAACTCGCCGAACAGCTCGGGAATGAGCCGGTTGTCGTCGAAGGCGACGACGACGTGACTCTCCTCGCCATTGCCGTTCTCGGCCGCGGGAACGGGCTGACGCGGACTCATGCGGCGGCCTCGGCAGGGACGGGCGTGCCGGCAAGCGCGCCGAAGAAGCTGTTCGCCGCGAACGCGGTGAGGCGGACCGGCGCCACGGTGCCGATGAGCGTGTCGCCGCCCTCGACGTGAACCGGCGACAGCCAGGGCGAGCGGCCGACCACCTGGCCGGCATGGCGTCCCTTCCGCTCGAAGAGAACATCCACGGACTTGCCGACCTGGTCCATGGCAAAACGATCCGCGGCGACGCGGACATGCTCCTGCAGGATGGCGAGGCGGGCGGACTTCGTGTCTTCGTCGACCTGATCGGCATAGGACGCAGCGGGCGTCCCCGGACGGGCGCTGTACTTGAACGAGAAGGCCGAGGCGTAGCCGATTTCGCCGATCAGCGAGAGCGTGTCGGCAAAGTCAGCGTCGCTCTCGCCGGGGAAGCCGACAATGAAATCGCCTGAGAGGGCGATCCCGGAACTGGCGGCGCGAATCCGGCCGACGAGGCGCAGGTAGTCGGCGCGCGTATGACGCCGATTCATGCGGTCGAGCACCCGATCGGAGCCCGATTGAACCGGAAGATGCAGGTAAGGCATCAGCGCAGCCAGTTCCCGGTGCGCCGATATCAGCGCGTCATCCATGTCGCGCGGATGACTGGTGGTGTAGCGGAGCCGGGCGAGGCCGGGAACGGCGGCCAGCCGGAAGAGGAGACGCCCGAGCCCCCAGGCCCTGCCGTCGGGGCCATCGCCCCGCCAGGCATTGACGTTCTGGCCAAGCAGCGTGATTTCGCGAACCCCCTCGGCGGCGAGCCGTTCCGCTTCCGCCACGATCTCGGCAACCGGGCGCGACACCTCGGCCCCGCGGGTATAGGGGACGACACAGAAGGTGCAGAACTTGTCGCAGCCTTCCTGCACGGTGAGGAAGGCCGAGAAGCGGCGGCCTGCGGACGGGGTCCGCGCCGGCAGCCCGGCGAACTTCTCGGCCACGGCAAAATCGGTCACTACCGGGCGCGCGCCGCCCGCGACATCGGCCAGAATCTCGGGCAGACGCTGATAAGATTGCGGGCCGACGACGAAATCGACCTCGCGGGCGCGGCGGGCGATCTCGCCGCCCTCGGCCTGGGCGACGCAGCCGGCGACGCCGATGACCAGGTCGGCGCCGCGGGAACGCGCCTCCTCCTTCAAAACGCGCATGCGGCCAAGCTCGGAATAGACCTTCTCGGCCGCCTTCTCGCGGATATGGCAAGTATTGAGGATGACGAGATCGGCGGCCTCGGGCGTATCGGCGGACGCGTAGCCGCTTGCCGCCAGCGCGTCCGTCATCCTTTCGGAATCGTAGACGTTCATCTGGCATCCATACGTCTTTACGAAGACGCGCTTTGCTGGCGTGACGCTCATCAAACCGGGCCGGCCATTTCGCCCACCGGCCGCTCCGCGGCGGGCACCGCTGCATCGGCGGGGGTCTTAGCGGCTTTTTCCCCGGCTGAGAATAGCGGCGCCGGACGACCGGCGGGCAGGCCGCGGCGAATCTGGTCAACCATCCGGCGCACTTCTTCCTGGCAGAGGGCGGTAATGCGCTTGCGATCGTCGGCCGGACCGATGGCGACCGGCTCGCCGAAACGCACGGTGACATCGAGCGAACCGAGGCCGATCAGGGTCATGAAATGACCGCCGAGCTTCATGTCGCCGTACCAGGCGACGGTCGGGCGGTCGCGGTGGCCCATCGGCAGGCCCTGAATCGCGGTATAGACGATCGCGACCGGCTGCACCGACGCGATGCCGCCCCGCGCACCGGCCATCTGCGCGGCCCCGATCAGCGCACTGCGGAACGGCAGCATGCGGTTGCCGTCGCCGGTCGTTCCCTCGGCGAAGAGGACGATGGCATCGCCGACGCCGACCCGCTCGGCAATCGCCGCGGTGTCATCGGCGGCGCGCGTGCGCCGGGTGCGGTCGATGAACACGGAACGCTGCAGGCGGGCGAGCGTGCCGACTACGGGCCATGAGGCGACTTCCTGCTTGGCGACGAAGGAGACCGGCGCGATGCTGCCGATCACCGAAATGTCGAGCCATGACACATGGTTGGAGGCCATCAGGACGGAGCCTGTCGCCGGCTTGCCCTCCACGGTGACCCGGACGCCGGCCATGAAGCAGGCGAGCCGCTGCCAGTACCAGGGCAGTCGGGCGGCGACCGGCCAGCGCCGGCGGATCGCGATCGATTGAAGGGGCCAGATCGCGATCGTGAAAAAGAAAAGCACCACAACCGTGGCGACGACGCGCGGTATTCCCCTCATGCCTTGCTCTTGGCACTCTCCGGGAGCGGGACGCCGTAGAGCTCCAGCCGATGGTCGACCAGGCGGAAGCCGAGCTTCTCGGCAATCGCCTGCTGGAGCGCCTCGATCTCCTCGTTGCGGAACTCGATGACGTTGCCGGTGCGCAGGTCGATCAGGTGATCGTGATGCTCGTCCGGGGTGGGCTCATAGCGCGCGCGGCCGGCGCCGAAATCGTGGCGGGCGATCACCCCTGCATCCTCGAACAGCTTGACGGTGCGGTAAGCTGTGGCGATCGAAATGCGCGGGTCGATGGCGGCGGAGCGGCGGTGCAGCTCCTCGACGTCGGGATGGTCGGTGGCCGCCTCGAGGACGCGGGCGATGACCCGCCGCTGCTCGGTCATCCGGAGACCCTTGGCGACGCAGATTTCTTCGAGGCTTTCCGTCATTCCCGAGGCAGTTCCCACTTTACCGCCGGCACCTTCTTCCGCGCTCACCGGACCTGCAGCCGCATGACCAGCGCCCCGCCTTCCCTACCCCCGGCGCGCCGATAATAGCCCTTCCGGGTTCCGACGGTAACGAAACCGAGCGAGGCGTAAAGGGCTATCGCGGTCTTGTTGTCCTCGGCGACTTCGAGGAAGCAGACCGCGACATGGTCGCGGTAGAGCCGGCGGAGCGCCTCCTCCATCAGCAGGCGGCCAAGGCCCCTGCCCCGCTCTTCCGGCAGCACCGCGACGGTGAGGATCTCGGCCTCGCCGCCGGCCTCGCGGACGAGCACGAAGCCCACCAGGCGGCGGGCGCCGAAGAAGGAGACACGCCGCACGCCGAGGACGAACACAGAGCGGTCGCTGACGAGCGCGCGGAAATCGTCGGCGCTCCAGGGATGCGGAAACGAGCTGGCGTGGATGGCGACCAGCGCCTCGCCCTCGCGCGGACGCGGCACCTCGACGAAAAAGCGCGGCTGGAAGAACGAGATCACAGACGGGCGACCCCGGCATGGTCCTGCGGCCTTGCATCCGGGGGGCGCAGGTAGAGCGGTCGCGGCCGGGCAGCGTCGGGCGGCGCGGCGCGGGCCATTGCGAGGAGCGTGGCGATATCGGGGTATCGTTCTTCGTGGAGGATCGCGACCGGCGCAGGGGCGGCGGCCGCGATCGCGGCGGCGCCCGAGCCGGCAAGGGCATCTGCGCCGGCAAGGCGGGCGGCGAAGGCGGCGGCGGCGCCGACCTCCGGACCGGTGCGCGGCAACCCGTCGGCGCCGAAGAACTGCGCATAGACCTCGCCGCGGCGGGCATCGAGGGCGGCCAGCACGGGCCGCGGTCCGGCGAGCGCGCGGGCGCGGGCGGCAAGGGCGGCGAGCGTGCCGAGCGAGACCGTCTCGGCGCGGGTCACGAGGGCGAGGCCGCGCGCCGCGGCGATGCCAATGCGCACACCGGTGAACGAACCGGGGCCCACGGTGACGCCGATCCGGCCGATCTCGGCGGCACGGATGCCGGCCCTGCCGAGCACGTCGGCGAGCATCGGCATCAGCCGTTCGGCATGGCCACGCCCGATCACCGCGCTCGCCACGACGGGCGCGCCGGCGGCATCGAGCGAGACGCCGACCGAGCAGGCTTCAAGGCAGGTATCGAGAGCGAGGACGATCATGCCCGCGGATATCGCGGGGCGGCGGCCAAGTCGAGCCGGGCGCTCAGGCTTCCTGGATCTCGCGGACTTCCGGGACGAAGTGGCGGAGGAGGTTCTCGATGCCGTGCTTGAGGGTCGCGGTCGAAGACGGGCAGCCGGCGCAGGAGCCGCGCATGTTGAGGAAGACCACGCCGTCGCGGAAGCCGCGGAACGTGATGTCGCCGCCGTCCTGGGCGACCGCGGGGCGAACCCGCGTCTCGATCAGCTCCTTGATGGTGGCGACTGTCTCGCCGTCCTCGTCGGCGAAGAACTCGTCGCCGGTGTCATCGGACGGCGCATTCCGAAGGACCGGCATGCCCGAGGTGAAATGCTCCATGATCGCGCCGAGAATGGCGGGCTTGATGTGCTGCCATTCGCCGCCCGACTTGGTCACGGTGATGAAATCACTGCCGAGAAAGACCGCCGAGACGCCGGGAAGCGCGAAAAGCCGCTCGGCGAGCGGAGAAGCCGACGCCTCGTCCGCGCTCCGGTACTCGGCCTTGTCGTCGCCAAGGACGGCGCGGCCGGGCAGGAACTTGAGGCTCTGCGGATTGGGCGTGGTTTCGGTCTGGATGAACATGGTCGACCTTTTTGGCGAGAGCGCAGAAGGATTTATGCCTCGCGGGCGGCAACATCAACCCTTGCCGAGCGCCAGAGGCCGACAAGGCTGATCAGCGCCCAGAAGCCCTCCATGACGACCGACGGCAGATTCCATTCGAAAAACAGCGACAGAAGGATGAGCAGGGCGCCCGCAAGGTTCAGCGCCGAATAGCGCCAGTCGCGGCTCGACAGCCATTCCTGCAGGTTGGCGAAGTAGGCGGCGATGACGAGCACCGAGCCGAGAATGCCGGCGGCGGACGCGAAAGCGGCGGGTTCCATGATTTGCCTCATTCGGGTGAGGGTCATGGCCGTCCATGACAATGCTCTGTGAGAAGCGGGGCCGTCCCCGCGCCAAACCGATATGGCGGCGTGAAGAGGAATGGGCAAGAGAGGCGGACGCCCCCCTACACCATGCTTCGCGTGGTTCCCCTCCCCCGCTCCGCGGAGGATGCGCCAAAGCTGCCGCGCGGGAAGCCGTCAGGCGACGGCGGCGATGGCCTCGTCGTCGAGGGTGCCGGGGACGATGGTGATCGGCACCGGAAAGGTGCCGGCGGCGCGGCCGGCGATGGCGGTGACCAGGGGGCCGGGGCCCTCCTTGGCGGTGCCGGCGGCAAGGACGAGCACGGCGACGTCCTCGTCGTCCTCGATCAGCTTCAGCAGCTCGTCGGCGCGGACCCCCTCGCGGATCACCTGCTCCGGCTCGATGCCGGCAGCGGTGCGGGCAAGGTCGGCGAACTTGCCGAGCGAGGCTTCGGCCTCCTCCATCGCCTCGGCGCGCATGATGTTCTCGACGCCGGCCCACTGCGTGAACTCGCTCGGCACAATGACGTAGAGGAGGACGAGCGCGCCGCCGGTGCGCTCGGCGCGACGCGCGGCGAACAGCACCGCCCGGCTGCATTCCGGCGTGTTGTCGATGACGACCAGGAATTTCCGCCGGTGGCCCGGCTCGAGGCTGCGCCGCTTCTTCACCATGGGGCTGGATGCTGCCACGCCGGCGGAAAAGGGGGAAGGAGGAGCGGAGGAGCGAGTAGGGAGTAGGGAGTAGGGATTGGGGGTGGCGAGCGACGCCTCTCCCTATTCCCTATTCCCTATTCCCTATTCCCTATTCCCTACTCCCCATTCGCCACTCACTGCCTCAGCGGATGAAGCCGACGACGTCCTTGACGCCCTTCATGGTCTTCTCGGCGATGGCGGAGGCGCGGGCGGCGCCATCGGCCAGCACCTTGTCGATATGGCCGGGATCGGCGAGGAGCCGGCGCATCTCGGCCGCGATCGGCGCGAGCTTGGCGACCGCCAACTCGGCCAAAGCCGGCTTGAACCGCGAGAACTGCGCGCCGCCGTGCTCGCGCAGCACGTCGGCCTTGGTCACCCCGGCGAGAGCCGCGTAGATGCCGACAAGGTTGTCGGCTTCCTCGCGGCCCTTCAGGCCTTCCACCGCCGAAGGGAGCGGCTCGGGGTCGGTCTTGGCCTTCCGCAGCTTGAGGGCAATCGTGTCGGTATCGTCGGTGAGATTGATGCGCGAATAGTCGGACGGGTCCGACTTCGACATTTTCTTGGTGCCTTCGCGGAGCGACATCACGCGGGTCGCCGGGCCGGTGATCATCGGCTCGGTGACCGGGAAGAACGCGTCGCCGAAGCCGGCGGCGGCGATCGATTCGGCGAAGTCGTTGTTGAACTTGATGGCGATGTCGCGGGTGAGTTCGAGGTGCTGCTTCTGGTCGTCGCCGACCGGGACGTGGGTAGCGAGGTAGGCGAGGATGTCGGCGGCCATCAGCACGGGATAGTCGTAGAGGCCGATCGACGCGTTCTCGCGGTCCTTGCCGGCCTTTTCCTTGAACTGGGTCATGCGGTTCAGCCAGCCGAGGCGGGCGACGCAGTTGAACACCCAGGCGAGCTCGGCGTGAACGGGCACCTGGCTCTGGTTGAAGACGATCGACTTCACCGGGTCGATCCCGGCGGCGAGAAACGCGGCGGTGACCTCGCGCGTGTTCTGCTTCAGGGCCGCGGGCCCGCCCCAGACGTTAATCGGCACCGTGATCGCGTGCATATCGACGACGCAGTAGATGCAGTCGTGGGTCTTCTGCATCTCGACGAAGCGGGCGATGGCGCCGAGGTAATTGCCGAGATGCAGGTTGCCGGTTGGCTGAACGCCGGAAAAGACGCGGAGTGGGAATTTCGACATGGGCGGCGGTCCGGGGAGGCGTGAGGCGCGCGGGGTTATGACGCGCATGGAAGCGAGGCGCAAGAATGTCAGCGGCGGCGGAGCACGCTTCCGACAATGCGGCGGACGTCCATCGCGCCGGTCAGCTGAGCGACCAGGGTGAAGAGGACGAGTCCGAGCAGAACAAGCACGAGGAGCGCCGCGATCTCGACGACGAGGTGCGGATCGCGAAGGTAGGGGTCGAGGACGATCGCCGCCCCGTAAAGGCCGGCGCCCATGACGGCGGAGGCCAGGGCGAGCAAGGGCAGCCTGCGTTTCAGCGTCGCATCGGCGGTGAAATGAGCCTTGCGGTGCAGCGTCCAGGCAAGCAGCGCGGTATTGACCCAGGCGGCGAGCGTCGTCGCCGCCGCGATGCCGACGGTGCCGAACAGGAAGAAGAAGCCGAAGGCACCGGCAACGTTCACCACCATCGAGACGGCGCCGTAGTACATCGGCGTTCGCGTGTCCTCACGGGCGAAATAGGCCGGCTGCAGGACCTTGATCGCGACGAAAGCGGGAAGGCCGATCGCGTACATGGCGAGCGCCGGCGCGGTCGCCGCGGTATCGGCGGCGGTGAAGGCGCCGTGCTCGAAGAGGACGGCGAGGATCGGCCCGGGAATGACGACGAGCGCGACCGCCGCGGGAAGGGTGAGGGCGGTGGCGAACTCGATGGCCCGGTTCTGGGCATGCGAGGCATCGCCCTCGCGGCCGGCACGGAGGGCCCGCGACAGGTCGGGGAGAAGGACGATGCCGATGGCGATGCCGACGATGCCGAGCGGGAGCTGGTAGAGGCGGTCGGCATAATAGAGCCACGAGACGGCGCCCGGCTGGAGCGAGGCGACGATCGTGCCGACGACGACGTTAATCTGGACGATGCCGCCGGCGATGATGCTCGGCCCGGCAAGGCGCGTCAGGCGGGCGACGCCCGGCGTCCAGCGCGGCCGGCGCGGCCGAAGCGAAATACCGGCGCGGCGGCAGGCATAGAAGAGAAACGCGAGCTGGAAGATGCCGCCGACCGTGACCGAGCCGGTGAGCAGGATGCCGGCGTTGAGCGTGCCGATTTCGCCGCTCCAGTAGACGAAGACGAGGGCAGCGATGAGGAAGGCGTTGAGGAGCGTCTGCGAGAAGGCGGCGGCAACGAAGCGGCCGAGACCGTTCAAGGCCCCCGAGAGGAGCGTCACCAGCGAGATCAGGAAGAGGTAGGGAAAGGCGATCCGGCTGAAGAGGACGGTGATGTCGAATTTGGCGGGATCGGCGGAGAAGCCCGGGGCGAGCGCCAGGGTCAGCCAGGCCATCGCCACTTCGGCAAGGACGGTGACGGCAAGCAGGACTGCGGCGAGCGCGGCAAGCGATTCCTCGGCGAACTTCCGCGCCGCCTCCATGCCGTCGCTTTCGTGCGTGCGGGTGAAGAGCGGGACGAAGGCCGAGGCGAAAGCGCCCTCGGCAAACAGGCGCCGGAACAGATTCGGGAGCCGCTGGGCGACGAAATAGGCCTCGGCGACCGGCCCGGTGCCGAGCGCCGCGGCAATCAGGATATCGCGGATGAAGCCGAGGATGCGGCTCGACGCGGTACCGCTGCCGACGGCGGCGAAATTGCGGAGAAGGGACATTTCCGGTTCCGGTCAGGCCGGCTCGCGACGACGGGCGGGCCTGGTATCCGGCGCGGCGGCCGGGGCATCGTCGAAGGCCTGGGTCAGGCGACGGCGGATAGCCGACTGGCGGGCCGGGTTGGCGATTTTATGGCCGACGAGGTCGGTGACGTAGAAGACGTCGACGGCGCGCTCGCCGAAGGTCGAGATGTGGGCCGAGGCGATGTTGAGGTTGAGGTCGGAAATCGCCCGGGTGAGGTCGTAGAGAAGACCGGGCCGGTCGAGGCCGGAAGCCTCGATGACGGTGAACTGGTTCGAGGAATCGTTGTCGACGGCGATCGCGGTTTCCAGCGTGAAGGCCTTCAGCCGGAGCTTCCGCTGGCCGCGCTTGGCAAGCTGCTCGGGAATACGCAGCAGGCCGGACAGCGCCTGCTCGATCAGCTCGCCGACTTTCCGGGCCCGGCGCTCCTCGTCGGCATCGTCCTCGAACTCGCGGCTGATGGCGATGGTGTCGAGGGCCTGGCCGTCGATGGTCGTATAGATCTGCGCGTCGACGATGTTGCCGCCGGCAATCGTGCAGGCGCCGGCGATGATCGACAGAAGCCGGGGATGGTCCGGCGCAAATACGGTGATTTCGGTGACGCCCTCGAAACCGCGCGTGCGGATGGCCGTGGCGAGCCGGCGACCTTCGCTCTCGGCGCTCCGGATGAAGCGGGCGTCGGCGACCTTGCGCGGAAGATCGACGCGCAACCAATAGGGCGGATAGTGGCGGGCGAGGTAGGCCTCGCGTTCCGTCTCGGGCCAGTCGGTGAGCGCGGCGGCAAGTTCGGCCTTGGCCGCGGCAACGCGCCGGTCGCGGCCGACCTGGCTGTGGCCGCCGGTCAAGAGCGGCTCGGTCTCGTAGTAGAGGGTGCGGAGAAGCTGGCCCTTCCAGCCGTTCCAGACGCCCGGGCCGACGGCCTTGATGTCGGCGACGGTGAGGATGAGGAGCATCTTCATCCGTTCGAGCGTGTGCACGATGGCCGCGAAATCGGCGATGGTCTTCCGGTCGGAGAGATCGCGCGACTGCGCCGTGATGCTCATGGTGAGGTGAAACTCGACCAGCCAGGCGACGGTCTCGGTCTGGGCGGCGGTCAGGCCGAAGCGGGGCCCGAGTCTGCGCGCGACCCTGGCGCCGGCGACCGAGTGATCCTCGGGCCGGCCCTTGGCGATATCGTGCAGGAAGAGCGCGACATAGAGGACGACGCGGTCCTTGAGGCCGGGAAAGATTTCGCTCGCCAGCGGATGGGCCTCGGCGGCCTCGCCGCGCTCGATCTCGGCGAGGAGCCCGATGGCCCGGATGAGGTGCTCGTCGACCGTATAGTGGTGGTACATCGAGAACTGCATCATCGAGACGATCCGCCCGAAATCCGGGACGAAGCGGCCGAGGACGCCGGTTTCGTTCATGCCGCGGAGCACCACCTCGGGCTGATTGCGCGAGGTGAGAATCTCCAGGAAGAGGCGGTTCGCCTCGGGGTCCTCGCGGAGGCGGTCGTCGATCAGCCGGAGCGAACGGGTGGCAAGCTGGAGGGCGCGCGGGTGGAAGTCGAGGTTCACCCGGTCGGCGAGATGGAAGAAGCGGACAAGGTTGACCGGATCGCGCTCGAAGGCCTTGTCGTCGGCGACCGCGATACGGTTGTTGCTGACGACGAAATCGTTCGAGCCGGGGATCTTGCGAAGCTTCTTGCCGCCGAGCCCGAAGAGGCGGTTGAGCGCCGGGACCGGCTTGCCATGGTCTTCCTCGAGGGCGGCGCAGAGAATGCGGGTGAGATCGCCGACCTCCTTGGCGAAAAGGAAGTAGTGCTTCATGAAGCGCTCGACGTCGCGGAGGCCGGGATGCGACGTATAGCCGAGGCGCGCCGCCATGCCCCGCTGCAGGTCGAAGGAGAGACGCTCCTCCGGCCGGCCGGTCGTGAAATGCATGTGGCAGCGGACCGCCCAGAGGAAATCCTCCGACTTGCGGAACCGCGCGAGCTCGGCGCGCGAGAAGACGTTGGCCTTGACGAGATCCTCGCCGCTGGCAACGCGGTAGAAGTATTTGGCGATCCAGAACAGGGTGTGGAGATCGCGGAGGCCGCCCTTGCCGTCCTTGACGTTGGGCTCGACCAGGTAGCGCGACATGCCCTGCCGCTTGTGACGCTCGTCGCGCTCGGCGAGCTTGGCGGCGATGAATTCCGGCCCGGTCCCCTTCACTACCTCTTCGTCGAAGCGGACCTTCAGCTCATCGCAAAGCGCCTTGTCGCCCCACAGGTGGCGCGCTTCGAGGAGGGCGGTGCGGATGGTCATATCGGAGCGCGACAGGCGGATGCATTCCGCGACGCTCCGCGTCGCATGGCCGACCTTCTGGCCGAGATCCCAGAGCGTGTAGAGGATGAACTCGACCACGCTCTCGCCCCACGGGGTCTGCTTGTAGGGCAGCAGGAAGAGCAGGTCGATGTCCGAGCCGGGGGCGAGCGTGCCGCGGCCGTAGCCGCCGACGGCGACCACCGCCATGCGCTCGGCGGTCGAACGGTTGCCGGCGGGAAATACATAGGTGGAGGCGAACTCGTAGATCGCGCTCACCAGCGTGTCCTCGAGATCGCTGAGGCGGCGGGCGCAAAGCGTACCGTGGCCGTCGTCGATGAGCAGGGCCTCGGCGCGGGCGCGGCCGTCGGCGAGCGCCTTCTTCAGGATCGGGACGATCGACTCGCGCCCGGTCTTGCCGCGGGCACCGATGGCGGACAGCGCGGCGGACAGCGACTCGCCGTCGATCAGGGCTTCGGTCATGGCGGCGGAAGCTAGCCCGGAACGGCAGACCGCGCCATTGCCGCAATGCGACCGGTCGCCCGGTCGCGCCTCGCGACCTCTCCGAGATAGGCGTGCAGCAGCCTGTCGGCCTCGGCTGCGGAATCTAGGCCGGGCGTGAGGCGGCGGACGAGATCCGACCAGAGAGAACGATCGAGCGCCGTGCGTTCTTCAAGGAGGGCCCGTGCGGCAGGGGTCATCTCGTCGGGCAGCCAGACAGGGTAGTCGCGCGGCGGCATGGTGACGTTGTCGCTACGCATCTGAAACGGGCGGCCCACCCACGCCGCGACGTTCCGCGCAATGGAAGGATTTTCGAGGTAGTCGACGAAATCGAAGCGGCCAAGCGTCTCAATCGCACGGGCGAGCAGTTCGGCGTGCTGCGAGGACGCAATGAAGCCGGCAGGCACCGGCGCAGTGTCGAGCACGAGAAAGCGCGTGAACAGGTTGTCGAGTTGCGGGGCGAGATCGGGATCGGAGAGGAACTCGACGAGCGGTCCCCTCGCCTTCCGGACCCGCTCCGCCCAGAGACCCCAGGCGGGAAGCTCCTCGTCGGGCGTCGAGCGCCAGAACCGGTAATGCGACAAGATGCGGATGCGCGGCTCGCGCATGACGGTAAGGAAGCGCGCCGCCGGATAGGCGGCAAAGAGCCGGGAAGCGGCGATATGGCCCCCGACGAAATCGTGATGCCCGCCGGAAGGAAGCGGGCCGAAATGGATGCGCCGGCGAACTTCGAGGGCAAGCGTGTCGTAGCCGGCAAAGGTGCCGAAAAGCGTGGTGTCCATGTCGCCGACGATCGGGTTCTGCGCCCTGATCGCCGCGGCGAGCGCGTGCGACATGGCAACGCCGCCGCATTTCGGCACGTGCATGAAGACCATCCCCTCCCCATCAGCGGGAGGAGGGACGCGGCGGAGCGTCACGGGCGTGCCAGCATCGTGGTGACGGTTGCGGCTGATGTGGCCGCAACCCCGCGACGCTAGCCGGTTTCCCCGGGCGGCGGGAGTCCTCCGCCGGCTAGACGCCGAGGGCCGCCCAAGTCTTCGGCCCGACGATCCCGTCGGGAACCAGGCCCTTGTTGCGCTGGAACTGGCGCACCGCCGCCTCCGTGGCGGCACCGAAGATGCCGTCGGCAGCAACCCCAACCTTCGCCTGGACCTTCTTCACCAGATCGCCGTGGTCGCCGCGGCGCAGCGTCGGACGGCCCTGCGGATCGGTCGCGGGAATCGGCTGATGCGGAGGCGCGCTGCCCTCCAAGATCGCCGCAACCGCCGCGCGGAAGGCGTTCATGTCGAAGTCGGGATCGGACTTCCGGCCCGTGGGCAGGGCATATTCCTTATGGCCGGCACACATGATCACGGGCGCCCCGATCTTCTTCAGGATCGCCGCGACGCCGCGCTGGTAGGCATCGATCTGCACGGCCGGCCACGGGCTGTCGTTCGGCAGGCCGGTGTTCTCGGCCTCGATGCCGATGAAGCTGGAGTTGCCGGTGGTGATGCCCTGCCATTTGCCGACGCCGGCGTGGTTCGCCCGGCCGGCAGCGACGATGTAGAATGTCCCGTCGCGGCCAAGCCCAAGCTGCGCGAGCGGACCGGAAAGACCGGGACGGCCGTTGATGATCGTGCCGAGGCTCGGCATGTTGCCTTGCCGGGCTCCGGCGGTGTGATGGCAAATCACGCCACGGATGTTGCCCACATCGCCATGCCCGCGGGTCCGCCAGCCGGGCTGTTCGGCGACCTTGAGGCCGGCGTCGTCCAGTACTTCGGCGAGCCAGGTGAGCGAGAAACTCATGGGGAAACTCCTCCGCTTGCCGCCGGGAGCATGTCGTCGCCGGTCAGCGGGCCCTCGGTGAAGTCGACATCGCAGGCGTCCAGTTCGTCCTCCGCCGTGGCGACCCCACCGGTCGCGTGCGGGAGCTGGGTATCGGGGGTCGCGGGACCTTTGACGTAGTCGTCGTCATTCGCGTCGAGATCGACCGGCCGGGCCGGCCGCGCCGCCCGTACCGACCGCTTCGCGGGCGCCGTCTTCGTGGCCCGCCTTCCCGGCTTGCCAGCCGGCTTTCCAGGCTTTGCGGTTCTGGCCATTGCCTCGCCTCCCCAGGGTTGTGGCCCGGCGAGTTTCGCCGAAGCGGGGACCGGACGCAACGCACGGTGGAACGAATCCCGGGATATCGCGCGAACGGCAAATGCCGCCTCAATGGGCAGCCGCGAATATGAGGCAAAGGCTACGGGCGCGGCGTCCGGGCGCGGGCGGCCTTCAGCCGGTAGAGCGCCTCCTGTGCCTCGCGCGGCGAAAGCTCGTCCGGATTGATCTCGTCGAGCATGGCCGCAAGCGGATCGACCGGCGGCGGCGCGGTCCTGCGGCTCGCCGAGAAGAGCGGCAGGTCGTCGACCAAGACATGCACCGGCGACTTGCGATCCGTCTCCTCGAGCTGGCGGAGCACTTCGCGGGCACGCTCAACGACGGCGCCGGGCAGACCGGCGAGGCGCGCGACCTGGATGCCGTAGGATCGATCGGCGGAGCCGGGAGCGATCTCGTGGAGGAAGATCACGTCGCCCTGCCACTCCTTGACGCGGACGGTGACATTGCGCAGGCGCGGCAGGCGCTCAGCGAGCGCCGTCAACTCGTGATAATGCGTGGCGAAGAGGGCACGGCTGCGGTTCACCTCGTGCAGGTGCTCGATCGCCGCCCAGGCGATGGAGAGGCCGTCGAAGGTCGCCGTGCCGCGGCCGATCTCGTCGAGGATAACGAGCGAGCGCGGGCCGGCCTGGTTGAGGATCGCCGCGGTCTCGACCATCTCGACCATGAAGGTCGAGCGGCCGCGGGCAAGGTCATCGGCGGCACCGACGCGGCTGAACAGGCGGTCGACGATGCCGATCGTGGCGCTTTTCGCCGGCACGTAGGAACCGGCCTGGGCGAGGATCGCGATCAGCGCGTTCTGCCGGAGGAAGGTCGACTTCCCGGCCATGTTGGGGCCGGTGACCAGCCAGACCAACCCGGCGCCGGAACCGCCGCCGAGTTCGCAATCGTTCGAGACGAATGGGCTGCCGGCGGCGCGGAGCGCCTGCTCGACGACAGGATGACGGCCGCCCTCGACGGCAAAGGCAATCGAGGCCTCGACCACTGGCCGGCAGTAATCCTCGCTTTCCGCGAGCACGGCGAGGCCTGCCGCGACATCCAGCACGGCGAGGGCTTCGGCGACGGCGCGGAGGGATTCGCCGGCCGCCGCAATTGCCATGGCGAGGGCATCGAAGAGGGCCAGCTCGATCTGGAGGGCGCGCTCGCCGGCGCCGGCGATCCGCGATTCGAGATCGGCGAGTTCGGCGGTCGAGAAGCGGAAAGCGGCAGGCAGGGTCTGGCGATGGATGAAGCGGGCATTGTGGGGCGCGGTCATCAGGCGCTCGCCGTGCCCGGCGCCGACCTCGACGAAATAGCCGAGCACGTTGTTGTGCTTGACCTTGAGGTTGCGGATGTCGGTCTCGGCGGCATAGGTGGCCTGGAGGCCGGCGATGACGCGGCGGCTGTCGTCGCGGAGCCTGCGGGCTCCGTCGAGGCCGGCATCGCGGCCGTCGCGGACAAAGCCACCGTCGCGCCTGAGGTAGGGCAGATCGTCGGCGAGCGTCTGCCGGAGGTCGGCGAGCAGGTCGGCGGGCGCCCCGCGGAGGGCGCGGGCGGCGCGGGCGAGCTCGGCGGGCAGGTCCGCCGCGTCGAGCTGGCCGGCAATGGCGCCCGCGGCGACAAGCGCGTCGCGGACGGCGGCGAGGTCGCGCGGACCGCCACGCTCGAGCGCCAGACGCGACAGCGCGCGGACGAGATCGGGGGCGCCAGCTAGCCCGGCGCGGATGCGGTCGCGGCGTTCCGACTCGGCAAGCATCCAGGCGACGGCGTCGAGGCGCTCGCCGATGAGGCGGGGATCGGTCGAGGGACCGGCGAGCCGGCGGGCGAGGAGGCGCGCACCGGCGCCGGTGACGGTGCGGTCGACCGCGGCGGCGAGGCTCCCGCGGCGCTCGCCGGAAAGGGTGACGGCGAGTTCGAGATTGGCGCGTGTGGCGGCATCGATCAGCATCACGTCGCCGGCCGACTCCGCCGACGGGGGCGAGAGCGGCGGGCGCTCGCCGATCTGCGTCTTCTCGACGTAGGCGAGCACCGCCGCGGCGGCCGACAGTTCGACCCGCGAGAAATCGCCGAAGCCGTCGACGGTCTGTACGCCGAACCAGGCCGCGATGCGGTCGGCGGCGGTGGCGCCGTCGAACCACGCTGCGGGCAGCGGCGTCACGGCAGCGGCGAGACCGCGCCAGAAGGGCGCAAGCCGCTCGTCGGCGAAAAGCGACTCGGCAAGGAGGATTTCGCGCGGATCGATCCGGGCGAGATCGGCGGCGAGCCGCGCCGCATCGGTCGGCGCGACGCGGAACTCGCCGGTGGAAATGTCGATCCAGGCAAGCGCGAGCGAATCGCCGGGGCCGGTGCGGGCACGGGCGACCGCGGCGAGGAAATTGTTGCGCCCGGGCGAGAGGAGCGCATCCTCGGTCAGCGTTCCGGGCGTCACCAGCCGGGTGACGTTGCGGCGGACGACCGATTTGCCGCCGCGCTTCCGCGCCTCGGCGGGATCCTCGACCTGCTCGCAGACCGCGACACGGTGGCCGAGGGCGATCAGCTTCTGCAGATACTGGTCGGCGGCGTGGATCGGCACGCCGCACATCGGGATATCTGCGCCCTGATGCTTGCCGCGTTTGGTGAGCGTGATGCCGAGCGCCCGCGAGGCGACCTCGGCATCGTCGAAGAACATCTCGTAGAAATCGCCCATCCGGTAGAAGAGGAGGCAATCCGGATTGGCGGCCTTGATCTCCATGTACTGCGCCATCATCGGCGTCACGTCGCGCGGCGAGGACGGGAGATCGGCGTTGCTGTCGAGCATGGGGGCGGACGGTAGCAGAGCCGGAGCCGCCGGGCAGCATGCGCGAGCGGAGATGTCCGGCTATGCTCACGGATGCGAAACGAGGGCAGGGCGGGAGTAGCGGGCTGAAGGTCGCGCTCCGGCAGTGGCGCCGGCGGCGGTCGGAACGCCGGCAACGTCGCTTCTCCGCCGCCAACCCGGGGCTGCCCGTCTGGCCGGACGGAGAACGGTATCGGCGGCGGACCGGACGGACCGCCGCCGGGGGAGCAGAGACAGGGTGACCGCCAGCAGCAACGACGCGCCCGGGAGTCCGACGGGGAATGCCGATGATCCGGAGGTCGTCGGCGCCGTCCTCTCCGTCGACCCGCCGATTGTCTACACATCGATGGGCTGGCCCGACCGGATGGGCTGGATCAGCGCCTATGCAGCAAGCTGCGGCGAGGGGCCCGCGGCCTTTCTCATCTATCAGATGTGGCATTTGGCCGACGATCTGGCCGGCAAGTTCGTGATCGCCAACCTGCGGCGCTATCGCAGGGCCCATCCGCGGCATGAGCTGATCATGCTCTGCAACGCGCCGGACGAGGTCGAGACACTGTCCAGCTTCGGCGAGGAGGCGCTGCTCCTCAACCACAACCTGACGGTTTCCGAGGCCGTTTTCCGGCCTCTGCCCGGCGTCGAAATCGAATTCGACGCGATTTACAGCGCCCGTCCCGTGCGGGACAAGCGTATCGAACTGGCCGCCGAGATCGAGCGCGTTGCCTATCTCTGCTACGTCCCGGTCAAGCTCGTTGGCGAAGGGGCCCGGGTGCTCGCGGGAATGCAAGCACGCGCTCCCGCCCACGTCATCCTCAACCGCCTTGAAGGCGGCAGGCCCATTCGGCTCAGGGCCGGCGGGGTCAACCAGGCCTATAACCGGGCGGCCGTCGGCCTCTGCCTCTCGGAAGTCGAGGGAGCGATGATGTCGAGCATTGAATACATGCTCGCCGGCCTGCCGATCGTGTCAACGCCAAGCCGGGGCGGCCGCGATTTCTTCTTCGACCCGGAATACTGCCTGATCGTGCCGCCCGACCCGCGCGCCGTGCGCGAGGGGGTTGCGGCACTCAAGGCCAGGCAAATTCCGCGCGACCATGTGCGGCAAAAGACGCTGGCGAAGATCGAACCGCAACGCCGCGCCTTCCTCGCACTCCTCGACGGCTTTCTCGAACGCCACGGCTATGCGCCGCGCTTCGGGACGGAATGGCCCTGGCTTCACCATCGCAGCCTTTGCGGGACGCGGACGGTGAGCGAACAATTCGCCAAGGCCCGTCCGGAGCCGACCAGCCGGCCGCTCGCCGAGCCGGCCTGATCCGGCGACATTCCGTTGTCGAGGCGCGCAGGTGACCGGGCGCCGTGCCCTCGCGGCTTGTGATCGCAAGCCCGGGTGATATCGTCCCCGCAATTTCACGCATCTATCGTGTCTTGCCGGTCGAGGCGGGCGTTGCAGGGGGTGAACCAATGGCAGCCGACGGCAAAGCGGTGCGGACCGGACCCTATGTCACCGACCAGGAGGCGCTGAACTTCCACTCCGAAGGCCGGCCG
>Ga0070741_10009918_pt1 | contig 18241 bp, 15 predicted proteins | sample Coa_R1_4_FD_66440 | JGI IMG/M metagenome (GOLD analysis project Ga0070741, IMG submission 66440) | Surface soil microbial communities from Centralia Pennsylvania, which are recovering from an underground coalmine fire - Coalmine... | ecosystem: Environmental > Terrestrial > Soil > Unclassified ...
TGAAAGCAGACCATGGAATTGAAATTGAGCCGGTAACTGCCGAAATTTGTGCCCGTGAATCTGACGTAATCTGCACCTGCACAACCGCAACTGAGCCTCTTTTTGATGGGCGCTGGCTAAAGCCGGGAACGCACCTCAATCTGGTCGGAGCCTTCCAGCCGCATACGCGAGAGGTGGACGATGAAACTGTACGTCGTGCCCGCGTGGTGGTGGATACTTATGATGGCTGCCTGTCTGAAGCTGGCGATCTACTGATCCCATTGCAGAATGGAACGGTTGGCCACTCGCATGTGATTGCCGACCTGCACGAGATCAGCAGTGGCAAGAAAGCAGGACGAGCCGGGCAGGATGACATTACTTTATTTAAAAGCGTGGGCTGTGCGCTGGAAGATCTGGTAACAGCGGTGATGGCCTATAAACAAGCGGCTTCATGAGATCAGCGCTAAATACATATAAGCGAACGAATTCTAAATGAGCAAACATTTTGATTTTGCCGTAATCGGCGCGGGATCCTTTGGAGCCTGGACATCTCACTTCCTCCGCCATTCAGGTGCGTCTGTAATTTTGCTTGATGCTTACGGTCCAGCTAACGGCCGCGCCAGTTCTGGCGGCGAAACCCGCATCATTCGCATGGGCTACGGCCCAGATGAACTCTATACGCGCTGGGCCATGGGCTCCTTGCCACACTGGCGCGATTTAGGCGAGCGCATCGGCCGGAAGGTTTTTCATCAGACTGGCGTTCTCTGGCTGAGCAATGACGATGATGCTTACTTACAAAACCTCCACAGGGTCCTCAACAATGCAGGCATCAAACTGGAACGGCTTACATCCGCTGAAATCCAGCAGCGCTGGCCGCAACTGCATTTTCCAGATGTGACATGGGGTGTTTTAGAACCGGAGAGTGGTCTGCTGATGGCGCGCAGTTCTGTGCAGGCGCTTGTCGCCGATCTTGTGAATAACGGAGTGGAATATCGCACTACTGCCGTGACTGTTCCGAATGCAAACGGCAGACTGGCTCAAATCAATCTCAGCACTGGAGATTCCATTGCCGCAGGCACATTCATCTTTGCTTGTGGCTCGTGGCTGCCGAAAGTTTTCCCGCAACTGCTGCAGGACCGCATTTTCCCGACGCGCCAGGAAGTATTTTTTCTCGGACCACCCCCGGGAAATAAATCATTTCAGCAGCCGCACATGCCAGCTTGGCTGCAGCGTACTCATCCTGATCTGCCATACGCGCTGCCTGATGTCGAGAATCGGGGTTTTAAAATCGCTTTTGATCGTCACGGCGATGCGTTTGATCCTGATAACGATTCGCGCGTGGCCGCACAGTCCTCAATTGATCAACTACGCACCTATTTAAAACTGCACATCCCAGCTCTGGCCAATGCGCCTGTGGTGGAAACCAGAATTTGCCAGTATGAGAACACATGGAATGGCGACTTTTTGATCGACCGCCATCCTGAGTTGGAAAATGTGTGGATCGCCGGCGGAGGGTCCGGCCACGGCTTCAAGCATGGTCCGGCGCTGGGCGAATATCTGTGTTCGCGCATTCTGCATGGTGTTCCAGCAGAGCCGCGCTTCTCTCTCGCCGCAAAGCAAACCAGCCAGCAACGGTCAATCTACTGAAGGATATTCGGCCCGCGTTATGCGCCGCTTTGGCGTAGAGTGAGCGCCTCTAGGATTTCGTTTGTCGTGGGCATTCTTTTGGAGGCCTTTGCAGAAAAAACAACTTGACCATCTGCAATCACGTCCAAAGCGCCCGGACTGCCCAGCCGGATCTTGGAGCTGAGACCAAACTTCCGATCAATTTCTTCTTTAAGGCTCACGGCCTTTTGTTTGATATCGGCTCAAAAGAAACAGCGCTTGATCTCCACCTTCATGGATTATGCTCCTGGGAAACGGACTGAATCGATTATATCCGTCCAAACATTTTTGAGAGAACCGGCCATTGGCAGACACACGCCAACCGAGACATCTTGACGTCTGGTTCAATAGCTGGACAAGAAAGCAGAAGTAGGTATCCTAGCTCACCCCTTGTTCCTGCATCTTCTTTCTCAAGCTCAATGGCCGCATGTCTGTCCAAACTTCTTTAATGTATGCCAGGCACTCTTGTTTGGTGCCGCTCTTTCCGGCATCTTTCCAGCCTAAAGCGTTCTCGCGATTGGCGGGCCAGATGGAGTACTGCTCTTCATGGTTCAGTACAACCTTATAAATAGTCTTGTCTTCTTTTTCTTCAGGCATTTGCGTATCTCTCCAGTTTGATTGATGTCTTCTTAACTTTAATTCTCAGCTATTACAACTTACCTGGCCAAAAACAGCTGACCTTCCCTTAATGTTGACTTGATGCCACGGGCAGTATTTGAAGCAAGTCCTGGCGAAGAGCCGGGAGGAACTCTGTCTTGTTGTTGTGAATAAAAAAATGGTCTCCGGAAAATAATTGGATTTTACAATCCGCTGATGTTTCCAGCTTCCACTGGGTTAAATCCTGGGGACGTACACGCTCATCTTTTGTCCCGCCGTACACGTTGATGCCACAGGCAAGCGGCGGTTCAGCAAGATACTCATACACATCAGTAATTTCAAAGTCCGCTCGCATCATTGGCATAATCGCCTGCAGGAGGTCAGGATTTTCAAAGAATTCTTTCGGCGTACCGTTCAGTTTCTTTAGCTCCGCTATGAGTTCTTGATCAGGGAGGTTGAAAGCCGGAGGGTGCATGTTCACCACGGAAGGAGCCCAGCACGCTGAAATGAACAAATGAATGGGTAAGGCGGCGTTTCTACGGCGGAGTTCACGCGTAAGTTCAAAACTGATGAGCCCACCCATGCTATGCCCGTAAAAAGCAAACGGGCCGCGAATCTCTGAGCGGATTGCACCTGCCACATCTTGCACCAGCGGTTTCACATGCGTATAAGGACGCTCGCTTAAACGTCGTGCCCGTCCTGGTAAGTGGACTAGACAAACATCAATCTCCGGCCCTAAATGCCTCTGCCATTCGCGAAACACGTGTGCGCTTCCCCCGGCATACGGGAAACAAAAGAGACGCAACAGCGACCCGGGAGTGGCGGATAGGCTTTCAAACCAGCGGTTGCTTGAATTGTGCTGCGGCGCCGTCAAATTGAGTCCTCCAGGTGATTCACTTATCTGTTTCTCAAAATAGTCTCATCTCAGCCGGCTGCGACAAGTGGGGCCTGCTCAATCAGGATTTCTTTTTCTCCAAACAATCTTTCAGCAATGATTCCCCGTTCATGACTCCACTTCACCAACTTGTCTGATTCCACAATGGGACGTGATTCAGCCGTGTACTTAATGCTTGTAATGTAGTTCAGCCAGGGCTCCTGCCCCATGGCATAAACGTATACCTCTTTGCAGTTGAACACTTCAACTATGCTTTTACCCTGTTCAAAATTGGAACCAGAAAGACGGCGAGATTCATCCATGGCCCTTTCAGTTCGTGCGGTAATCAGCGGCCCATAAAGCCATGTGAGCGGAGCGCCATCGCATTCCATGCCCAGGAACAAAGCATCTGCATCTCCCACTTCGCGGTGGATATGCTCATACAAGCGCGGCTCAATGTTGCAGGAATCGGCGGCAAATATCATGGAATGTGCGCCAACTTTCACCAGCCATGCCATTTTGCTTCTTATGTCAAGATCTGCATGTTCGCCAAAAAAGGGCACTGCTGTAATCCGGACATCCTTGGTCCTGATCTCTTCCATTTCCGTTGCTTCAATCACGTTGGTAAAGCCGGCCTGTTCCAGCAGCAGCTTGAGCGATGGGTCCTGTAACTGTCCGCCTCCACTGCGCGGAACAACAATGGTTTTGACTTTATGGCGAATTTGCAGAAGCGTCTCAAAAAGCACGTGGTCCTGGTGATGATGCGTGATCAGCACGTAATCAATGGAATCCGGCAGGTCAAGATAGGTATAACGCGAGATGCCGCTCTCATAGGTGTAGCTGAGTACCGGATCAAACAACATGCTCACACCCTGCGATTCAATCAGAATGCAGGCGTGGCCGAAATAGCGCCAGCGAACTCCGCCACCTTCATAAGACGCATAGTGAGGTGCAGGCTCTGGGGTGAGGAACGATCTCAAGAGCTCACGTTGGCCTTCGTTTAGATCAAACATTTCTTCAATCTCTTCCTGCGGGCGGGGTGACGATTTTAGCCGGAAGAGTTCATCCACCAAAGGGCTATTAAATGGAATTTGTAAGTGCAGGCTCGAGTCATCTTCAAAGCGCGGTGTGCTCAGCACAAACGGCCGGTCATCCTGCTGGATGACGGAAAGCATCAGGCTTTGCATGGAAGGGTCATAATAGCGGCTCTTATACAGCAGAGGTTCAATCAGCCGGAATGATGGCTGGTGGTTCAAATCGTAAAGCAGTTCCACGTAGCCGCGCAGGATGTCCGGGACCTTGGCATAAAGCGGGTGCAGGCTGTATCCCTTGGCGTTGGTGCGAAGCATATTGTCCAGTTCGCCAATGGCAGCGGAAAGTTCAAACAAATGCGGCCGCTCTGCCTTAATGCGATCGCGCAAGGCTCGAACCTCATCCACCCGGCCTCCAAGATCAATAAACGGTCCGCCTTGCATTTTGGGATTTTTAACAGCATTCACATGGACCTGCGGCGAGTTTATGTATGAAGTCATGATCTTCATGTGCCGTTCAGTGATGTTGCGAGCGGCAGTTGCAGGCGGAATGAGATGCGGCCAGGCATACCAATGGTCGATTAGAGGTTCTACTTGGATATTTTGCCGAAGATATAAATTTTGATTACTCATATTATTGCTGCCCTCTCTTAGCCTTTATTGATTCCGCTCTACGGTTTGCTTCATGCCTTCATTCAATCGCCTTGCAAAGCTGCCGGAGCGCACGTCTGTTCTGTTGGCCTTAATCAGCCAAAATTTTATTGTATGTCTATTGTAATTTCTCTGACAGCCGCTATGAACTCTGCATTTGCAGAATGCCCAGAAAAATTTGCTGTGCAGCGTAGCTGTCCCGAATTGGGATTATTTATGATTTATGTAAGGCATTGGTAGTGAATGACTTTTATGAAGGCAATGCATCGACTCCCAGTTTTGGCTCATCCAAAAAATTATATAAACGTGCAAAAGCTGCTCTCCATTCCGATTGCCCTAATCTTCCTTAGCACCACCACATGCATGGCCAGCGAAAAACCCGAAAAGGCGCCTGATTTCTCCTCCGATGCTCAGTGGATTGATGTTGGCCTAGCCGGCCAAAAGGTCCCCCACTCCATTAAGGGCTATCGAGGGAATGTTTTGCTGGTCGATTTCTGGGAATACACCTGCATTAATTGCATTCGCGACTTCAGCGTGTTGAAGCGCTGGTATGGCAAATACCATAGCTATGGTTTCGATGTTGTCGGCGTGCACTTCGGTGAGTTTCCCATGGGATTCAACGCGAACAATGTCCGCAATGCCGCCAAACGCTTTCAATTGCCATGGCCTGTGGTGGCCGATGTGAAAGGTTCAATCTGGAACGCTTATCATTCTGATGTCTGGCCGAACCGTTATCTGATAGACCAGAACGGCTACATCGTTTTGCATATTGGTGGTGAGGGCAATAATCGGCCAATGGAGGAGAAGATTCGCGAGCTGCTGGCAATGGCGCATCCTGAGATCAACCGCATTCCGCTCGATCCTCCGGAAGACACATTTGCGCCCTCATGCGGCATCTCCACCGACGAAACTTACGTTGGTAATTGGTTTGGCCGTGGCGCTTTGGTCAACACCAAAGGCTATAGCGACAATGGTTCTACAACTAATTTTCATTCTGATGGTGAACCGCAAGACGGGAGGGTAATGCTCTCTGGTAAATGGATCACTCAGCAGGATGGCATGACCTCTGATGACGAGCACGGCCAGGCACAACTGCGTTACCATGCACGCTCTGTTTATGCGGTTCTGAGCATTGCGAATTCTAAAAAGCCTGTGCGCGTTAATCTTCTGCAGGATGGCAAGCCGCTGAATCAGAGTGATGCGGGCGCAGATGTGCATTTCGATTCGCAGGGCTCATATCTCGAAGTAAATAGCCCGCGAATGTATGACCTGGTGAAAAACGTGGCCTTTGGTTCGCATCTGCTTGCGCTTGAGCCACAAGCTCCCAGCTTTATGCTGCATTCATTCACTTACGGAAATGATTGCCAGCAGAATTTCAAACCTATGTAAACGCATTTATGCCAGACAAAGAACCCGCACACCACGGGAGCTCACCCGCCACGTCGAAAAATCACGCCTTGGAAGCTGGCGTACCGTCAGACAAATGGACGCGCTGGATGATCGCCATTGCTGTGATGGTCAGTGCAGTAATGGAGCTGGTGGATACGTCGGCAGTCAACGTCAGCCTGCCGTATATTGCGGGCAATCTTTCGGCGTCTGTAGATGAAGCTACCTGGGTGCTGACTTCATACCTGGTTGCCAATGCAATCATCCTGCCGCTCTCCGGATGGCTGGCGAACTATTTTGGGCGTAAGCGCCTTCTGATGATGAGCGTTACCGGCTTCACCATCGCGAGTATTCTTTGTGGGTTTGCTCCGTCGCTGCCGGCCTTGGTTTTGTTCCGCATATTACAAGGCGCGGCGGGCGGCGTTCTGCAGCCAACCACGCGGGCAATCATGCTGGAAGCATTTCCACGGGAAGAGCGCGGGCACGCAATGGCGTTTTGGGGCGTAGGCATCGTCATTGCGCCTATTGTGGCTCCCATGCTTGGCGGCTGGTTAACCACGGATTATTCCTGGCGCTGGATATTCTTTATCAATCTGCCTATCAGCTTGCTGGGATTGTTCCTGGTGTGGACCTACGTCTTTGATCCACCTTATATCCGGCGCACTTCAACGCGCATTGATTACTGGGGCATGGGATTTCTCGCCATCGGCATCGCAGCTTTGCAGATTGTGTTTGACAAGGGCCAGGAAGAGGATTGGTTTGCTTCACATCTCATCGTGACCATGGCCATCATCGCAATCGTTGGCCTGGTAACATTTGTGATCTGGGAGATGCGAGCAAGCAATGCTGTGGTCCACTTCCGTCTGTTTCGTTACCGCACATTCGCAGCCGGCACCAGTCTTTCTTTAGTCCTCTTCTTTGCTCTTTATGGCAGCATTGTGCTCCTGCCCCTCTTCATGCAGGAGTTGCTGGACTTTCCCGCAGTAACGGCAGGAGTCTGGAATTCACCGCGTGGAATTGCCACGCTGGCGATGATGCCTATCGCCGGCATCCTGATTGGCAGGCGATGGGACATGCGCGCGCTATTGTCCGGTGGTCTGTTCATTTCCGGGATCGGCGCTTACATGTTTTCATATCTGAATCTGAATGCCAGCCCATGGAGTTTCTTTTGGCCGCAGATCGTGATGGGCGCAGGACTGTCTTTCATGTTTGTCCCTCTGGCAACCATCACCGTGGATCCCATACCACAAGAGGAAATGGGCTATGCAACCAGCCTGATTGGCCTGGCTAGAAATCTCGGCGCCGGGATCGGCATCTCTGTATTCACGGCATTCATAGCGCGCCGCGAACAATTCCACCAGGCTCGCCTGGTCGTTGCGGCATCGCGTGAACAAAGCCCGCTGCAAGGCATGATCTCCGGGTTGCAAAGCTTTTTAGGACACCAGGGCGGAAGCTCAGGCCCAATGGGGCATCAAGCTCTGGCAATGATCTATCGCCGGATCTTGCAAAGCGCCGCAGCGCTCAGTTATCTCGATGGCTTTCGCATCATGGCGGCCCTGCTCTTCCTCACCATCCCATTCGTCTGGATCATGAAAAAGCCGCAGTTCAAATCAGGTGGAAAAGGTGCAGATTAAGCAATGCCAGTGCTGGTTTTTTGAGACAAAGGATTTAATGAAAAAGAGAGGAATCGAGAGATGCGAGATGAATCGAGACGGAATTTTTTGAAAACGGCTGGGCTTACCGCCGGAGCGATTGTGTTTTCGCGAAGCAATGGCTTTAGCCAAGTACAAAATCAAGATCAGGCGCAGCAAAGTCAATCCTCCAGCGCATCTGCCGATTCGAACTCTGCAGACTACACCTTACACATTCAAACGGCCCCGGTGGAGATCGCCAAGGGTAAGTTTCTGTCAATGACCACATACAACGGTCAGTTCCCAGGACCGCTGCTTCGCTTTAAGGAAGGGAAGCAGGTGGCCGTGGATGTTTATAACGAATCTCCGCTTCCGGAGCAGTTACATTGGCACGGGCAGACAGTTCCCGTAGACGTGGATGGAGCGGCAGAAGAAGGTACACCATTCATTCCCGCAAACGGAAAGCGCCGGATTGTGTTCACTCCCGGCCCAGCGGGCTTTCGTTTTTATCACACGCACAATCGAGCGGGAGCCAACTTGTTCGCCGGCCAGTATGGAGGCGAAGTTGGCCCTGTCTACATTGAGCCTAAGCACGAACCCGGCAGCTATGATCGCGAAGTCTTTCTGGTGCTGAAGGAATTTGAACCCAGTTTCAGCCAGGGCGGAGACATGCCGATGAATTTTTTGTCGCCGGCAGCTCGCGTGAAGGAACTTGAAGAGAAGGGCGAATCAGCCATGAAGGCGTCTTTGAAGAAAGGCACGCCGCATGGATTTGAGGTGGGCTACGACTCTTTCACGATTAACGGCAAGAAGCTGCATCATGGAGAGCCGATTCGCGTAAAGCAGGGCGAGCGGGTCCTCTTCCATGTGCTGAATGGAAGCGCCACTGAGATTCGCAGTCTGGCGTTGCCCGGACATTCCTTTCACGTGGTTGCCCTGGATGGCAATCCCGTACCGAATCCCATAAGCGTTCCTGTGCTGTGGCTGGGCACTGCAGAACGGGTTTCTGCAATTGTGCAGATGAACCATCCTGGCGTATGGATCATGGGCGACACTGCCAATGATGACCGCAATCACGGTATGGGAATCGTCGTAGAGTATGCCGGGCGAACGGGCAAGGCACAGTGGATCGCGCCTCCGCATTCCCGGTGGGACTATCTCCGCTTTGCCAAGCCGAACGCGAATCCCGCACCCCCGGATGAGACCTTTGAAATGCTCTTTGAAAAACAAAACGCGGCCGAGCATGGGTTTAATCGCTGGACAATCAACGGCGTGGCATATCCCATGTCTGCTGAACCAGCTCCGGCTGCGTTCCATTTGAAGCAAGGCAAGCGTTATCGCATTCACATGCGCAATGCCAGCGATGACATCCATCCAGTTCATTTACATCGGCACAGCTTTGAATTAACCAACTTAGCAGGGCGCGCGACATCTGGAATTATGAAGGACGTGGTGATGTTGGACGGATACCAGGAAGCCTCTGTTGACTTTGTTGCCAATAATCCAGGGCTGACGCTCTTTCATTGCCATCAACAATTGCACATGGATTTCGGTTTTATGACCTTGTTTGATTACGTGTAAGTCTATCCGCCAAGCAGGATCAAAGATCAAGGAATTCAGGCTTATTTCTGTTGAGCATTCATCGGGCTCAGCTCTCTTAATCGTCGCCGCCAAGATTCAGGCCAAAGTGCGGTGCGGATTTCGTGCCGGTGATCTTTACGCCAATTTCTGTTCCAGCTCCGTGTTTATGGAAAAAGGGATCAACAGGCTTCAGCAATAAGGATTTCCATCCCGTCACCAAATGAGACAGCTTTGCCTTCAATCGGGCTTTGCCGTGGAAATCGAATCGATTGCCATCAAGGCTGTAGTCGCCTTTTAAACTCACCAGCGTTCCCGGCGCTTGAAAATAGAGTTGTGAGAACGATAGAACTCCTTTTCTAAGCTGAAATTTACCGCTCATATCTGAGGGTACGTTGTCGGGAATATCATCCTTTGCGAGCTTTGGCTTGCCTTGGCTACGCATGCTCAGGTTGTCCACCTTTGCCTGGACTTTTGGGTTCGTGAAATGCGCGCCGGAAACGGCAAAGGTTCCTGCCAGGCGCAGCCGCATGGGTACATCGGCTTCTCCTGGAGGCAGATCAAGTTTGGTCTTGAGTCTCACAGCACCAGTCATGATCGGCGGGTCTGTCTTGACGCCAAGCGCCAGGAGATCTTCAATTCGCGCTTTCTCAATTGATACGTCAAGCTGAATGTGATGGCCCTGTGCTTCTTTCACCTTCATGATAGAGCCACTAGCCGAAATGAGAGAGTTCAACAACTTTGCTTGTACTGGCTGGAGAGTGGTATCCCCAGTGGTGCCATCTACAATGGCGTGAAATACCGTGTCCAACGGAACGGGACGGCCGCTCGTCGCAACACGAAAGTCGGGCGTTGAAGTCTTTCCATCAACTACGATCCTGTCCAGCGTGCCTTTGTACATTCCATTTGAAGACAACATCCCGCCGATTCCGTTGATGGTGCTTAAGTCTGCATTGGTGAACGAATATTCTCCGCTAATGGCGGTATCGCGTGGACTATCAGGCTGCCAAGGCCCGAACAGCCCATGGGTAGCAATGTCACCCACCGGTTTTGGATTGATCAATTTGGCTTCAAAATGAAGAGGCTGCCCTGGGTGGCCTGAGGTCATCTTCAGGTTCGTTATGTCAAATTTCAAAGGCAGCTTGTCCAGCCGAGACGTCTTGATGATCAGCATGGCCTCTTCACAGGCAAAATGGTGGACCTCGATTTTTGCTTTTGCCTTACGCAACATTGCGCCTGGCCCAGCTTGTCCCTGCTCCTTGGGGGAAAGATTCAAAAGCAGACCTTTCAAGTTGATACTCTCAATCCGCATTGGCGAGCGCATCAGTTCGAGAATTCTGGTCTGGAATGTGAAGCTTGCAATCTCAATGAGCGGTTGAACCCCTGGCTTGTGAATGTTTGGGTCCTGTTCGCCATAAATCTTCAGCCCACCGCCCTGAACCTGCACTCCATGTGACAAAGACACATGAAACTCACTCAACTCAACTGGGCCTTTGAAGCGTGCTGAAAGAGTCTCAATGATGCGCGCACGCAGGATGGGTTCGGCGCGCTTGAGTATGACAGCTGCCCCAATTCCAATGATCAGGAGGGCGATCACAAGCCCCAAAATCCATCGCCGAAGCGGTTGCCTTAGCTGAGTGCCTGCGGAAGAGTGGCTGGTTTTGAGCACTATTTATATTAGAGAGCTGACGGGAGTAAAAGTTTGGCTGTGATGGCTTTTGCGTCTGAGTTGCGCATCTCACAAGTTCTCTAAACGTGTCAGGATCACTGTCCTGAAATGATGTTTACCGATCCTCATGGTCCGCTATCAGGCACACGTTACCACCCTTTCTACCCCTACCCAGTTTGAGCATTGAGACGAAAGCATGAACCGTAGGGCAAGTTACTGAATTAAACTAAACTCCACTCATGTCTTCCGCTGACCAACTCGGCTTCACCTTTGATCAGGCTCCCGGACGTCGCATCTGGCGCGTGGCTGATCTGGTGAGCGCCGTGCGCACCACGGTGGAGCGCAGCTATACCGATGTCTGGGTAGAAGGCGAAATTTCCAACTTTCGTCCTTCCGAATCTGGCCATCTTTACTTCACGCTGAAAGATGGCGATGCCCAATTGCGCATTGTCATGTTTCGCAGCCAGGCCCGGCTTCTTCGTTTTCGTCCGGAAAGCGGCATGCAGGTCATCGCCCGAGGGCGCATCACCATCTATGACGCGCGGGGTGAACTGCAACTTTCCGCCGAGTTCCTTGAACCTGTTGGTGCGGGCGCGCTGCAACTGGCTTTTGAGCAGCTAAAATCCCGGCTGGCGCAGGAAGGCTTGTTCGACCCCTCCCGGCGTAAGCCCATTCCGCCATTGCCACGGCGAATCGGCATTGTCACTTCGCCGCGTGGCGCGGCGCTTCAAGACATGCTGAACATTCTTGGCCGCCGGCATGAAAATGTCGGCATCCTGATCTATCCGGCACAGGTGCAGGGTGAGACCGCTCCCTCTGAAGTCGCTACGGGCATCCGGTACTTCAACCGCGCTAAGAACGTTGACGTGATTATTGTTGCGCGTGGCGGCGGTTCCATAGAAGACCTGGCTGCGTTCAACGATGAAGGCCTTGCCCGGACGATTGCCGCGTCCGCGATTCCTGTGATCTCCGCCGTTGGCCATGAAACCGATTTCAGCATCGCCGACTTTGTTGCCGACCTGCGCGCGCCTACGCCTTCCGCCGCGGCAGAGCTGGTGATTGAATCCAAACATCGCCTCTCTGAACACCTGGCGCATCTGCATCAGCGCCTTGACCGAGCTACGCGCTATCGCTTGCTTATAGCGCGGAGCCAGCTTCAAGAACTTTCCCAGCACGGCGCTTTTGCCCGCATTCGCGACCTGATGGTGCAACGCGCGCAACGCCTGGATGATTTGACCCATCGCCTGGCTTCCACCTATCGCACACTGCTGCACGACTCTCATCGCAGGCTTGATATTGCCGCAGCCCGCGTGCGTCACTTTGATTTCCGCCGCTCTCTGGCCATCACGCGCAGCCAGCTTGATTCCGGCACTGAATCCATGGTCCGTGTCTTTCGCGCGCATCTGGCCAGCCATCGCTCACAACTGGAGCGGCTTACCGCACAACTGAATGCTCTTTCGCCGGTACAAATTTTGGAGCGCGGATATGCGCTGGTCTTTGATGAAAGCGGAAGCTTGGTTACAGACACCAGTCAATTGCAATCCGGACAATTGATATCAGCGCGGCTGGCTCGTGGCGTCTTCACCGCTGAAATCAAAGAGATAAGAGAGAAGTAACCGGCGCCGATCTGGCGGCTCACCCGGGAATGCTCATTACCACCAAGCAACTCCGCATTGATCTTCAGCATTGTGTCTCGCCGGTTAAGTGGTTTCGTATCCTTCTGCTTATTTCATTCCGTTTTGAGTGCTTTGAAACTATTTTGATATCAAATCATCTAATCGTCCGGTTAGCAAAACTGGGGGAACAATGATTCAGGTAAGACGGGCCAAAGAACGCGGACATGCCGATCACGGCTGGCTGAACACGTATCACACATTTTCATTCAGTGACTATTACGATCCGCGCTTCATGGGGTTTCGCAGCCTACGCGTGATCAATGAAGACTGGGTGCAGCCGGGCTACGGATTTCCGCCGCATCCCCATCGCGATATGGAGATTATCACTTATGTGCTGGAGGGGTCGCTGGAGCACAAGGACAGCATGGGTACCGGCTCGGTAATTCGTCCGGGAGAGGTACAGAAGATGAGCGCGGGAACCGGAGTTCGCCACAGCGAGTTTAATCACTCAAAGACCGAACCTGTCCATCTCTACCAGATATGGATCCTGCCAGAGAAAGATGGCATCAAGCCGATGTATGAGCAGAAAGCGATTCCGTCAGCAGAAAAGCAGGGCAAGCTGCGGCTGGTGGCTTCACCTGCAGGCGGCAACGGGAGCGGCGCAGTCAAGCTGTACCAGGATGCGGCACTTTACGCGGCTGAACTGGGCAAGGCTGAGCAAGTGGAGCATGAACTCAGCGACGGACGCTATGCCTGGATACAGGTAGCGCGCGGCGCGGTGAACGTTAATGGCCAGGACTTGAAAGCTGGCGACGGAGCGGCGGTGACGAAGGAAAGCAAGCTGCAGATCCTGGGTAGTGCTGGCGCCAGTGAAGTTCTATTGTTCGATCTGGCATAAGTGGTAATCAGCATTCAGCAAGAGCAAGATCGCTGCAAGATAAGCACAGAGAAAAATTACAGGCCGCGAATTTCGCGAATGAACACGAATTAAAACAAATTCGATAGTTCGCTGATTCGCGGCTTATTTTTTGAACCAGACAACCTAAAGACGAACCATGACCGCAAAATGTTTTAAAGGGATTTGAACAGAAAAGCGAGCGTGAGCTTTGTAGCTTCGGTAGCGAGTTTAGAGCTAGTGATCGACTTAGAGGCTTTTGTAGCAAAGCAAGATTGTGAACAGGACGTGACCACCGAGTAACGTCAGACTACAAGACAACACATGCAGCCTCAAGCCGGCGAGTTTACAAAATCTTGAGTATAAGTTTAGGGACCTCAGGGTTAGCCAAGGCCCCTTGGAGCGCGAAGGACTGAAATCGCCCGACCAGTCCCCGCCCTTCTCATTACTCTGAGACACATCAGGCAAAGCCGGGGGAACAAGAAAACAAGCTTACGACAAGCAATAGTTTCTGAGAGTGAATTTTTAATCGCTGGCGACCTTCATTCGTGTGAAATGGATATGAAATTTTTGTTTACAGACTTTTCAGCGCAACTCCACTCCAAGGGCACCGCATCTCTATTCGAAATCGCCCAAATCGCCAATCAATCCAACGCAGAAAAGGAGTTCTTTGAATGTTGCAGAGAAAACTACGGCAATTTGCCTGGATTCTGGCTTTGACCATTGGCAGCACCACATTTGCAAGTCTGCCATTAGCTGCATTTAGTGGTGATAGCGGGCGTCAGGGCCACCATGATCGCGACCGAGATAAGGACAGAGATCGCGACAGGGACAGGGATCGAGACCGAGATCGTGACAGAGACCGGGACAGAGATCACGACCGGGATCGTGAGAGGAACCGCGATCGCGACCGAGACCACGAACGGCATCGCGACCGCGATAAAGACCGAGATAAAGACCGTGACCGCGGCCATGACCACGATAACGAGCACGAACATCAGCCCGGCCATGACAATGATCTGGTCAACCGGTAGAAATTAGCCGCAGAGCCAGCGGCGACTAATCGACAAACAACGGGCAGGAGGCGCAGCAGGCTGCGTCTCTGCCTGCCATTCAAAAATCGTGGGAACTGCTCCGGGAGATTTTTGCAATACAAGTCATAGTGCCCACACGGATGAGCCAGCCAAATCTTTGTGCGAGGAAGAAGCGCCATGAAAAAAATTCTTGCCCGGGCATTCATCGCCCTTGCGATGTGCGGCTTTGCCCTGACCGCATTAGGCCAGACTACAAGCCATTCAAACGACGATGATCAAACCACAGATAACCAAATTCAAACCGACAACCAGATGCAGCCGCCGACTGGGCTTAAAGGTTTTAGCGCCTATGAAAATTTTCGCGGTATGGCTAATTCCTTTGGCGCCTTACTAAAGCTGGATTCAACCGTGGGTTATGACTTTAACAACTACTTTGGCGTGTTTACCGGCGTGCCGCTCTATTTTGCCGACGATACCAGCAACACTCCGGGCCAAACTCAATTTCGCAGCACCGGCGCGGGCGATGTTTATTTCGGTGTGGAAGGATACGCGCCCAGCCGGATCGCGAACCTCACCTCGACGCTTACTGTTACAGCTCCTACCGGCAGCGTGAGCAAAGGATTCAGCCCCGGCGAAGCCACCGTGGACTGGAACAATCGTTTTCGTCGGCGCTTTGGACGGCTCGCGCCTTTCGTTGCTGCAGGCGTCGGCAATACTGTGCCCGATTCTGAGCTGGTCACCCGCAACTTTATTTCGGTGGGCAACGTTGCTCACTTTGAAGAAGGAACTGACTTTGATCTGGCACGGCATATTTATCTTGGCGGCTCCGCTTACCAGGTTGTGCCTTTCGGCGAGCAAAAAGTCTTCAATCGCTTTGAGACAGCGGTTCCCCGCGACGGTAACGGTGGCGGGCCTGGTAACGGTGGTGGACCTGGCAATGGAGGACCAGACGATAAGGGTGGCGATCATAACGGCGGTCCTGCGCCGAATCAGCCTCCGCCTGGAAACACAGGCCAGCCTTCTGCCACCGGAAATGACCTGACCAAAGAGCACGGCTTTGACGCATGGCTTGGCTTTGAGCCGACGCGCGTTCTACGCGTGGAGCTTGGCTATTCACGCAGCGTTACGTTCAATCTGAATAGCTTTTCCTTCAACCTGGGATTCAACGTGAGCAGGCTCTTTCATTCAGGGCAGCCACACTGAAGCACTGACGAGTCATGAAAAATTATGGTTATAGACCGTGAGGAGCTATACCTAGGAAACAGTAGCGCCGTCGCCGATTACGCTGTTCCATTTGCGCACGCGCCATTGCGTGACTAGTCCGTTGGTCACGTAAGGATCGCTTTGTGTAAACGCTTCTGCCGCGGCTGGAGAATCGCCGCGGAAAACCAGCATGGCTCCATCCACCGGATCAGCCAATGCGCCGCCCAGCAGAAGTTCGCTACGCTCATAAGCTGCGCGCGCATGCTTTAAGTGAAGATCACGGAACTGGCCGCGTTTTTCTACGTAGTCAGGACGCACGTCATAGAAAAGGATGTAATGCATAAATCCGATTATGCCTTACTGCGCAAAATGCGTTGCGGCGGTCAAGCGCTGGAAAAAGTTTGGGCCTGTCTCAAACTTGTGACAGGCCCGCGGGAGAAATGAATGGTTTTGCTATTGCGGCGTCTTGGCCACGTCGCCCACCTTGGCTGGGCCGCTGCCGTTGAAGCTGAGCGTAGCTGAGTCGGCATCAATTTCCGTTACTGTGCCGTCGCCAACCTTGCTGCTCACCGTCTTGATTACTTTCCCTGTCGTGGGATCTTTGATCTGGCGGAGAGGGCGGCTGATTTCCAGCTTGTCGCCAACTCTCAATCCGGTTTTGCTGCCTACGTTGATGATCAGCGTGTTTCCGCTCACATCGGCCACAATACCGGCGACATCAACTTTTTTGGTGGGCACGTTGGCTGCTGAATTGTCGAGCTTAGCGCCGACATCGCCAACTGCCTGGGTTACAGCTTCACCCAGAAGCGTTTGGCCAAAGTTGGAGGCGTGTGTATCAAAGCCGCCACCGCCGCCACCGCCCCTACCCGCGCCGAGGCCAACTAGAGATGTCCCGGAGCGCTTCGATTCTCCCTCGCCGGTAACCGCTGCCAGGATTTCCCCGGTGGTCGTATCAACCACACGGGCGCTGATCGCGCAGACCGCTTTGGACTCGTTTTTCTTAATGCCACCCAAGCCAATGCCTGCCCGGCCAAAACCCACGCCACCATAGGACTTGCTGTGATCGTCACGGCCAAACTTGGTGATGGTCCCCATAATGATGGCGTCAACACCCAGAATCTGGCCGATCTTCTGCGCGGTGGCAGGATTGGCGCGATCGGAATTGCTGAAGTTCTGCTCAGCCATGATCTTGTCGAGCGCTTTGCGTTCGATCACGGAGAATTTTCCGTCGCTCACCAGTTTTTCCACCAGCATGTCGGTAATGCCTTTGCCCACATCCTGGTTGCTGCCGTAAATCTCATTTACGTATGACTGCACCGTGCCGTAATCAAAATCGAGCACGGCAACGCGCTTTTTTCCTGAAGTCTGCGCCGTGCAACTCAAAGTCAGAAGAACAAGAGTGCAAAACAAGCGGATCATTCGCGACATGGTTTCGCTCCTAAAGGCGGACACAATTTTAAGGGGTCTAAAGCGGCTAAAACTTTACAGGAGAACAAGGCCAATCACAACTACTTTAAGCACTTAGGGAACCTTCATCCGAAACAAATGTCAGTCCTGCACCAGCCAGTTCAGGGCTTCCTGGCGGGTTTCAAAGTGCGGAATGCGGCGTCGTGAAAATGCCTGCACACCTTCATAGATCAGGCGTTGCAGGCCGCTGATCCCGATCACCGCCGCCCGTCTTACATGCGGCGCACTGGCCGCGACTTTGGCCTGCAGCACCGCGACCGATTCCTTATCAAAGGTGGTCCCGGCCACGTCGTTCAGCGTCATCACTGAGTTCAGCGGCTCGCGCGCGATCACGCGATGCCCTTCCTCCGCTATCGCCTTCAGCATGGCCACGTCACAATGCGAATAATTGATAAAAAGAATTCGCTTGCCTGCGTGCTCAATGAACCGCACACGCCCGGCCGCCACTGATTCAACCGTATCGGGCCGAAGTTCGTAAGTTGTTGCGCTTGCCATCGTGCCATTGTGGTTCAACTTTGATTGGGGCGAAAGATGACGAAAGTAAGTACCTTATGGATGGGCTGAGCAGGGTGGTGATTATTCTTTTGTCAAAGATCTACCGGATCTTCAATTGCCAATCTTTGACATTCGGCGATTGCTTGATAGTTGATTGACACAGGCAGCGAAGACTGTTGACTACTGCTTCGTCCCCTCTCCGGCAACTGCAACAGGACACGGATGACTTGCCTGCGTTGCAGCAGCGGGGGATGAATCCATCAGCCCTTCAACACCCAACGGTCTTTATCATCGATGGGCAGGCTCAGAGAATGCGCAACGTCTTCGCTGGCTAGGCCGCACTTGCCGGTAGCTGGATCACAGCATACTTCCGGTTCTTTCAGCTTTTTGCAGCCGCTCAACTGGTTCTCTGCCACCCAGGTTTTAAAAAACGGCAGCTCGCGATACACGCTCTCAACCAGCAACGCAGG
>Ga0070741_10009919_pt1 | contig 18240 bp, 16 predicted proteins | sample Coa_R1_4_FD_66440 | JGI IMG/M metagenome (GOLD analysis project Ga0070741, IMG submission 66440) | Surface soil microbial communities from Centralia Pennsylvania, which are recovering from an underground coalmine fire - Coalmine... | ecosystem: Environmental > Terrestrial > Soil > Unclassified ...
CCATGAGGGAGTCGGGTTGGGACACCGATTCCTTCGCCACGTGAGCCGGGCGCGCGTTCTCGTGCACGTGGTCGACGCCGCGGCTCCGGACCCTGTTGGCAGCTACCGGGCCGTGCGCACGGAGATCGAACTGTTTGATAGTCAACTGCTGGCCAAGCCGCGGATCATCGCCGCGAACAAGATGGACCTCGCCGGAGCGGACGCCGGTCTGAACGCCCTGAGAGCATGTGCGGCGAGCGAGGGGGACGTCGCCATTCATGCCGTTTCCGCGGCGACGGGATTTGGGGTCGACAAGCTCCTGCGAGCCTTACACGATCTGGTAACGCGGGCGCGGGCCGAGGAGGAGGAGCCCGCCGTGCGCGTGTATCGACCTGGGGTGGACGACACGAGCTTCACTGTCGAGCGCGAAGGAGCAGCGTTCCGCGTCCGGGGTCGAGGAGCCGAGCGCGTGGTTGCGATGGCGAACATGGAGAGTGACGAGGGGATCGCGGACCTGCAGCGACAGCTCGATCGCCTGGGCATCCTGCGGGAGCTGGAGCGGGCAGGCGTGAAACCCGGCGACACCGTGCACATCGGCGATTTCGAGCTGGAGTGGACGTGAAGCGACGTCTCGGCGTGATCGGCGGGACCTTCGACCCCATTCACCTCGCGCACCTGGTCGCGGCACAGGAGGCTGCATACGCGCGCGGGCTCGACGAGGTGCTCTTCGTGCCAGCCGCGGAGCCGCCCCACAAGCGCGGCGAGCCGGTCACCGACGTGCGGCATCGCCTCGCCATGACCCGGTTGGCGATCGCGGATAACCCAAGGTTTCGTCTGTCGACCATCGAGACAGACCGCGGCGGGGTGTCCTATACCGTCGACACCCTCCGCGCGCTGGCGGCGGAGGGCGACGATCTGTGCTTCATCGTGGGAATGGACTCGCTGGCCGATCTGCCGGCGTGGCACGACCCCGCAGGGATCCTTGCGCTGGCGGAGATCGCGGCGGTATTTCGCTCTGGGTGGGAGCGCTTCGACGTGAACCAGCTTGTCGCAAAGATACCCTCCGCGGACGGGCGAATAGCGCTCGTCGAGATGCCAGCCCTCGACATTTCGTCAACGGAGATTCGCCGGCGCGTCGCCGCGAGCCGGCCAATTCGCTACTTCGTGCCCGATGCCGTGGCCGCGTACATCGATGAGCACGGCCTGTACCGCGGATAAGGTTCAGCCCTCGAAAAACGCGCCGGGGATGATCTCGCGAGGCTTTTCGATGGGTGGAGCGTAGTCGATGCGCGGCGTACCCTTGATGTCCGGGTTCCTTACGGTCATGTGAAGGATGACGAGGTTCTCGTCGCTGCCCGCCTTGAACCAGTACGGCGTCCCGGCCGGTATCGTGATGACGTCGTTGCGATCCAGCTCGGCGACCACCGCATCACCCGTTGTGTAGAAGACAGCCTTCCCGGCGAGCACCATCCAGGCTGAATCGACGCCGGGATGAGCGTGCAGGTTCGTCTCGCCGCCATCCGGCGCGATAACCTGAACGCCGATGTTGAGCATGCCCGCGCGGGCAAGCTGGTTTGAAATCTTGCCTCGAGCGACCAACGGCGGGCGCACCTTCGCCACTTGGAACGGCGCCGGTGCCTGGGTAGCGGCCATATCGACTCCTCCTGCAGGGAAGCTGCACGCCTCCATGTTCCGCGAGTCTACCGGTCGCGAGGCGTTGGGTCAAACGCCCGCTGTGCGCGGGCTATACTTGCCCGAATCCACCCGTTAGGTGATGCCCTTGGGCGCGCCCGATGCCAGCCCCAGCGCGCTGGATGGACTGAGAGTCCTGGACCTCGCCGGTCCCATGGGGGCGTACTGCGGCAAGCTTCTCGCCGATCTCGGCGCGGATGTCCTCAGGATTGAGCCGCCGACCGGCGATCCGAGCCGCCGGCTCCCGCCCTACTACCAGGACCAACCCGGCCTTGAACGAAGTCTCTTCTACTGGCATTTCAACACCAACAAGCGGGGACTGACCCTCGACATCACCAAGCCGGCGGGCCAGGACCTCTTTCTGCGCCTGATCCCAACCGCCGACGTGGTGATCGAAACCTATGCGCCAGGCTACCTGGCCTCCCTCGGACTCGGCTACGAGGACCTCGACGCGATCAATAGCGGCATCATCGTCACGTCGATCACGCCCTTCGGTCAGACCGGCCCGTACAGCCACTATCTGGGCGGCGAGTTGATCGGGCAGGCGGCCGGTGGCCTGCTGTGGATGTGCGGCTGGCCGGACCGGCGCCCGGTGATGATGGGCGGGGGACCGGCCATGCACCAGGCATCGGCGGAGGGAGCAGCCGGAGCGCTGCTCGCCCTTGAGTTCCGTGAGCTGACAGGACGCGGCCAGCAGGTGGACGTTTCGGTGCAGGCCTGCATGCCGCTCACGCTCATGGCGTCGATGCCCGAGTACCACCGGCTGGGCGTGCTGCGGCAGCCGCGCGTCGGCAACTTCCATGGCAGCGCCTTGAACGGGATGTTCGCGTGCAGCGATGGCTACGCCGATTTCCGATTCCGCGGTCGGCCGGGCCAATGGACCAACCTGGTGGAGTGGCTCGCGTCGGAGGGGATGGCCGAGGACCTGGAGGATGAGAAGTACCGCGATGCGGTTTTCCGCCGCCAGAAAGAAGTGTACGAGCACATCGACGAGGTGTTCCAGCGCTTCATCGTCCGCTATACGCGCGAGGAGGCGATGGATCTCTCCCAGCGCAAAGGGCTCGAGGTCGGGGCCGTTTACACGGCCGAAGATATCCTCGCGGATCCTCAGCTCCAAGAGCGCGGATTTTTCGTGGACGTTCCGAACGAGCATTTGGGCAGAACCTTCCGGTACCCGGGCGGGCCGTATACGCTGTCGGAGACGCCGTGGCGCTTGCGCCGCCGCGCCCCGATCCTGGGCGAGCACAATGATGAGATCTACGGGGGCGAGCTGGGCCTGACGGAGACCGAGCTTCGCGGGCTCCGCGCCGACGGGGCCATCTGAGGAGTGGGTCTCTGTCTGTGAGAAGGAGTGGGAATGGCTGAGGGCCCGCTGCCGCTGGCCGGTCTTCGCGTTGTCGATTTCAGCGTGCTGGCCGCGGGGCCGCTGACGTCGAAGCTCCTCGCCGACTACGGAGCCGAGGTCATTATCGTCGAGTCGGAGACGAGCATCGCCTCGAGCGGAGGCGGTCGGCAGGCCGGCCCGCCGGGAATGTCTCCCATCAACACGGCCTGGTTCCACAACAAATACAACCCCAACAAGATGAGTGTGACCCTCGACCTCGCGCGCCCCGAGGGGCAGGACGTGATGAGGCGACTCGTCGCGGTGAGCGACGTCTTCGTGGCAAACCGCACGCCCCAGGTTCTGAACAAGCTCGGCGTCAGCTACGACGCGCTGCGCGAGGTGAAACCGGATCTCGTCTACCTGACGATGCCGACGATGGGAGAGGGCGGAAGGCGCAGCTTCTACGGCGGAGTGAGCTGGGGCATCCAGGCCATGGCCGGGCTCAACATGATCTCGGGGTTCGCGGACCGAATGCCGACGAGCCCGTCGCCCTACTCGCATCCGGACGTGAGTTGCAACCCGCTCCACGCCGTCGTGGCGATTCTGGCCGCCCTGCGCTACCGGCGCCGGACCGGTAAGGGCCAGATGATCGAGCTAGCCCAGTACGAGTCCACCATCTGCTGGACGGGCCCAGCCTTGCTCCAGTACACGGTGAACGGGAAGCTCATGGAGCGGACGGAGAACCGCCACCCGCTTGCCGCCCCCCACGACGTGTACCGGTGCGAGGGCGACGATAAGTGGTGCGCCATCTCCGTCTTCAGCGACGACCAGTGGCGCGCCCTGTGCGAGACCATTGGGCGCGCTGATCTGGCGGAAGCGCCTGCGTTCGCGTCCCTCGGCGCGCGTCAGCAGCACGAAGCGGAGCTGCGGGATCCCATCGAAGCGTGGACGGCGCAGCGCGCGCCCGAGGATGCGACGGCACAGCTGCAGCGCGCCGGGGTGCCGGCCGCTCCGGTGAACAACTTCGAGCAGCTCCTGCGCGTCGATCCGCAGCTGAAGGAGCGCGAGCTGTGGACGGAAGTCGAGCATCCCGAGCTGGGCACGGCGCTCGTCGAGCGGTGGGGGTTCCGTCTTTCGCGGGCGCCGGCGGCGCCGCACCAGCGGGCGCCGCTGCTTGGCGAGCACACAGACTACGTGTTCCAGGAGCTCGTCGGGCTGACGGAAGACGAGGTGAACACGTACCTCGTGGAAGGCGTGTTCCGCTAGTGCGGCTCGGCCTGATCGCGGATATTCACGCGAACGCCGAGGGGCTTCGACAGGGCCTGGAGATCCTCGCGGATTGCGACGAGGTTCTCTGCGCGGGCGACGTCATGTATCAGTATCGCTTTCGTGCAGAGGTGCTCGACCTTCTGGATGAACGCGGGGTGCTGTCGATCTCCGGGAACCACGACCGCACCATTCTGACCGCGCCGGGCCACCCCCTGCGCGCGCCCAACGCGGTGCCCAGCGACGCGCTCGCGCGCCTGGCCGCCCTCCCCGACCACATCAGCACAGACCTTGGCGGCCTGCGCATCGCCATGTTCCACGGGTCGCCGTGGGACGAAGCGGCCCAATGCCACTACATCTATCCCGACGACCAGCGCGCGCTGCGGCGGGTGGCCACGGTAGAGGCGGACGTCGTCGTCCTCGGGCACACCCACATCCCCTTTCACCTGCTGGTAGGGGAGCGGCTGGTCGTGAACCCCGGCTCCGTCGGCGAGTGCCGCGACGGAACGAACACCCTGAGCTGCGCGGTCCTCGACACCGCGACGCGAGCGGTGGAGGTCAGACGCTACCCGTCGATTTAGTGGTGCCGCGCTCCCACACCACCCGCCCCTCCACGATGGTCATTCGGACGGCGCCGTCGAGTCCGTCCCACCCAGGCGATTCCAGCGCATCGGGGTCGAGAAGAACGATATCGCCCAGCGCCCCTTCGCGCAGTCGACCGAGCTTCGAGGCGGCGCCGATCGCACGCGCGGGGCCGAGCGTGTGCGCGGCCAGCGCCTGTCGCGCGGTTAGGCGCTCGTCCGGCCCGAGCGGGCGCCCGTCCGGCGTGGTCCGGGTGCGGGCAGCGGCAATGCTGCGCAGCGGGTCCGGGTCTGTGACCGGCGCGTCGGAGCCCACGGCGTATGAAATGCCCGCGCGGACGAGCGATCCGGCGCGGTGGATCCAGGGATGCTGCGCGTGCGCGAAGCGTTCGCGGTAGACGTCTCCCCGCTCACTGACGAGCGCAGGCTGGCCGACGACGGCGAGGCGTAGTTCGCGGAGGCTGGCGAGCGCCTCGTCCGGTATGACGGCGCCGTGCTCGATGCGGTCCGGGCCGCGAGTCCTCGGGCTTCGAACCGGCGCGGCCTGGAGCGCGTCGATGGCAATGGCCAGCTCCGCCTCGGTGGCGGCATGGAGCGCGACGGGCTGCCCGGCTTCCCGCGCCTCACGTACCGCGCCGCGTACGGCGTCGGGGTTGGATGATGCCTCGTCCAGCATGATCTTGATGGGGCCCGTTCGCACGGGCCCAGAGCGAATGGGCGGAACCTCGCGCCAGCGACCGGCGCCCCGAAACAGGACGAGGCGCACGCGCAGGGTTCCCTCGTCGGCAAGGCGCTGGAACAGGGCCAGCTCCTCGGGGCCGTTGGTGAAGGTCGCATCCTGCACGCATGTGATGCCGCGCGATAGGAGATACGCGCTCGCGGCGCCCACGTCTGCCTCAATGCGAGATAAACCGCGGGGCTCGCGATGGCGCCGCAGAAGCTCACCGCCGTTGTAGATGCGCCCGGTGAGCCGCCCGGCCGCGTCCCGCTCGATCCGCGCGCCGAACGCCGCGTCGAAACCGCGGGCGACGTCGTCCGCCATGCCGAGCGCTGCGAGGCCGGCGCTGTTGATGACGTCCAGGTGCAGGCTGCGGTGCTGCAGGCGCACGGGGCGTGTCGGCGCCGCGACGTCCAGGTCGGCGCGATCCGGGTGGCGTCGCTCGACCAGCCGGGCCTCGTCGTAGCCAGCCGCGCGAATCCAGGCCTCGGCAGGCTGTCTCTGGGCCGCCGCCCGAATCGCCTCGATGACGTCGGCGATGCTCCGTGCGCCACGGCAGTCGATCTGGGATCGGCGCCGAGCGAAGCTGAGGAGGTGCAGGTGTGCGTCGTGGAAGGCGGGGACAGCGAGGCTCCCGGCGGCGTCGATCGTCTGGCTATCGGGGCCGGCCAGGGAACGCGCCTGCTCGTTGGTTCCGACAAGGCGCACGAGGCGCCGATGGATCACGACGGCTTCAGCGCGCGGGATTCGCGGGTCGAGCGTGACGACCCGAGCGTTCACGAGGAGAAGGTCGGGATCGCTCAACGAATCGCGAGGTCAGTCAGCTGAGGGGAGAGGCGTGGGCTCCTTCAGCTTCATCGGCTGGCCGCAGCACTCGACGGAGCCCGCACCGGCCTTCGTGCACAGGGTCTCGGCACCGCAGCTCTCGCAGACGAATCGTTTGCCGAGCTGGTTAGCCACGATTTCCTCCCTGGCTGGCGTTCGCGGCGCCGGAGGTCGGCGCTGGGGCGCCGCGCATCTGCATCGGCTGCCCGCAGCACATCAGCGATCCCTCTCCCGCCTTGGTCACCAGCATCTCGGAGCCACACGTCCCACAGACGTATCGCTTGCCCGTCTGAGTCGGCATTCACACGTCCTCCAAAGGACTCGCAGCATTTTCACGCGCCAGCGGCCATCTCGACAAGCTGCGCCCGCACCTCCGGGCGCACGACCTTCCCCAACGAGTTGCGCGGCAGATCGTCGACGAACAGGATGCGCTCGGGCTTCTTGAAGCTGGCAAGCCGGTCGCGACAGAACTCCACCAGCTCAGCCTCGGTGGCCGACGCGCCCGGCATCAGCACCACCATCGCGGCCACGCACTCGCCCCACTCCTCGTCGGGAATGCCCACCACGGCGGCCTCGTCCACCGCGGGGTGCGAGGCCAGCACGAGCTCGACCTCCTCCGGCGCGATATTCTCGCCCCCCCGAATGATCAGGTCCGCCCTCCGGCCCGTGAGGAAGACGTAGCCGTCCTCGTCCTGCCATCCCAGATCGCCCGTCCGCAGCCAGCCGCCGTGAAGAGCGCGCTCAGTCGCCTCGGTCTGGCCGAAATACCCCCGCATGGTCCGATTCGTTCGCACGGCGACCTCCCCGACCTGGCCCCGATCCAGGGGAGCCCCATCCTCACCGACGATCTGAAGCTCGACGTCCGCCAGCGGGCGCCCGATCGACGCCAGCCGAATGAGCTTGCGCTCGATCGTCTGCGGGTCGCCCTCGATCCGGTGATCTTCCGGCGTTAGCGTTGTGACCGTCGACGTGGTCTCCGTTTGCCCGAAGGCGTTGATGAACTGGACGGTCGGGGGGAACGCGTCGATGGCGCGGCGGATAACGCTGACGGGCATCGGAGCGGCGCCGTAGGACAGCACGCTGAGCGCTGAGAGGTCGGTCTCGGGGAACGCCGGATGGTCGAGCACGTGTTTGACCATCGTGGGGACCAGAAACGCGTGGGTTACGCGCTGGCGCTGCGCCAGCCGCAGCCACTCGCCCTCGTCGAACTGTCGCATGGCGACAATGCGCCGCCCAGCGAACGCCGCCGAGAGCACGGCGCTCATCCCCGCGATGTGGTAGAGCGGCGCGGCCAGCAGGACAGAACCGCGATCGGACCCATCAGCGGGCTCGGTTGTGCCAAAGACGAAGTTCACCAGGTCTTCGTGGGCCAGCATGACCGCCTTGGCATTGGCCGTCGTCCCGCTGGTGAACATCAGCACAGCCAGATCGTCGTCGCCCACCTCCACCGGCTCGAAGAGATCGGCCGACCGGCCGAGCGACCCGAGGTGGGGCAGCCCGCTGGCGGGATGTTCGATGGTCACGACGTCGGGGCTCGCGGTCCCGCCCCCGTCGCGCTCGTGGAGCCAGCTCACGACCTCCAGGGCCGATTCGACGTATCGATCGCCCGCCAGGAGCATGCATGGGCGGGCGACCTCCAGCATGTGGGCCAGCTCCTCCCGGCGCGCGCGGTAGTTGAGGGGAACAAAGACGGCCCCGAGGCTCAGCACGCCGAAGAGCGCGCCGATCACCTCTGGCGTGTTGGTCTGAATCACCGCCACGCGGTCGCCCGGGCGAACCCCCTGACCAGCGAGCGCCCCAGCTACCCGGGCGCTTTCCGCCTGGAGCGCGTCGTACGTCATCGCGCGCTCCTCGAACCAGAGGATCTCCCGGTCGGGAAACATGCTGGCGGGGATCGTCAGCAGCTCGGCGACGTTCACGGATCGGTCGCCGGACCGCGGATCGCGGCCGCGAGGTGCGATTCCACGCGCAGCCCCTCTTCGAGCGGCAGGTCCGAGGCCACGCGAACAGCCGTGCGGATCGAAAGCGCGACGCGGCGATCGAGCTCCGCCAGGCCGCGGGCGAGCGCCCGGGTCTCCTCGGCCAGCCGGTCGTCCGGAACGACGCGCGCCACGATCCGCGAATCCAGCGCCTCGGCTGCGTCGAAGCGGCGGCCGGTCAGCAGGAGGTCCAGCGCCTTGCCAACGCCGCAGCGGCGGGGAATCGTCTGGGTGCCTCCCGCGGCGGGGATGAGCCCGAGCCTGACCTCCGGCATGGCAAAGATCGTCGAGGCGGCGGCGATCTGCAGATCGCACAGGAGCGCCATCTCGAGCCCCGACCCGAACACGTACCCGTGGAGGGACGCGATGGTCAGCGCGGGCAAATTGCCGAGAAGCGCCCACACGTCGCGCGCAAATCGAATAGCGCGGGCTGACGTCGGCGACGGCGCAGACCCGAACTCCGTGAGATCGGCGCCGGCGCAAAATGCGCGCCCGGCCCCCCGTAACGTCAGGACGCGCACGTCGTCGTCGTCCCGTACGGCTGTCAGGACCTCGTACAGCTCGTCGCGCATGCGGACATTGTAGGCATTCAACACCTCGGGCCGATTGAGGGTGACCCATGCCAGAGGGCCATCCTTCTCGTAGCGCACCGTCTGGAAGCTCACCCGGCGCTCCTGGAGCGCCCGGGCTCGCCGACGCAGTGCTCCTGAAGGAGAGCGTCCACGCCCCTCGAGCTGGGCCCGCCCCACGCGAGAAGGGCACGCGCCGGATCGCGACCGTCGGTCAGCTCCCATGGCTCTGAGATCGCCGGCAGACCCGAGATCGTCCATGGTGGGCGCTTGAAGTGGTGGCAGGGACCGGATGCGTCGTCCTGGCCAATTCGGATGAAGCCGCTACTCGCCATCGCGGCGATTCCCGCGATGGCGCGCGGGTCCATCGCCAGCGCATCGCCCCGCTGGTCCGGGGGCGAGCCGTCGCGAAGGAGCTCGCGCGCGACGTCGTACTGTGGCACGCACAGGTGACCACCCCGCCCGGTGCGGTCGCGGGCGAGAATCGCCGCGAGGGCAGCGCATGCCCCCAGGGCGCCCGAGAGGTAATCGAGGTACGGCACCGGAGCGGTGCGGGGCTCGCCGCGCGCTCCGAGCGACCAGAGCCCTGCCGCCAGTTCCATCAGGCTGCCGAGGCACGTGTAATTGCCCCATCGGCTCGCCGGCTCGAAGGCGGGCATCGAGAGCGTGATGAGCCGCGGATTGATCTCCGCGAGCGCGGCTGGCGGAAGATCGAAGTTCGGCATCACGCGAGGCGAGAAGTTCTCCACCAGGACGTCGGCCTGGGCCGCGAGGGACCGAAGGGCCGCGCGGCCGGCCGGCTGCCTGAGGTCGACGGCGAGGGAGGCCTTCCCGGCGTTGAGGTCGCCCGCCGCGCCAGGGCAGCTCCCGCCGCCCCCACCCATCCCATCTGGACGCTCGATCTTCAGCACGCGAGCGCCGAGCGCGGCCATGAGCCGCCCGGCGTAGGGACCGGCCCAGATGACCCCGAGGTCGAGGACGCGCAAGTCCGCGAGCGGCCGCGGGAGCGCCTCGGCGCCGATCGCGCGCTTCAAGCGCTTCGGCCTCGGGGTGTACTGCGCAGGTCCGCTGTGGCGCGCCTCGCGGTCAGGACCAGCATTCCCGGCGGAGTTTCCCGCCGCCTCCTGGGGGCTCAGGACCGGGACAGCGGGAATGCGCCAGAGCTGAAGGGCCGCCGCGGCCTCGCGGCGCTTCTGGCCGCGCGCCCACCCGCGCGTCGCCTCTTCCAAATCGGCGCTCGGACCCCTGACACCGAGGAACCGAGCCAGGTACTCCCGATGATCCGTCGTCGGCACGGCAATCCCAACGAACCCATCGGCGCAGGATACGATCATGGTCCGGGCCGGGCGATCCTCCGTCCCGACGTTCGTCCAGCGCGGGCACAGGGCGCGGGGCAGCTCGTCGCCGAGGCAATGGACGATGACCTCCAGCGCCGATACCTCGACCTGGCGCGCCCGCGCCGGATCCACGGGTAGGCGCAGCGCGGCAAGCGCCGCCGCGACGCCGTGGGCAGCGGTCAGGAGGGCCGGGACTCCCGCGTCGAGCCGAATCCCCGCGACGGAACACAAGCCGCCCCCTCGGCTCGATGGCGCCGGTCCCATCGGCGTGAGGGTGAGAATGGTCCGGGCGCCAGAGTCGTGGGCAGGGTCGTCGAGGCGGCCGGCTGGCGTGCCGTCGATCACGAGGAGATCGGCGTGTCCCTCGGCGGTCGTGCGCTCGCGACGCCGCGCGGACCGGTCGCAAGGAGCCACCCTCGCCCCGAGTTGGGCCAGGATCCGCACCGCCGCCGCGCCGGTCTCGCCCTGCGTCGCGTCGAGAACGCATAGCCCGCACCCCTCCAATGGTCTCATCCCCCGGCGAACCTCGGGGCTCGATGGACGAGGAACGCCGCGATCCCCTCCGCCCGGTCGCGCGTGGTCTGCAGCAGCGTCGCCAGGTCCGCTTCCACGCGCAGCCCGGCGGACAGCGGAAGGTCCGAGCCATATCGGGCCGCTTCCTTCGCGTAGGCGAGGGCGATCGGGGCCGCTGCGCGAAGCTCATCGACGAGTGCGCTCAGGCACGCCTCGAGCGCATCCGGTGCCGCGAGCCGGTTGGCCAAGCCCATCGCCACGGCCTCGCCGGCCGGAACGATCTCGCCGAGGAGCAGCATGCGCATCGCCAGAGCGGGGCCCACGAGCCGCGTCAGTCGTTGTGCGACCCCGGTCGCGGGCAAGCGGGCCCAGCGCACTTCCGGGCTGCCGACTCGTCCCAAAGCGCTCATGACGCGAAGGTCGCACGCGAGCGCGAGTGCCCAACCACCGCCAATGGCGTCGCCGTCGATCACGGCGACCGTCGGGCACGGGAGCGTACCCACGGCAGTTGTGGCTCGCGTCCACGGCGTTGCCGCGGCGTCGCAGTCCGCTGCGCACCTCGGGTGGCGCAGCCAGAAGCCCCCGGCCCCTCCTCGGATTACGAGAGCGGACAAAGGCGACGGCCGCTCCGTGATCGACCGGCAAATCTCCATCAGCTCGGCGGACGTCGATTCCACCTCGCTTCGATGGGTTGCCGGTCGGAGGGCGCGGATGAAGAGGACGTTCCGGTCCTCTTCCACGTGAATTCGGGTCACGACCGCTCCTCAGCTCGCGCGATCTCGTACCTGGAGTGTACTTCGGCACACAGCCTGGTAAGCTGTGGCCGATCGCGAACGTCCACCGCGGATGACGCGCACGGTCGTCAGCGCACGGTGCGACTGGAGGACGATTGAGGGGCGCCCTCGACGGAACCCTGGTCATCGAGCTTGCCAACTACGTCGCCGGACCGTTCGCCGGCCTGCTTCTGGCCGACCTCGGCGCGCGGGTCGTGAAGGTGGAGTCGCCCCCTGCGGGCGATCCGTACCGCGCCTGGGAATCGGGCACCTACAGCAGCGCCTTCTTCGCGCACAACCGGAACAAGGAGAGTATCGTCGTCGACCTTCGATCCGAGCGAGGTCTCGAAGTCGCCCGGCGGTTGGTGGATAAGGCCGACGTCCTCGTCGAGAATCTACGCGTGGGAGCCATGGACCGACTCGGTCTGGGCTGGGATCAGGTTCGCGTCGCGAACCCTCGGCTGATCTACTGTTCCATCACCGGGTTCGGGTCCAGCGGGCCGTACGTCGACAGGCCGGGCTACGATACGCTCGGTCAGGCGATGAGCGGACTCCTCGGCCAGCTCACGAGTCTGAGCCGCCCCGAGCCCATGGGGGTCTCGCTCTCGGACCACCTCGCCGGCCTCTACGCCGCCTACGGGATCCTCGGCGCGCTCTCCGCGCGGGAGCGGACGGGCGAGGGCCAGCGCGTCGAAACGTCGCTCCTGCAGGCATCGGCGGCCGTGGTCGGCGAGAACTTGACCCGGTACCTCGCAAGCGGCGAAGAGCTGACGCGCGAGAGCCGAGCGCGCACGGCCCAGGTCTTCGCATTCACGGACCGGGACGGAGCGCCGTTCGTGATCCATCTGTCGTCGCCGGACAAGTTCTGGACCTCACTCCTCGCGGCCATCGACCGAACGGACCTCGCGGACGACCCACGGTTCGCCGACCGCTCCGCCCGTCAGCGAAACCGGGAGGCCATCGTTGACCTGCTGACTGGCATCTTCTCGCGTGGGACACGGTCCGATTGGCTCGCTCGGCTCCAGAGTCACGACGTGCCGTGTGCGCCCATCAACTCGCTCGTGGAAGTCGTCCAGGACCCGCAGGTTCGGCACCTCGGCATCGTCCGCGAGATCGCGCGCCCCGAAACCGGCGCCATGCGCGTCATCGCCAGCGGAGCATCGCTCAGCGCCACGCCTGCCCCAATGCGCCCGGCGCCGCTGCTCGACGAGGATCGGGAGAGCATCCTCGCGGAGCTGGGCTTTCCGGCGGACTATCTTCGCGAATGATCGACGTATCTTCCACGAGCGGCGCGCCGCCGCGGCTGTGGACGCGCGGGTTCACGCTCCTGTGCATCGTCACGATCCTCTGCTACGCGAGTCATCAGCTCGTCACAGTGGTGCTGCCGCTGTTTGTGCAGCAGCTCGGTGGCTCGCCCATCATCGCGGGCCTCGTGTTCTCGTCCTTCAGCGCGACGAGCTTCGTGCTTCGGCCGCTGCTCGGCCACCTGAACGACCGGTGGAGCGTGCGCGGCACGCTATTGGGCGGGGCGGCGATCCTTGGCGGGCTGGGCGCGAGCTTCACCATTCCATCGCTATGGGTCGCATTTCTGGCGAACGCGATCCGAGGCGTGGGATGGGGCGCCTTCAGCACGTCCGCTTCGACGGCCGTCGCGCTCATCGCTCCATCCACACGGCGGGGCGAGGCGTCCGGCTATTTCAGCGTCGCCACCACCATCGCGTCGGCCATCGCCCCCGCCCTGGGGCTGACGCTGCTGAGCGGAACGGGCCAGTTCCCGCCGGTCTTCGCCCTCGCCGGTCTCGCAGGCCTCGCCGCGGCCTTCGCCATCGTCCTAATGCCAACCATAGGGACCGGCGCGTCGTCCCTGCGTGGCGCGCTGAAGCTCCCGCGCGGCCGGGTGAGCCTGGACTCCTTCGTCGATCGCCCCGTCCTCCTCGCCTCGGCGCTTCTGGTCTGCGTGACGCTCTCCTCGCCGGTCACCACGGCGTTCGTGCCGCTCCACGCACGCGCCGTGGGGGTGACGAATATCGGGCTGTACTACGTCGCCTCGGGGCTCACCGCGGTCGTGGCGCGACTCATGCTGGGGCGCACGTTAGACCGCCGGAGCCGTGGCGTGTGGATCGGCGCCGGCTACGGGGTCGCCATCGTCGCATTTGCCGTGTTCACGCAGGCGCGGACCATCGAGTACTTTCTCGTGGCCGCGGTCCTGAACGCCTTCGCCATGAGTATGACGCAGCCAACGCTGATGGCGCTGGCGATGGACCGCGCCGAGCGCGGCCGCATGGGTCGCGCCATGGCCACGTACTCGATGTTCTACCGCGTCGGCGAGGGCCTCGGAGCGCCGATCGCGGGGACCATGATCGTCGCGTTCGGGTACTCGGGGATGTATATCGCCGCGATGGGCTTCGCCGCCGTCGGGCTCGTGGTCATCGCGCTGAACTGGGGCTCCCTGGGGAGGAGAATCGACCTCGCGCCTTCCCCGGTGTAGGACCCGGCTCCAACGCCCACACAAAGCCGGGCTTGTATACTGGCCGCGGGCGGAGCGTGTGGTCCGCTCCTGACTCCTCCACGAATCGCTGCGGCCCGGTCCAGGCCCGCTCAGGAGAGTGCGCGATGGGCGTGATTGACGCAGACACCCACGTCGACGAGACCGAAGCAACCTGGGAGTTCATGGATGCCAACGATGCGGCGTTCAAGCCGCAACCGGCGGCGCCACGGGTGCTCGACCCGTCCCGTCCGCCGACCCGCTACTGGATGATCGACGGGCACCGACAGCCGCGCTTGCATCGCGACGACCAGCGCACCCACACGACCGTGGACACGCGCGAGCTGCTCGATCCGATGGCCCGCGTCCGGCACATGGACGAGCTGGGCACCGAGGTTCAGGTCATCTACCCCACCACGTTCCTCGTCGGCGTGACCGACTCGAGCGCCGTCGAAGTGGCGATCAAGCGGAGCTACAACCGATGGTTAGCAGACCGTTGCGAGCAGACCGGCGGACGGCTTCGCTGGGTATGCTTGCCGCCATTCCACGACATCCCGAAGGCGATCGAGGAGCTTCGATTCGCCAAAGCGCACGGGGCGTGCGGCATCCTGAAAAAGGGCGACCGAGAGGCAGGCCACTGGGTCAATGAGGAATACTTCTTCCCCATATACGAAGAGTGCGAGCGCCTCGACATGCCGGTGTGCTTCCACATCGGATCGGGGACACCGGATTTCAGCTCGGGGATCGAGTTCGCCTCCAAGCGATTCTTGAGCCAGTCGTTGCCGCCGATTCACGCCTTCAACTCCCTGGTCACTTTCGGCATCCCAACGAGGTTCCCGAGCGTTCGATGGGGCTTCATCGAGACCGGCGCTTCCTGGGTCCCGCACATGGTGTATCAGGCGCTCCGGCGCCTCCGTCGGCTCCGTCACGAAGAAGGGGCGCGCGTCTATACATACGAGAAACCGTCGGACGTCGTGCGACTGAACAAGTTCTACATCACCTGTCAGGTCGACGAAGATCTCCCGTACATTCTCCAATACACGGGGGAGGAGAGTCTGATGGCCGGGTCCGACTACACCCACGCGGACGCATCCCAGGAGTTCGGTTTCGTGCGCATCCTGCAGGAACGCGCAGACAGGGGCGAGATCCCCCACAGCGCGGTGCGCCGGATCACCGAGGACAATCCCCGCGCGTTCTACGGTCTCTGACGGGAATGTCCACCGAGCATCGCCTCTCGCCCCTCTTCAAGTTCTCGTCGGTCGCAATGGTCGGCGCCTCCGATAACTCCGCGATGGGTGGCCGCCCATATCAGGCGCTCCAATCGCTCGGTTTCACCGGCCGGTACTACCCCATCAACGCGCGGAATGATCGCGTCCATGGCTTGCAGGCCTATCCCAACGTGTCGAGCTGCCCCGAGCCGCCCGAGATGGTCGTCATCGCGATCCCACGCGAGGGCGTACCGACCGTCGTGGACGAATGCGCCCGCGTGGGGGTGAAGGCCGCGGTGATTCTGGCGGCGGGCTTCGTCGACCTCGACACCCATGGCGCCGAGCTGCAGGCCCAGGTGAGCGAGACGGCGCGAAAAAGCGGCTTGCTGGTCATCGGACCGAATTGCCTCGGCCTCGCCTCCGTCGTCAACAAGTGCGCGGCCTCGAGCGCCGCGCCGCCGACCGAGCTCGGAAACGTGGCCCTTATCTCCCACAGCGGAGGGCTGATGAACGAGGTCATCTCGTGCGGCGTCCCGCGCGGGATTGGATTCAGCCACGTTGTCTCCGCGGGGAACGAGGTCGGCGTGAATGCCGCGGACCTCATCGACTTCTTCGTCGACGATCCCGCGACGGACGTGATCCTCTCGATTCTGGAAACGGCCCGTGATCCGGAGCGGTTCGCCAAAGCGTGCGCGCGAGCTGCCGAGAGTCGCAAACCGATCGTTCTGCTGAAGATGGGCCGCACGCCGCGGGGCGCGCGCTCGGCCTACACGCACACCGGTGCGAACGCGGGCGATGACGCTGCCTACACCACCTTGTTCCGGCAATACGGGATCGTCCAGGTCAACGACATCGACGAGCTGGTGGACATGGGCGCGCTGCTGTCGGCGTCGATCGGCGTGCTTCGGCGCCGCCGGCTCGAGCGAACGGCGATCATCGAGATCTCGGGCGGCGGGAAAGAGCTGCTGTGCGATACGGCCGCCGCGGCGGGCGTCGAGCTTCCCGAGCCATCGCCGGCCGCCCTGGAGGCGCTGACCAAGGGGCTGCCCGAGGACACCTATCCCACGAACCCGATCGATACGGGGGGCTCCTGGGTCCAGCCGGATAAGGCCGTGGTCTACCCCCTGACCCTCGACGTGTTCGCCTCCGAGCCGGCGGTGGACGTCATCGTGTCCCGTTACACCATCCCGCGGACGGGCGAGCTGGGAGTCCTCCGAGATCGACTGGCAGAGCTGGACGCCGCCCGCGCCGCGCACCCGGACCGGCTCTTTCCGGTGCTCTCGCGCACGTGCGACCAGTTCTGCGAGGAGTGGGAGCAGGTCGTACGTGAGCGGCGGATCCCCTTCCTCCAGGGATACGGGCGCGGAATGCGCGCCCTCGGCCTCCTTGCCGAGTACAGCCGGTTCGTCCACGGGCCGGCGCTCGATCGATAGGCGGCGCGCATCGACGGACGTGGCGAATGCCAGATAGAACCCCAACAAGGCGAAAGGAGCTGTGAAATGGCGTTGAAAGATAAGGTCGCGGTCATTACGGGGAGCGCCCGCGGCATGGGACGCGCGTACGTGCGAGAGTTCCTCAAGGAGGGCGCCAAGGTCGTCGCTATCGACCTGTCGTGGAACCCAACCGGATTCTCCGGCGACAAGGATGACACCTTTTACCGGGAGCTGCTGGCCCGACCGAACGACGTGGTGACCGTCACGTGCGACATCGGGGAGCCCGCGCAGGTGCAGGCGGCCTACGACGCCGCAATGCAGAAGTTCGGAACGGCGGACATCCTGATCAACAATGCCGGCGTCCGTCAGCGCGACCTCTTCCCGCCGACCGGTCGCATTACCACCCTCCAGACCAAGCGCTCTGACTGGGAGCGGATGTTTGGCGTCACGGTCTTTGGGGCGATGGACCTGACGAAGCTGTTCATCCAGCCGATGATCCAAAAGCGCAGGGGCAGCATCGTTACGACGATCAGTAGCGGCGCGATCCACCACTCGCATGGCGGCGCATACATGGCGCTGCGGCCGAACAGCCGCGAAGTGCCCTATCAGCCGGCGAAGGCGGCCATCCTCTGCGCGATGTTCTACCTCGCGGACGAGGTGAAGGAGCACAACGTCGCGGTGAACGTCGTCATCCCCGGCCACACGCGGACCACCGGATTCGACGAGCAGAACGCGTACCGACGCGCGACAGGCGCAGCAGGCGACCCCAACCGTGGCCGCGGGCCAACACCCCTCGTGCCTGAGCACATGGTCCCGCTGGTGAGCTTCCTGGCGCAGCAGGACGCGGCCAGCGGCGTCACCGGAAAGTGCTTCGACGTCGTCACGTGGAACATCGAGCACGGGTACGGCGGCGTGGAGCGCTGGGAGGACAAAGAGGCTGAGGCGGGAGTCGAAGCGGTGCTCCAGGCGACCGGCTCCCGCGCGTAGGGCCGAGGCCCGGCCGGAACCGGCGGGCTGGGTTTCGAATCGCAAGGCCTGCCCTGCGGGGCACCAGTCGAGGGATCATGGGCTCGGTCCTCATACGCAATATCGGGACCATCGTCTCGGGAGATCTCGCGGCGCCATTGATCGACGCCGATTCCGTCTATATCGAGGATGGATTGGTCCGCGAGGTAGGCACCGACCGCGGGGACGCGGACACGGTCATCGATGCGAACGGCCTCACCCTCACGCCCGGCCTCGTGGACGGGCACACGCATCCGGTATTCGGCGACTACAGCCCAACCCAGAACTCCGTCGGCTGGATGCGCGCATATCTCCATGGCGGGATCACGACCATCGTCTCCGCCGGGGAGCTGCATCTGCCGGGCCTCCCGCTCGATCGCCCGGATCCCAAGCTGCTCCGCGACCTGGCCGTCCTCTACCATCGATGCACCGTGGGCTTCCGCCCCGGGGGACTGAAGATCGTCGGCGGGACGATGCTCCTTACCCCGGGCATGACCGAGGATGACTTCGATGTCCTCGCCGGCGAAGGCTGTCGCGTGGTCAAATTCATCTT
>Ga0070741_10009920_pt1 | contig 18240 bp, 16 predicted proteins | sample Coa_R1_4_FD_66440 | JGI IMG/M metagenome (GOLD analysis project Ga0070741, IMG submission 66440) | Surface soil microbial communities from Centralia Pennsylvania, which are recovering from an underground coalmine fire - Coalmine... | ecosystem: Environmental > Terrestrial > Soil > Unclassified ...
GATAAGGATGAGGTCGTTGGTTCAAGTCCAACCAGGCCCACCGCGAGAGGAGGATGTCCCCATGGGCGAGGAGTCTGAGGACACCAAGAAGAAGCGCGGGTTCTTCGGCAAGCTCTTCCGACTTGCGTTCATCGGCGCCGTCGTGGCGGGCGTCGTCGCCTTCTTCAAGCGCCGTCGCGGAGAAGACTTCGACGAGAACGAGTGGCAGGAGCTGCCTCCTCCCGCCGGCGGTTAGGCTTCAAGCGCAGGGTTGGACGAACGGGCCCGGGGGATCGTCCCGGGCTCGTTCTTGTCTGCACGAGGACGGCCTCGTGCGCGAGAAGGCCGGGGACCGAGGCCACGTCGGCCGGCGGTAGACTCCGCGCGATGGGCGACGCGTGGGATCTGGCGAATCGGACGGCTGCTGCCGCCGGCGTCGAGCTCCGCGAGCTGACCACCCTCGAGGATGCCGACCGGATCCTCGAGGTGATGACCGCCACGTGGGGCGAGCATCAGCTCCTGCCCCGCGAGCTGATTCGAGCGCTGATGCACAGCGGTAACGCCCCGTGGGGGGCCTTCGACGGTGTTCGGATGGTCGGCTACGTGTTGGGGTTCCTCGGGCGCGAGGACGACGCGCCCCACATCCACTCGCACATGCTGGCGGTGCTGCCCGAGTACCGGTCGCGTGGGGTCGGTCACGCGCTGAAGCTCGCCCAGCGGGCGGCGGCGCTCGAGCTCGGAGTCGAGATCGTTCGGTGGACGTTCGACCCGCTGCTCTCGAAGAACGCGTACTTCAACCTGGTCAAGCTGGGCGCCGTGTGCGATGCCTTCTACCGCAACTTCTACGGCGAGATGACGGACGTGCTGAACCGCGGCGAGCGCAGCGACCGCCTCGTCGTCCGCTGGGACCTCACCGCCGAGCCCGCCGGCCCGGCGGAGGAGCGGGGGGTCGTCGTCCTGGATCGCGAAGGCCCCGAGGACCGTCCCGCGCCGGCTCCTGGCGAGCCCCCGATCAGCGCTCCCGCCCTCGTGCGGATCCCCCGCGACTACCACGGGCTCCGCGAGCGTGACCGGACGCTCGCGCTGGCCTGGCGGGACGCGGCAGCGACCGCGATCGAAGCGTGCCTCGAGGCCGGCTTGATCGCGCGCGGGTTCAGCATCGGGTCGACCTATGTGTTTGCGTGAGCGCGGTTCCCTCTGGGAGCCTCCTCGCTCGGACATGAGCGCGCGGCGCGTGAGCGGGTGTGGGTGGCCCCCGGCGTGAGCATCCTTCGCACCGTTGAGCTTCGGCTGGTCGGAATCCCCCTGGTGCGGCCGTTTCGCACGAGCTTCGGCGTTGAGACCGAGAAGCGCTGCATCCTCGCGCGCGTCGAAACCGACCGGAGCTATGGGTGGGCCGAGTGCGTCGCGGGGATCGACCCGGGCTTCTCCGAAGAGTTCAACGACGGCGCGTGGCTGGTGCTTCGGGACTTCCTGGTGCCGGCGCTCTTTGCCGCAGGCGACGTCGCCGCCGCAGATCTCGACGCGGCGCTGTCGCGGGTGCGAGGCCACCCGATGGCCAAGGCCACGCTGGTGAACGCCGTCCTCGACGCCGAGCTCCGCGCCGAGAGCCGCTCCCTCGCGAGCTTCCTCGGGGCCGACAAGGACCGCGTTCCGTGCGGCGTCTCGGTGGGGATCGCGCCCACCACCGAAGAGCTGCTGGATCAGGTCGCCGGGTACCTTGCCGAGGGGTACCGTAGGATCAAGCTCAAGATCGAGCCCGGCACAGACGTCGAGCGCGTCGCCGCCGTGCGCGAAGCGCACCCCGACGTCCTGCTCTCGGTCGACGGCAACGCGGCGTACACGCTCGGAGACATCGACGTGTTCCGAGCCCTCGACGAGTTCGACCTGCTGATGGTGGAACAGCCCCTCCACCACGACGACCTGGTTCAGCACGCCAAGCTCCAGAAGCTGATCCGAAGCTCGATCTGCCTGGACGAGTCGATCCGTTCCGCGGCGGACGCCTCGGCCGCGCTCGAGCTCGGAGCGTGCCGGATCATCAACGTCAAGCAGGGTCGCGTGGGCGGCCTCCTCGAGGCCCGGAGGGTCCACGACGTGGCCCGGGCGCAGGGAGCTCCGGTGTGGTGCGGCGGGATGCTCGAGACCGGGATCGGCCGGGCGGTGAACCTCGCCCTAGCTGCGATGCCCGGGTTCACGCTGCCGGGGGATACGAGCGCGAGCCGCCGGTATTTCGAGGAGGATCTGACCGAGCCCTTCGAGATGGCGCCCGACGGCACGATGGGTGTTCCCTCGGGACCCGGCATCGGCGTGGACCCGCTTCCGGAGCGCCTGGACGCTTGCACGCTCCGCGTGGAGCGTATCGAGAAAGAGTGACAAAAGCGGCGCCCTCGCCTTGACGGGCTCCAGGGCGATCCCGTAGGGTTCGGCTTGAGAGACCGCTGGAACCCTCGGGTTCCGGCGGTTTCTCGCATCTCGAGACCGCTGGAACCCTCGGGTTCCGGCGGTTTCTCGCATCTCGAGACCGATTCGCCCCCCGAACCTTTGACTCGCCCCCGTCGCGGGAGCGATGCTAGGCGTGAGCGATGCGGGAGCGTCGCCCGCCACGAGCGTTCACGAGCGAGCGAGGAAGGTCACGCGATGAAGAAGCGCGTCGTCCGGGCCGGCGAGATCGAGATAGAGGATTCCGCGGGGAGGGTCCGCGCGCGCCTCGGCGTGACGGGCGACGACTCGCCGTTCCTCGCGTTCTACGGGCCGGACGAGCGGCTGCGGGCCCGCTTCGGGGTGCAACCCGACGGGTCCGCGGGCCTGGCGATCGCGGACGACGAGGGCAAGGTTCGGGCGACCTTCGGACTGTTCTCCGACGGGTCGGCGAGCATGGCGATGGTCGACAAGAACGGCAGGGTCCGCGCGAAGTTCGGGCTGGGGACCGAGGGCTCGCCGACGCTCGCGCTCCGCAACAAGGACGGCGAGCTTGGGTTCGTCTACAGCCTGGCTCAGCAGGGCTCGCCGACGATCTCGCTGCAGGACCAGGACGGGAAGGTGCGCGCTCGGCTGGGTCTTGCCGCGGAGGGCTCGCCGATCCTCCGCCTCCTGAACAAGGACGGCGAGCTCCGCGCCATCATGGGCCTGACCTCCGACGGGGCCCCGGTGCTGCAGTTCCTCGACAAGGACGGCGATCCGCTGTGGACCGCGCCCGGGACGCTTGCCGTCGAAGCTCCGGCGAAGACGTCCTCCTCGGGCGGCGCGAGCACGGGCGGCGCGAGCTCCCAGGCCGGCGCCTCCGGAACGTCTGGCGCCTGAGCCCCACCTCCGAGCCCCTATCATCACCTCGGGGACGTAGCTCAGTTGGTAGAGCACCGCCTTTGCAAGGCGGGGGTCGCCGGTTCGAGTCCGGTCGTCTCCACCACCAGCCATCGTGTGAAGCGAGGAGGGACGCGAAGGGCTCCTCGTGCGCAAGCCGGCGATCGTGCATCTCACCCACACGCGGGTGGGGGTCTCTGTGGGCGGGCCGAACAGCCGCAGAGCGTCTCCCGCCACGGGCCGGGTTTACGGCACGCGACCGGTCCGGTCAACGGCCGCCGAAAACGGGGGGTGCGTCCGTCCGGCGCCAGTCCTGCCGGAACATCCCCCACCCGAGCAAGAGGGTTCGGTGGTCCCGTGGACGAGGGGGTGAGGTGACGCCGGCGGCGTCGGCCGGGAGCCGCGCGCGTGCGCGGCCTCCATCGCTCACGCCCAGGAGGTCCACCGCGTAGGCGGAGAGCAGCGACTGCTCTGCATGTTCCGCCGGAACGAGGTTGGGTGTGGGCAACCCGTAGCGGTGGGCGAGCTCCAGGTGTGCCAGGCACAGCGGAAGGACCCCGCCGCCCCGCACCCGGACGGCCACGTCGGGAACGCTCCCGGCCAGATCTCGCCGCCAGAAGCAAAGCCGGCACACGAGCCGCAAGCGCTGCGGGTAGCCGAACTCTGCCCGGTACCCCCGCTCGTGTTCGACGACCCTGCCCCACAGCGCGACCGTTCCGACCACCACGGGGTCGCGGGTCCACCGAAGCGCCTCGGGCTCGACCAGGGCGTGGAGCCCGCACGTGCAACCGACATCCGGGGTCGGGTGGCGTCGGAACCGGCGGCAGGCGGCCCGTGCGGGCTCGAGCGGCGGCCACGGCCTGGGGCTGCCGACGACGGGGCGCAGACGCGGCTCGGTCCAGTCCCGGTCGGTCGAGAGCGCCCACGCGCGCCAGGCGAGGATGGGTTCCATGAAGGTCCGGTCGGCCGGGTGTGGGTCCTCGCCGAGCACGGGCTCAGGGCGCGGGGCTGGCGGGCTCCCGCTCGGGCTCGGCGTGCGCGGGATCGTGCTCGGGAGCCGGTCTCGAGGGAACGTGCTCCGGGACGGGCTCGGGCTCCGGCAGCACCTCGGGGATCGGGATGGTCGCCGGCTCGACCTCGATGATCCGCTTGGGTTGACCGATGTGCATCTCGCCACCCCTCTCGAGCGCCGGGGCGCGCCCCCTTTCGAGGGTAGCGCGACCTCGCGAATGGGGAAAGGGGCCCTGAGCGCCGGCTCGAGATCGCCCCCCCCTCCTACGACCGGACGAGCCGATAGATCCCGCCGACGTCGCTGAAGTACAGGGAGCGATCGGGTCCGACCTCCATCGACAGGATCCCCGAGGGGTGGTGGTACACGATCGCTTGTCCGCTCACCCCGGTCCGCGCCGCGTCGAGCAGCACGCGCCGGACGTCGCCCGTGTTGTAGGCGCCGAAGAACAGCGCCCCGCGGCTCTTTGCCCCGAGCCCGCACCGCCCACAGAAGGCGATCCCGGTGGGGGCGATCGTTGGCGTGTACCAGAGCTGCGGCAGGACCGGGCTCGGCCCGTCCTGGTTGGTGTTCCGTGGCGAGCTTCCCGAGCAGGTCTCGTGCGGGCCCCAGCCGTAGTTCCGGCCCTTCGCGATCAGGTTGAGCTCGTCGTTGCACTCGGGCCCGTTCTCCGTCTCCCACAGGCGGCCGGTCTCAGGGTCGAACGCGAACCCGAACGAGTTCCGGATGCCGTACGCGAAGATCCGGCTGTGCGGGAACGGGTTGCTCGAGGGCACGCCGCCGGAGGGCGTCACCCGCAGGATCTTGCCTCGCAGGTTGCCGGAGGTGTCCTGCGCGTTGGTCGAGTCGTGCGCGTCGCCGACGATCGCATAGAGCATCCCGTCGGGGCCGAACAGGATACGCCCGCCGTTGTGGTACGGGCTCGAGGACGCCGGGACCGAGACGAGGACCTTCGGGTTCACCCCTGTGCCGTTCCGGTCGGTGATGCGCAGGATCTGGTTGCGGAGCCCGGCGCTCACCGAGCGCGTCGCATACACGTAGACGAACGGTTTCGCGGGGAACTCCGGGTGGAGCGCGATGCCGAGCGTCCCGCGCTCGCCCTCGGCGTCGACGCCCGAGACCCGGAAGAACAGCCGGTCGGATCCGGTCCAAAGATCGCGCACCCGGACCTCGCCCGTGGGTTTCTCGACGTACCAGATCCGGTCTCCGGGGCCGAAGGTGAAGTCCGTCGGCTGGTTCAGCCCACCCACCACGAGCCTCGCTGTGATGCGGGGCGCCGCCATCGCGGGGGTGAGCGGCGCAAGGAGCGGGAGGAGCGTGGCCGCGAGCGAGAGGACGCCGAGGACCCGAGCGCCCCCGGTCCGCCCTGCGGGCCGGGAGGTCCGCCCGATTCCTCCACATCCTGCGGATGCTCCCATCGCCGGCTCCTCTAGAGTGTGCGCCGCAATGCCCGGATCGATCTTCGGAGGCGTCGTCCGCCGCATCGAGGACCCGCGGTTCCTCACCGGCCGTGCCCGGTACGTCGAGAACGTGCCGGTGCCGAACGCGCTCCGCGCCGTCTTCGTTCGCTCCATCATGCCGCATGCGCGCATCCAGGGCTTCGAGGCGGCCGCGGCCTCGGCCGTGCCGGGCGTCCGCGCCGTGCTGTCGGCCGACGATCTCGACCTCGCTCCCCGGCCGCCTGCCGGAAACGTCGAGGGGCCGTTCCAGCGGCCGGTTCTCGCCCGAGACGTCGTGCGTTTCGTCGGCGAGCCGGTGGCCCTGGTGCTGGCCGAGGACCTCCCGCGCGCGATGGACGCGGCCGAGTCCGTGGCCGTCGCCTACGACCCGCTCCCGTCCGTCGTGGATCCAGAGGCCGCGCTCGCCGATGGAGCGCCCCTGCTGTTCCCGCAGGCGGGCACGAACCTCGCGCATGCGTTCGAGGAGCGGTGGGCCGAGGACGTCACTGCCGGAGCCGACGTCGTGGTCCGGGGTCGGTTCGTGAACCAGCGGGTCGCCCCGGTCCCGATGGAGACGAGCGCGATCGCGGTCGTTCCCGCAAGGGACGGGTCGCTCACGGTCTGGGTCTCGACCCAGATCCCGTTCGACGTCCGCGCCGACCTCGCGGAGTGGCTCGGGCTGCCCAAGGAGCGGGTGCGCGTGATCGCGCCCGATGTCGGAGGGGGGTTCGGCGCAAAGCTCCACGTCTACCCCGAGCTGCTCGCCTGCGCGGCGGCGGCGGTGCGGCTCGGCCGCCCGGTGCGGTGGGCCGAGACGCGCTCGGAGGGCATGCTGGCCATGAACCACGGCCGGGCGCAGATCCACGAGGTGGAGGTCGGGGCCACCCGCGACGGAACCGTCGTCGGTCTCCGCGTCGACATCGTTGCCGACCTCGGCGCGTACCCGATCGCCGCCTACCTTCCGCCCACGACGCGGACGATGCTTCCGGGGGTGTACCGGATCCCGAGGGTCGCCTCGCGAGGACGCTCGGTGGTGACCAACACCACCCCGGTCGGAGAGTACCGAGGCGCCGGCCGGCCGGAGGCGGCCGCCACGATCGAGCGCGCGATGGACCTGCTCGCGGCGGAGCTGGGCATGGACCCGGTCGAGCTCCGCCGGCGGAACCTGATCCCACCCGAGGACTTCCCGCACACGACGGCGGTCGGCTCGACCTACGACGTGGGCGACTACGGTCGGGCGCTCGACGAAGCGCTCCGGCTCGCGCGGTACGAAGAGCTCCGCGCCCAGCAGGCGGTCCGCCGGGCGCGCGGCGACCGGCGCGCGCTGGGGATCGGCGTGAGCGTCTACGTCGAAGTCACCGGGTTCGGCCGCAAGGAGTACGGAGCCGTGGAGGTCGAGGCGGACGGTGCCGTCGCGGTTCGGGTCGGAACCTCCTCGCACGGGCAGGGCCACGAGACGGCGATGGCGCAGGTGGCCGCCGGCGTGCTCGGCGTGCCGGTCGAGGCAGTGCGGGTCGTCCATTCCGACACGGCGGCGGTTCCGCGCGGTGAGGGAACCTTCGGCTCGCGCTCGCTGCAGGTCGGGGGCTCGTCCGTGCTCCGAGCATCGGAGGCCGTGCTCGAGAAGGCCCGGGCGCTCGCCGCGCATCTCCTGGAGGTCTCTGTCGACGACGTCGCGGTGCTGGAGGACGGGCGGGTCGGGGTCCGGGGGGCACCCGAGGTCGCGCTCACGTGGGCCGAGCTCGCCGAGGCGGCGAACGACCCCTCCCGGCTCCCCAAGGGCATGGAGCCGGGGCTCTCGGCGAGCGAGCAGTTCCGTCAGAGCGAGTACACGTACCCGTTCGGCGCGCACGTGGCCGTCGTCGAGGTCGACCTCGAGACCGGCGACGCGCGATCGATCCGCCACATCGCGGTGGACGACTGCGGCCGGATCCTCAATCCGATGCTGGTCGACGGCCAGGTGCACGGCGGGCTCGGGCAGGGGATCGCGCAGGCCCTATACGAGGGGGTGGAGTACGACGAGGCCGGCACGCCGCTCACCGCGACCCTCGCGACCTACGGCGTGCCGAGCGCCGCGGACCTCCCCTGGTTTGAGCTTGCGCACACCGAGACGCCGACGCCCCTGAACCCGCTCGGCGCCAAGGGGATCGGCGAGTCGGCGACGATCGGCTCCACGCCGGCCGTGCAGAACGCGGTGATCGACGCGCTGGCCCACCTCGGCGTGCGCCACCTCGACATGCCGCTCACGCCCGAGCGCGTGTGGCGAGCGATCCGAGAGGCGACGTCGAGGCGCGACGATCCGGCAGGCGGCCAGCCGGATCGCGGTTAGACGACCGGCTCGCCGGTGCGGGCGAGGCGCTCGATCAGGTCTGCGGCTCTCGCGGTGCCGGGGTGGGCCTGCAGCCTGGTCGACATTCGCCGAAGGCGCTCCCCGAGGGTCTCGTCCACCAGCAGCCGGTCGATCGAGCCGGCGAGCTCGTCCTCGTCGAACGCGTATGTGGGCAACCGGACACCAAGCCCGAGCTCGTCGACCCGCTGGGCGTTGTCGTACTGGTCCCAGAAGACCGGCAGCACGACCATCGGCTTGCCGAAGTACCAGCTCTCCGTGACCGTGTTGTTCCCGCCGTGGGTGATCACGAGATCCACCTGCGGCAGGATGGCGGGCTGCGGGAGGAACTCCGCCCCGACCATGTTGTCCGCGAGCTCGTAGAGCTCGGCCTGGGGTCCCTTGCTCACGATGTATCGATGCGGGGTTCGGGACAAGACGTCCACGAGTCGCCGCATGAGCTCGACGTCCGCGCTGGCCAGCGATCCGAGCGACAGGTAGACCAGCGCGCCCCGGCTCCCGAGCGCGGCGTGCGCGTCGTAGGTCTCGTCGGTGGAGCGCACCGATGCGTCGAGACGGTGCCACGTGGGGCCGAGCGGGATGGATCGCGGGTAGTCGGCCTCCTCCGGGTAGACGAACAGGTTGAGGTACGGAGACTCCCAGATGTAGTCCCGCGGTCCGGGAAGGGGAGGCGCGCCCCGGTCGCGGAGCCAGGCATCGAACTCAGCGATCTGCGGCCCGAGCACCCGGTCGTACTCGCGCCAGAACTCCTCCCAACCGCTCGGGTCTCCGGCCGGGTGCCCGGAGAACACCGGGGGGAGGGCCGGATCCTTCATCTCCAGCGGGTTGCACGACATGATCCGCGCCCAGGGCCGCCCGCTGACGGGAATCGCTCCGAACGCCACGACGTTGTCCTCCACGATCGCGTCGGGCCCGAGATCGTCGAAGATCTCGCAGAGGCGTTCGTGCGCGTAGGTCGAGCCGTCGATCAGCGCCTGCCACGTCGGCTTGAGGAACGTCTCGAGCTGCTCGATCGTCGGCTTGCGGAACTCGGGGGCCGTGTCGCGGATGAAGTCCTTCCAGAACTGGCCCGGCTCCTCCTCGACCTCGGCCGGGGGGGTGAGGCGCATTCGAGCCTCCTCGAACCCACGGGCCTCGAGCGTGCCGGCGAAGGACTCCTCAACGACGAAAACCACGCGATGCCCTCGCGCTCGCAGGACGTTGCCGATACCCACGCAGTTGTTGGTCGGGCCGAACGCGCCTTCCGGGAAGAACACGATCGTCTTGCGGTCCTGGCTCACGTCTCCTCCTCGTGATGTGGACGCGAGTGATAGCCGCGCGGGGCCGGGGCGTCAACCCGGGCCGGCGCGGGGCGCGCGGTCGCCCGACGGCCCCGCCAGCGAGGGCCCGTGCCTTGGTAGGCTCTGCCTCGATGAGCCCCGACAGGCCGGTCTGGGAGCGGCGCTTCCTCGCGCCGACGATCCACCTGCCGCACTGGTCGCCCGACGCGCCGGAACGGCTGGTGATGATCTCCAACGAGTCGGGGACCTCCCAGGCCGTGGCCTGGGACCGGACGGCGGGGACCCGGCGCCGGATCACCGACGAGCCGATCGGCGTGACGAACGCCACGGTCGACCGCCGCGGGGAGCGCGTGCTGTGGTTCCGCGACGAGACGGGTGACGAATCCGGTCGGTGGATGGCGACCCCATTCGACGGCGGGGACCCCACACCCCTCCTCGAGGGCGTGCCGAACGGCTGGCCGAGCGGGCTATCGGTCGGGCGCTCGCTCGTGGCGGCGGCGATCGCCGACCGATCGGGGTTCGCGGTCTACGTTTCCCGGGAGCGAGGTCCGGCCAAGGAGATCCACCGGGACGTCGACATGCTCATCCTGGGCACGTTCGAGTCCGAGTTCGAGGGCTTCGAGCTCGGAGGGCTCTGTGCCGACGAGACACTCCTGTGCGTCGACACGGCCCAAGCGGGAGACAACATCCATCGCGCTCTCCTCGCGCTCGACCCGCGGACCGGCGAGATCGTCGGAACCCTCGCTGACGGACCCAGGAACTCGGTCACCGCGATCGCCTGGTCCCCCGTTCCCGGCGACCAGCGCCTGCTGCTCTGTCACGAGCGGGAGAACCTCACGCGGCCGGCGCTGTGGAACCCGGTGACCGGCTCGCGCGTCGACCTGGCGTTCGACCTGCCCGGCGAGGTGTTTCCGCTCGACTGGTGGCCGGACGCTCGCTCGATCCTGGTGCTCCACCGTTACCTAGGACGCGACGAGCTGCTCCGGTACGATCTCGCGACCGGCGGCACGCTCGAGATTCCGGGCGTCCGCGGGCAGGTCTTCGGGGCCCGGGTGCGTCCCGACGGCCGCGTCTGGTACCGGGCCGAGCGGGGAGACCGGGCCTCGCGCGTGCTGGACGACCTCGGGGAGGAGGTCCTCGCTCCCGAGCTTGGGAAGGCGGTGACGGAGGGCAGACCGTACCGTTCCTGGACGTTCGTGAACCCCGCGGGCGACCGAGTGCACGGGTTCCTCGTCGCGCCCGAGGGATCCGGCCCGTTCCCCACGTACCTCAAGGTGCACGGCGGGCCCAGCTGGCTGTACGGGGACGGCTGGTGGCCCGACGTCCAGATGCTCGTCGACCACGGGTACGCGGTCGCCATGGTGAACTACCGGGGCTCGACCGGCTACGGGCGCGACTGGCGGGACCACATCATCGGCAACATCGGGTTCCCCGAGGTGGAGGACGTGGTCGCCGGTCTCGACGATCTGATCGCGCGCGGGATCGCCGACCCCAAGCGGGTGGTGATCGGCGGCTGGTCGTGGGGCGGGTACACCACCCTGCTCGCGGCGGGGCTCCACCCCGATCGCTTCGTCGCGGCGGTCGCGGGGGTTCCCGTCGGCGACTACACGCAGGCCTACGACCAGGAAGCGCCGTCCTTGCAGGCGTACGACCGCAGCCTCCTGGGTGGCACGATCTACGAGGTGCCGGATCTCGTGCGCGAGCGTAACCCGATCACCTACATCGACCGGGTGAAGATCCCGATCCTGTTCCTCGTGGGTGAGCACGACACGCGTTGTCCGCCGGACCAGGCGATGGCGTACGTGAACGCCCTGCGCGCCCGTGGGGGCACCGCCGAGCTGTACACGTACGGGGCCGGACACTCCTCGTACGTGATCGAGGAGGAGCTCCGGCAGTGGCGAGCAGTGCTCGACTTCCTGCTCCGCCACGTCCCCAGCTGAGGCGATCGCGATGGCCACGCTGCGGGTACGACGCCGGGGGCCGGCGAGCAAGTACCGAATCTGGGCTCGCTACGACGACCCGGCCCGCTGGGGCGAATGGGCTCCGGGCGTTCGCGCGCTCCGGGTCGACGGCCCGCTCCGTCCGGGTCTCGAGGGCGAAATCCACGGGCGGCTCGGGGTCCGGGTGCGGTTCGAGGTCATCGACGTCGACCGCCCGGCGGGCCGGTGGACATGGGCGCTCGCTGCTGGTCCGATCCACCTGCGCGTGGAGCACGAGGTCGCAGAGGGGCGTGCCGGCATCGTGATCACGGGGCCGGCCCCCCTGGCGCTCGCCTGTGTGCCCATCGCGCGGATGGCGCTCGACCGCGTTCTCCAGAACTGAGCGGGTAGACCCGTGCGCGCGACGGTCAAACGAGACCCTGGTCGAGCATGGCGTCGGCCACCTTGACGAAGCCGGCGATGTTCGCCCCGTTGACGTAGTTGCCCGGGGTCCCGTACTCCTCGGCGGTCTCGCGGCACTGCTTGTGAATCGCCTTCATGATGTCTTTGAGACGCCCGTCCACCTCGTGGCGGGCCCACGTGATCCGCAGCGCGTCCTGCGACATCTCCAGACCCGAGACCGCCACCCCGCCGGCGTTCGCGGCCTTGCCCGGACCGTAGAGGATTCCGGCGCTCAGGAACTGGTCCACGGCATCCGGGGTGCTCGGCATGTTGGCGCCCTCGCTCACGACGACGACGCCGCCGTTCAGGAGGTTGGCTGCGTCCTTCCCGTTGATCTCGTTCTGGGTCGCGCAGGGGAAGGCGCAGTCCGCCGGGATCGCCCACATGGGGTTGTGGTCGCCCTTCGGGTCGGCCTCCGTGTACGTGGCGCCGGGAAACGCATCGACGTACTCACGGATGCGTCCTCGGCGGACGTTCTTGAGCTCCATCACCCACTCGAGCTTCTCGCGGTCGATCCCGTTGGGGTCGTAGATGAACCCGTTCGAATCCGACATCGTCACGGGCTTCGCACCCATGTCGAGGAGCTTCTCCACGGCGAACTGGGCGACGTTGCCGCTGCCCGAGACCAGGCACACTTTGCCCTCGAGGTTGTCGTCGCGCGTCCCCAGCATCTCGTGGGCGAAGTAGACCGCGCCGTACCCGGTGGCCTCGGGACGGATGAGCGACCCGCCCCACTCGATGCCCTTGCCGGTCAGAACACCCGTGAACTCGTTGCGAATCCGCTTGTACTGGCCGAAGAGGTAGCCGATCTCGCGGCCGCCCACGCCGATGTCGCCGGCCGGTACGTCGGTGTTCGGGCCGATGTGGCGCTGGAGCTCGGTCATGAACGACTGGCAGAAGCGCATGACCTCGCCGTCGCTCTTGCCCTTCGGGTCGAAGTTCGAGCCACCCTTCCCGCCGCCCATGGGAAGGGTCGTGAGCGCGTTCTTCAGCACCTGCTCGAACGCCAGGAACTTGAGCATGCCGAGGTTCACCGACGGGTGGAACCGCAGACCGCCTTTGTAGGGGCCGATCGCGCTGTTCATCTCGACGCGGTAGCCCTTGTTGATCTGGATCTCGCCGGCGTCATCGACCCACGGAACGCGGAACATGATCACCCGCTCGGGCTCGACCATCCGTTCGAGGATCTTGGCCTTTCGATACTTCGGATGGCGCTCGAACACGAGCGTCAGGGACTCTGCCACCTCCTGGACGGCCTGATGGAACTCCGGCTCTCCGGGGTTCTTGGCCTTGAGGTCGGCCATCAGCTCGCTTATGTAGTCGCTCATCGCTGCCTCCGTCGAGGGAAGATATCTGGGTCCACCTTCACATCTTGCCGCACGCCCGTCGATATCGGTCGCTCGCGCCTCCAGGTCAACCGGCGTCCACCCGCACAAGCGTGACAGTCGGCCGATCGGCAGGAGCGGGCCGGAGGGCCCACTCCGACGGGGTCGGGTGGCCGTTCTGGACATAGACTCGATGGACCCTTCGGAAGGAAGGACGCGATGCGCGAAGCCGTGATCCTCGAGGCGGTTCGCACCCCCGTTGGCCGCCGAGGCGGCGCCTACGCCGAGCTCCACCCGGTGGAGCTGCTCGCAGCGTGTCTGGCGGGGCTGATCGAGCGTACCGGGATCGACCCCGCCGCGGTCCATGACCACATCGCCGGGTGCGTGTCGCAGATCGGCGACCAGTCGCTGAACGTCGGCCGGAACGCCTGGCTCGCGGCCGGCTTGCCGGAGACCGTTCCCTCGACCTCGATCGACCGGCAGTGCGGGTCCTCGCAGCAGGCCGCCCACTTCGCCGCCCAAGGAGTGATGGCCGGCGTCTACGACCTCGTGGTCGCCTCCGGCGTCGAGAGCATGACGCGCGTCCCGATGGGCTCGTCGATTGCCGGCGGCAACCCGTTCCCGCCGCCGCTCACGACCCGATACGAGGGCAGGCTCGTTCCGCAGGGGATCTCGGCCGAGCTTATCGCCCACCGCTGGGGAATCTCCCGCGAGGAGCAGGACGACTTCGGCTTCCGTTCGCACGAGCGAGCGGCGCGCGCGGCCCGGGAAGGGAGGTTCGACGAGCGGTTCGTCCTGGTGCGGGCCCCCGGGCAGGCGCAGCCGCTCGCGCGAGACGAGGGGATCCGGATGGAGCCCGATCGCGAGCGGATGCGGACGCTCGAGCCGGCGTTCCGAGCCGACGTGTTCGAGCAGATGTTCCCCGGCCGGATCGACTGGACGGTGACGGCCGGCAACTCGTCCCAGATCTCCGACGGCGCCTGCGCCCTGCTGATCGCCTCCCGCGAACGGGCGGAAGTGCTCGGCCTGCGGCCCAAGGCCAGGTTCGTCTCGTTCGCGGTCGTGGGCGACGACCCGATCATGATGCTGACGGGCCCGATCCCCGCCACGCGTCTCGCGCTCGAACGGGCGGGTCTGCGGCTCGAGGACGTCGACGTGGTGGAGATCAACGAGGCGTTCGCCTCGGTCGTCCTCGCGTGGAAGAGCGAGCTCGAGGTCCCAGGCGTCTGGTTCGACGAGCACGTGAACCCGAACGGCGGCGCCATCGCGATGGGGCACCCGCTCGGCGCGACCGGCGGGAAGCTCATGACCGATCTCGTGTGGGAGCTGGACCGACGAGAGGGGCGCTTCGGCCTCCAGGTCATGTGCGAGGGAGGCGGAATGGCCAACGCCACGGTGCTGGAGCGCCTGCCGTGAGGTGGTGGGTGGTCCTCACGGCGATCGCGATGGCTCTGTTCATCGCGTGGATCGGGCTCAAGGCGCTTCGCGCCGCCTCGGGGACCGGACGGACCGATCGGCCGGAGGTGGAGGACGTCGAGGATCTCGACGTGTTCCTGGTCTGCCGTGAGTGCGGGACCGAGTTCCGGGTCACGCGCCTCGGAGAGCTGCAGATCCCCAGGCACTGCGGCGAGCCGATGGAGCTCGTCCGCCGTCCGGCGGCCGGTGAGCCGCGCTCGTAATCCCCAGGATTTGGCAGTTCCGGGCGGGTTGTCCACACCCAACGCGCCGATCTCGGCGCGGTTTTCCACAGTAGGAATCACAGCCGTGTGATCTTCCACAGGTTCGTCCACATCTGTGGGAACTCACACCCGTGTGATTCGAGGCGGGTCGAGCTGCGATTGGGTGGGGACCGGGCCGCCGTCGAGCGAATCGGTGACCGCGGGCGCTGGTCAGCGGAGCTGGGTGGCCAGCCCGAACCCGACCGCGATGAGGCCGAGCCCGAGCCACAGGTAGAGCTGCTGCGTGTCGCCGGGGACGAGACCCATGTAGTTCAGCACGATGACGAGCACGCCGAGCCCCATCACCCCCAGGATCAGCCAGCCGAACCACGCGGGGCTGGGTCGCGGCTTCCGCTTGACCGGCGGCGCGAGGTACGGACGCCGCCTGGCCTTCGGCCTGGACCTGGACTTCGGCATGGCCCGGGTAGGTTACCGCGGGAGGAGGGTGGTCGAGGACTCGGCGAGGGCCTCCACCCGGTCGCGTGCGAGCGGCAGCGGGTGGTGCTCACCCCGGGCCCAGAGCTCGAGCTGGTCGTTCCAGTGGGAGGATGCCGGGTTGCCGGACTGTCCGGTCGTGTGCACACCCACCGAGGCCTCGACGTCGGCGAGGTCCACGATCTGGCGCCACGAGGGGAGCACGACGACCTCGTACGAGGACCCGGGCTCGAACGCGCCCTGGCAGATCGTCTGCTCGTCGCCTCCGACCTCGACGACACCGGCCGTGAACAGAGGGACGAGGTCGCCGATCAGCGCGAGCGGGCCGGCGAACACCACGCGGTGGAGCGCGCCCCACCGCCATTCCGCGGGGTCATCGCCGAGCGTCTCCTCGAGCTCGTCGATCGCCGCGTCGAGCGCCTCCCGCAGGACGTCGTCTCGCGCCTTTCGCCCCGGCCTCCCGAACCACCGGGCGCTCGGGTAGGCGAGGAGGTTCGGCAGCACCTGTACCTGGAAGGCGTTGGTCCATTCGCGACGGCCGTAATAGTGAGTGAAGAGCTCCTCGCCGAGCCGGGGAAGGAGCACGACGCGGGCGATGTGCTTCGACCAGACCTGGTACAGGCAGGCGGGCGCCGAGTCTGGGGCCAGGTCGCCGTCCCAGCCGCGCAGGAGGGCGATCGCGCGCGCCTGCCGGTCGTTCGCGGGCTCGATCTCGGCGAGCTCTGCTCCGATCTCTCGTGCGGGGATCGAGACCGTGTCGGTCTGCATCGCCGCGAACGTGCGGACCGTGTGGCGCTCGGTCGCCGTAAGGAGCTCGACGATCCGCCGAGCGCGGAAGGGCGGCAGGAAGTCCCTGCCGATCATGTGCGGGTACGCGTCGTCGTGGACCTTGTTGTTCGCGGTCGCGAGGAACCCCTCCTCCGGGTTCTCGCACCAGGGGAGCTCCTCGAACGGCACGAACCCGTCCCACTCGAACTCGGCCGTCCATCCGGGCACCGGCGTGGTGCCGTCTCCGTTGCGCCGTAGGGGGTACAGGCCGGTGCACTGGTAGCCGATCGTTCCGTCGACGTCCGCGTAGACGACATTCTGCCCGGGACACGCCCAGCGGCTCACCGCCAGCCGGAACTCCTCGAACGAGCGCGCGGCCCCCATATCGAGCAGGACGGAGGGCGGGATGGCGTGCTCGTGGCCGATCCACCGGAGGGCGTAGGTCTCGCGGACCCCACCCTCGACGACCGTCGGCTGGGCCACGCCGACGACGTAGGAGTCCAGGATCGGCCCGTGCCGCGTCTCCCGAACCTCGAGCACCTCGGGCTCGGCACGACCGCGGACGCGGATCTCCTCCCGGTGGGTTGCGAGGGGCTCCCACGCGCCCTCGTACCAGGCGGCCGTCCGATCGACGTTCAGCCGCTCGAGGTACAGGTCCTGCGTGTCGCCGCCCACGTTGGTGAGCCCCCAGGCGTGGTGCGGTGTATGGCCGATCACCACTCCCGGCGCGAACGGGAGGGCCACACCCGAGGCCTCGTAGCCCGGCGCCGAGAGATGGACCTCGAACCATACCGAGGGTGTCTGCACCACCAGGTGCGGGTCGTTGGCGAGGAGCGGCTTGCCGCTCTCGGTCCTCGAGCCGGCCACAACCCAGTTGTTCGAGCCCTGCCCCGACGGTCGAGGAGGCGCGGCGTTCAGCAGGTCGAGCGCCGAGACCCCGCCGTGTCGCTTGCCGGCGATGACCGGTCCGGGCTCCGTCGGAAGGTCGGGGAACAGGTCGAGGACCGCCTCCCAGCCGAGGCGCTCCGCGATCTCGGCCCGGAGCAGCTCGTTGTCCCAGTTGGCCGACAGGCCCCACCCGACGAACACGACGGCCGCCGCCCACGACCCCTCGTCGTCGGGGATCTCGGGCTCAAGGCCGAGCACGGCGTACTCGACCGGCGGGGTCGGCATGGTCTCGAGCCAGGCACGCACGCCCGCGCGGAAGGCCTCCATCATCCGCCGGGACCGATCATCGTAGGTGGCCGCGACCCGCCTCCCGGCGCGGTTCCAGCCGACGGTCCGGGCGAACCGGTCCATCGGCAGCACGAGGTCGGCGAACAGCGTCGCGAGGCGGCCGTTGGCGAGGCGGAGCGCCGAGTCGATCTGGAACAGCCGCTCCGACGCGACGACGTACCCCTGGGCGAGGAACAGGTCGTCCGTGGTTCGGGCGTAGATGTGCGGCACACCCCAGCGGTCGCGGATCACCTCGACCGGTGCCGACAGGCCGGGCACGTGGAGCTCGCCGCCGACGGGGGGCAGCGCGGCGCGCGCCGCCTCACGCACCTGCTCCGCCCAGTCGGTCATGTCGGGGTGGAGCCTACCGTGTGACGGTCCCGGATTGAGTCGCGGCCTCCGGTTCTGGAATGATGACCGTGTGACCGAGCACCGCCCGTGGTTCGAGCACTACGCGCCGGAGGTCCCCCGCACGCTGGAGCCGTATCCGGAGGTCTCCCTGTTCTCGTTGCTGGACTCGGCGGCGCGCCGATTCCCCACCCATCCGTCCATGGCGTGGTTCGGCCGCCGGATGTCGTTCCGCTTCCTGCTGCGCGAGGTCGAGCGGTTCTCGGCGGCGCTCGCCGGCTTCGGGGTCGCGAAGGGCGACCGGGTCGGGCTCGTGCTGCCGAACTGTCCGCAGTACGTCGTCGCCTTCTACGGGGTCGTCCGGCTTGGCGCGATCGTGGTCGGGAACAACCCCCTGTACACCCAGCGCGAGATGGAGCATCAGCTCCGGGACGCCGGCGTGAAGGTCGTGGTCGTGCTCGACCAGCTCTATCCGAACTTCGCCGACGTGTTCGCGAGGACCGGGATCGAGCACGTCGTCGCGACCCGGATCACCGACTACATGCCCTTCCCGCTCAAGCAGCTCGCGCCGATTCGCTTTCGCAGGGAGGCCAAGCACGAGGGAAAGCCCTGGCCGCCGGTTCCAAGGTCGGCCGAAGTCGCGTGGTGGTCGGACCTGATGCGCTCGGCCGGCGCCCCACCGCCGATCGCGACGGT
>Ga0070741_10009921_pt1 | contig 18240 bp, 18 predicted proteins | sample Coa_R1_4_FD_66440 | JGI IMG/M metagenome (GOLD analysis project Ga0070741, IMG submission 66440) | Surface soil microbial communities from Centralia Pennsylvania, which are recovering from an underground coalmine fire - Coalmine... | ecosystem: Environmental > Terrestrial > Soil > Unclassified ...
CCCCCACTCCGAGGCAGAAGAGATCAAATGCCAGCTTGGAACCTTTCTACAAGAAAGCCTCAAGCTCATCCTCTCTCAAGAGAAGACCCTGATCACTCATGCACGGACACAGGCCGCCCGTTTTCTTGGCTACGATATCGTGGTCTTTCACAACGATCAGAAACGGGACCGACGTGGATACCGAAGTATCAATGGGCAAATCGGGTTACAAGTCCCTGTGGAAGTCATCAAAGCAAAATGTGCCCCTTATCAAAAGGACGGCAAACCCACCCACCGGAAAGAACGGACCGATGATACTGTGTACAGTATCATCTCCCAGTACCAACAAGAATTCCGGGGGTTTGCGCAATACTATCAACTGGCGGTCAACCGCTACCAGCTCAACCGTCTCAAATGGGTCATGGAACGATCACTTGTCTCCACATTGGCGCACAAACTCCGTATCAGCGTGTCGAAGGTGTACAAGCGATATGAAACCATCGCCGAGACTCCTGACGGACCACGGAAGGTTCTCCAGATCACGGTTGAGAGAGAGGAAGGAAAGAAACCACTGGTGGCACAATGGGGGGGCATTTCACTGGCACGGAAAACCAAAGCAGTCCTCAATGATCAGGTAGCCCCATTGTGGGGAGATCGATCAGAACTCGAAAAAAGGCTCCTGGCCGACACCTGCGAACTGTGTGGATCACGGGAGCATGTGGAAGTCCACCACATCCGAGCATTGAAAGACCTTCAACACAAAGGACAAGGGGAACGGCCCAGGTGGGTGCAGATCATGGCTGCCCGCCGACGCAAAACCCTTGTCACTTGCCGAAAATGTCATAACGACATTCACGCGGGACGGGCTGACGGACGCCGCCAACGAGAATGAAAAACACTGGAGAGCGACGTGTTCGGAAACCTACAAGCGTCGTTCGGAGGGGGGCCAGGGGAAAAGGGCTGGAACCAGCACCTCGCCTGTGGCCTACCCTACTTTATCTGTTTTTGTGAAACCAGAGAAGATGCTGAAACAGTGCAAGAGATCCTGACAGTCTGGTTGAAGGAACGCGGATTGACCTTTTCGACAGAAAAGACGCGGATTGTTCACCTCACGGAAGGATTTCATTTTCTCGGCTACAACATCAGACAGTATCGCACTCCAAAAACGACGAAAACGGGATGGAAGCTCTTAATCAAACCCAGTAAAGAATCCATACAGGATCTGCGGAAGAAGCTCAAAGATCGTTGGAAAAAGGTCCAAGGGACCAACATCCAGACCGTCCTCAAGGAGTTGAACCCCATCATCCGTGGATGGGCCAATTACTTCCGCATCGCTGTGGCAAAAGAAGTGTTTGGCAAGTTGGATAGCTGGATGGTTCACAAGGCGCTCCGCTACACAAAACGGATGCACCCCAAGAAATCCGTTCGCTGGCGACGACGACGCTACTTCGGACGCTTCAACCTGGACCGCTTAGACTTCTGGACCTTTGGTGACAAACAGACAGGGGGCTATCTGCTCAAGTTTGGTTGGTTTCCGATTGAGCGCCATGTCCTGGTAAGAGGAAGAGCCTCACCAGATGACCCTCAACTGAAAGAGTATTGGATGAAACGGCAGGCGGCGAAAGCCAAAGACCTGACGTTCTCCAAACAGAAGCTTGCCAAAAGGCAACATGGTCGATGCCCACAATGTGGGGAAACGCTCTTCAATGACGAAGAACTCCACGTCCACCATCTGCTTGCCCGGTCACAAGGAGGGAAAAACAGCTACAGCAATCTGGTCTTGGTTCATATATTCTGTCATCAGCAAATTCATGCTCTCACTCAACGGATCATGCGAGACTGTCAACAATTCAATGACCGGGAACTGACAGAGGAAAACGCAAACCCCCGTCAAGGAAAGCAGGAAGAGAACAAGGAGCGGTGTGGTTCGTGATGTGCTTGAGCCGTGTGCTCGGAGACGGGCAAGCACGGTTCTGAGGGGGCCGAGGGGTAGCAATGCCCCTCCGGCTACCCGACTGAACACGGCAAGAGACGGAAATAAGATATACTCAAAACACGATGAGAAAACAATATACCGCGGCCTTTAAGGCCAAAGTGGTTCAGGAACTTTTGAAGGAAGAGAAGACGCTGGCTCAAATTGCTGCAGAGTATGAAGTGCATCCGACTCAGCTCAAGAATTGGCGAGCGATCGCCCTGGAAGGATTGCCAGGTCTCTTTGAGAAACAGGATAGTACAGCAGATCTCAAGGCTGCTCATGAGCAGCAGCTTGGTGAATTGTACGCTGAAATTGGCAAGTTAACAACCCAGGTCAACTGGCTTAAAAAAAAGTTACAACTCTGACCAGAGAGGAACGAGTGGCCCTGGTTGAGCGGAGAGAGGGTGATCTCCCACTGAGTCTGCAAGCTGATCTGCTCAGCCTGAGCCGTTCGAGCTTGTCTTACCAGCCGCGTCCACCCTCAGCCGAGGAAGTACGGCTCAAGCATCGTATCGATGAAGTCTACACGCAGTATCCCTTTTACGGCTCTCGCAAAATTGCGGGACAGGTGCGGCGAGAAGGGATGGGCATCAATCGGAAAACGGTCGCCCGGTATATGCGAGAGATGGGCATTGTGGCGATCTATCCGGGACCAAATTTGAGTAAACGAAACCAAAAGGAAGGAGTGTATCCGTACTTACTCCGCCACGTCACCAGCGCGTACCCCAATCACATCTGGGGCATCGATATCACGTACATTCGCTTGCGAGCGGGTTGGATGTACTTGGTGGCGATCCTGGACTGGTACTCGCGCTACGTCGTCAGCTGGGAACTGGATCAGACGCTGGAGTTGCCCTTTGTGCTCACGGCAGTTCAACGGGCTTTGGCGCAAACACCGCCACTGATCTGCAACAGTGATCAGGGGAGCCACTTTACCAGCCCGCAGTATTGCAACTTGCTCAAAGAGGCGAATGTCCAGATCAGCATGGAGAGCAAAGGGCGGGCACTGGACAACATTTTTACGGAACGGCTCTGGCGCACGGTCAAGTATGAGGAGGTCTATATTCACGACTATAGCTCGCCTCGTGAGGCTCGTCAGGCCCTGACGCACTATTTTGAGTTTTATAATCAGCACCGTCTGCATCAAGCGTTGGGATACCAAACGCCGGCAGAGGTGTATTTCAGAGGCGCAGGAGGCCAGCAGTAGCACCCCTACTGGTGCATCTCTTGAGCAGAAAGGAAAGGCTTCGCCATGAAGCGGTTTGAGCAAATTGTTGAGGACAGCCAGCAGCAAATGGCTCAAGGCGCTTCGCGAGAGGAGATTATTGCGAGCTTGCACGCCCAGGGCATCAGCATTATCGAGTCGATGAAAGTCATCAGAGTCCTCTATGGGGTCAACCTGCACGATGCCAAACTCATCGTGACAGCTCACCCGGTCTGGGCAAATCTCGTCCAGAGTTGGGACCCCATTCATGCGGCTCTTATCGAATATTTAGAAAAGGAGGCTCAGGAAAGGTGAAGCCTGAGCTGGCAGGACGAACAGAGGAAGCAATACCCGCCCTCTGCGCCCGACTTTTTCAGCGATCTCACTCGTCTTACACATTCGGAAAGGAGCTCTTATTTCTCGTCTATTTGCTGTCTTGACTTTTTAGGCCACTATAATGATAGCGAGCGGGCGGGAGGTTTCGAGCCGTTGGGCTTTGTGCTAGGGAATACCACGGTTGTGCTGGGCCTGATCACCACGAAAGAGTCCACAGATGGAACGCCGGGAGGAACTGCTGCGACGCCTCGAAGAGGCCCCCATTATATCCCTCTGGAACGCTTAGCTCTCAGCCCACAGTGCCTCTTCTGCTCCCGGCAATCTGCTCACGATAGATGAACTAGTAGCGCAAACTGGAGCTGGTCGTAGAGGTGGCCCGATCCATCTGGTGTCGAGTCTTTGTTCGCGTGTCACGCGTATTGCCTTAGAAATACTTTTTCATTCTGATAAATATAATGCCACTCATTCCCAAGAAGTGTCGAATCCCCCTCAAGCTTGCCCAAGACGTTCTCAGAGGCACTTATCGGAGCAGTTGCTCCAGCGTTACCCAAGATCTGATCTGCCCAAGTGGAAGATTCCCCCCTCGGAGTGGCCGACCGTCTTAGCACGCGTTGAGCAGAATCATGACCCATTACGACAGGTGGCGTGCGATTACGGGGTCTCTTATGAAGCGATACGGCGTATCCTCAAGGCAGCTCGCAACCTCAAGAACTGAGATGCGCGGTTCTCTGTCAAGAAGTTGCCCAGGGGTTGACTACCTGGTGTTCTCGTTTGATCCTTCACCAAGGAGCTGTGCCTCTCTTACGAAGGGGCACACTCAGCATCCACAACCATATTCCCATCAGCAATGATGACCACTCCTTTGTCCTTCCAAGCCTATATATGAACTTGAGTGCAGAAAATCGGGCTTCGACTGAAGGCAAATGGGCAAGCAAGAGCAACTGACAGCAGCGTATTTCTGAAAAAATCATACGGCGCATGACATTTCGTATTGCGAAAGAGCTATAAATCAGGATGTGACGTCTTCACATCTCTTATATACGCTTCTTCTGTGATCTTTTGATTTTAATGACGTAGTTATTAATAATTAGCACATCAATGCCTGTAGAAATGAAAGTTCTTATCGCATCATGAGGTGAACAGACAATAGGCTCAGCATCGTCATTGAATGACGTATTGAGTACTGCTGGTATATTCGAGTTCGTAGCAAAAGTAGAGATAAGCTCATAAAAAAGTGGGTCTGTCTTTTCAACAACTGTTTGCAATCGTGCTGTTCCATCGATATGAATCGTTGCCGGAATGCGTACCTGTGTCTCCTGAGGGACAGAAATAGCACGTAGCATGTAAGGAGAAGCGATATCTTCTCCCAAACAGGAGGAAGTGTCCTCTTTACGGAGCACTGGAGCAAGCGGCCTCCATAATTCTCGTCTTTTAGCGTATTGATTCACTCGGTCTCTTGTTTGGGAAGTCTGTGGATTAGCGAGGATGCTACGATGTCCTAGTGCTCTAGGCCCTATCTCCATCCGCCCTTGAAACCAAGCAACAATTTGATTATCGAAAAGGAATTCGGCAGCCTTCTGTGCTGGATTATGGCACTCAGAGTAGGGAATAGAATATTCGTTAAGTACCTTTACTACTGAGGCGTCGTTGAATGCAGGGCCTAGGAATGGAGCTTCAAAAGACGTTTTGGAGGATACACCAAGGTAATGTGCAAGTTCGAGAGCAGCTCCTACTGCGGCTCCAGCATCTCCACACGCGGGAAAAAGAAATAATTCTTTTGCAGATGTTTCACGTAAAAGCTTTTCATTGACAGAGCAATTAAGAGCAACGCCACCTGAGAACATCAAGTTTGTGGAGTTGCTTACGCGTAAAGCAATCTGCGCTAAATGGACCAGAACTTGCTCCAATTTTGCTTGAGCTGAAGCTGCGAGATTTTTTTCAAACGTGCCTAATTCCAGACTCTTTCGTTGACGTCCAGTAGCTAAGTCATACGTTTGTTTTAATTGTTTAGGGTTCCCAAATTGTTCTTCAAGTCGCCTATACCAAAATGAAAGCATTTCATCTACTGTATCTCTTCTCCAAGGCTTGGGGGCATCAATATGATACCCGTCACCTGTCAGGGTAATCTCAGGGAAGTCATACATAACAGTACCATAAGGAGCTAATCCCATAGTTTTCCCCTCACTACCGAGCCAGCCAAAACCAAGATAATAAGTGACAGCCTGATAGAAAAAACCTAGCGATTGGCTGATATCGAATTGGGTTAGGATATTAATGTTGTTATTGGCACAATGAGCCAGCGTTGTAGACACTGTATCGCCTTGTCCATCTACTATTAGTAATGCACCTTCTTCAAAAGGTGATGTTCGATAAACTGCTGCTGCATGTGATAAATGATGTGAAACGTGGAATATAGTTGGTAGTTTACTATTTCCGAAATGCGAGATGGGGAACACCTTTCGCCATCTACGTTCGAATCTTTCATTATCTTCAGGGGTTTCAATCTGGACTGAATTCTCACTTTGATGAGGAACGTTCCAGCATGTTGCTACATAATCAACATCTGACAGTTCAATTCCACCTTCCTCAAGACAATATTGAATTGCATAACATGGCATCTGGTTTATTGCATGTTTCAGACGTGTAAATCTTTCTTCCTCGGCAACTGCAATGATCATGCCATTTTCCAAAAGGCATGCGCTTGACTCATGGCTCCCAGGATTAATTCCCAAAATGTACATCTGATCTCCTCCAGTGCAAATATAACTGATAGACATACCTATATATGCTTATATCCACCAAATGCAACGAGTGTGAGCAAATTCCCTTGCAAGTATGGAACTGCTACAACGTTGGTTACTTCCTTGTAGCCATCCACTTCTTGTGACATCAGAAATGGCTCAACCCTTATCAACAATGATCTCCAAGATAGAGATCTGAATTTTTCACTTAAATCAATGTATTGCTGATATTAGAGATATTTGTTGTAGACATCCGTCATTCGCCAATGGATTTTGTTCTAATGTTATTAAAAATTCTTCATCAAGTAATTCTTCCGTTGGATACTGTTGCGGCGCACGCCACTCTCGGCGTACTTGTTGTACTTGGGGAAATAGTTTTCCTACACTACCTAAACAGTGACGACAAGAATTTAATGGTGAAGTAGATTCCAAAAATGTGAGTAATTGCATACCAAAGTCTACTGAATTCACAATTCTCAACCCATCTTTATAAAAGCTCTCAGTATTTGAATCCAGCACTTGAGGAATAAACGCACTCTGTGGGCATTTAAAGAAATAACCATTCAATACAGTATGACATCTCCACACATGAGCAGCTTTGCAAGTCTTGTATATTCGATGAACAAGATCTTTATCTTCTGTTCCTATTTCCGAGTATGCTTCTCGAAAATAGTTATGATGGGCTATTATTAAGCGGACATTGTGACTCTTTGCATTATAACGAATTTGCTTACGTTGTTCCTCATCGAAATTTACGCCAGGATAAGCTGATATCTCGACTAAATCAACCTTTGCCCAGAATTGGGAGGACATTTTAGGTAATAATATGCCATTTGTGCATACATGAACACGATTGCAGATATCAGAACTTCTTATTGCATCAATAACACTAAGTAGCATAGGGTGGAGTAGAGGCTCTCCCCCTAGCAGCTTTATATATCGAGGACGGTAGTATTTGGCTAAAGTAGAGAAATCTCGAAAAACACTATCAGCATCAACCAAATATTTTTTCATCACGGGCGATAAATGGCTACATGCTCGACAAGTTAAATTGCAATGATGGACGACGTTTAATTCACACCCTTGCTGAGTATAGATCCTATTGTCTATCACCTCATAGCTCATCATTTTCTCCTTGTAACCGCATATTCGTTCCAATTTCCTGCGCTCGTCTCTTGATGCCCCTCACTCGATGTTGATTTTTCCCGGCCTTGTGAGAAAGCTCTCTGTGCGAGAAGCTCTTGTTGGATTCCTTTTATGTCTTGTTGACTGAAAACCAGCACGACTTAGTTGGTGAGGCAAGCGTTCTGGGGCACTCAAACGTAGTATGCTTATGGCAACGCCTGCGTAACCAACCATGTAATCCGGGGTAAATACATCAGGCTGTTCTGAAGAAAAAACAAGAAAGCCATCTTGCCATGTTGAGAAAGTTGTAAGCAATTTTCCAAGAGAACGAGCATCTGCTAAGTAAGTCAGATCCCTAGTTGCCTGAAACATGTCTAACAGAAATTCTATATTGCCAGCAAGCCCGTGACACTGAGTTGGATTTGCCCATCGAGTGCAACATGCTGTTGTTCTGGCAGCTCGTGCTGCAATGTCTCTTGCTTCTGGAAGTATGTCACAGAGCGCAGCATGGAGAAAGAAACGGCCTATACCAGTTGCCCCATGACACCAGAATGGGGCTGTTGGTGGTCCTCCCTCGGTTCTGGGCCAATTCAAACCGCTTTCATCATGGAGCGCAGGAATTGCTTGGTGTACAAGCCAACGTGCAGCCCCTCGAATTACAGGTAAGAATTGCTCATCTCCAGTACATTCAAAAAGATCGAGAAGGGCATCAGCAATCCCGGATGTGCCATGAGCATAACCGAGATAGGTATATCCACTGAGGCTTTCATAACCAGCAGGGATTTTCCAAGAAATCTCACCCTTGCCTCTTTCGTCAGCAACAGTGAGAAGATGTTTTCCACATGCAATAGCTGCTCGGAGATGCTCCCGTTCTCCAGTCTCGTCCCATAGCAGAAGATGAAAACGAAGACGACCAGCCGTACCGTTATATAGGTCGGGTGATATATATGGTAATGAGGCAATTTGTCTTCCACATTCTGCTGATGTCATGATCAACGTATTATCGTTCAGCACTTGTCCAGCACGAAGCAACGCTGCTCCAACTCCTGCCTCCCCTACATACAATCCTGGAAGTGGTTGATTGTTAGTGGGAGCAACAGTGCTTAACCATTGAGATCCTCGAGCAAGTACTTCATAGTAGTGAGGTTCAGGAAATTCTGCAACTAGTTCTGCTAGCGCGAGAAGAGTTCCGCCACTACCAGCAGCAATATCGCGAGTAACAAATCCATTTGTACTTGAATGTAAACTTTTCCAAAAAAAGCCAGTTTCTCCTGTTGACAGTTGCGCTACTGCACAGAGTGTCTCAAGTAAACTTCTTGATATTTCCCGATAAGACATTTGTGCATCAATTTCAACATTACATACTTGTTTATATTCATATGGTATGCATTGTTGAGATACATCCTGTTCTAGGGCTTCCAGAACGGTTTTGATTGCTGCCATAGAACGATACCGAGCTTCACGCTGTTCCTGCAAACAACAGGTAATGACTTCTTTGAATAGAGCACCAGCGGGATGAAACCACTCAAGGGGTCGATCAAGAAGTGTAAATGGATTAGGAGCTAGTGACGGATTCACACCCGTCACTATAAAGTAAAGAACTGCTCCTAAGCTATAAATATCATCGTCAATAGCAATTGGCAGACCTCTGTGGCGTTGTGGAGATATATAACCTTTTGTACCCCTACTTCTTGTTTGAATGGTATGCTTGTCCAGTGCAGGAGCGATATCAAAATCGATGAGCCGTACTTGTCCATCAGGACTGATAATAACATTTGATGGTTTAACATCAGCATGGACAATGTTTTTCATATGGATGACCTCGAGTGCATCTGCCAGGGCGCAACTCCAAGCAACTACTTGCTTGATGGGTACAAAGCCATTTTGTATGATCATCCGCCCTATCCGGGTTTGCAACGTTTCACCTTCAAGTGTTTCCATGATGAGAAAGAGATCACCATCATGCTCAACAATATCGAAGAAACGTGGGAAATGAGGATTTGGAGACAACTGGCTGAGTATGTTTGCTTCATGACGTATTTTTTCGTTCGAGGTTTCGTGATCAGCATAACCAGGTCCTTTGATAACGCAAGTATGCCCTGCTTTTAAATCTGAAGCAAGATAGATCGTATGATTCAATGTCATGGATAATTTGGCAATGATCAGATAACGTTCGCCGATGAATCGACTAGTCTTAGGAAGATCGCTTGCAATACCAGCAGCAATAAAAGGATCAACTGCCCATTGAGGTTTTTTATATTGTGTTAGACGGTAGTCAGGTATAATCTCACCCTTTGGAGTTCTAATAGCAGGAAAGGTCATGCCTGTAGGAGTTTGTACGAGCAGATGAACATCAAATCCGCCATAGCGATAATGTACCAAGCTACCAGGGCGTAATGGACGGTCAGAGGGAACACGAGGAGCACTTAGCTCACAGGTAAGAGTATTTAATTTTGACGCGAGATGTATTGCTTCATTATCATTTCGCGGATATACAGTAATGAATTTGCCTATCTGGCTTAGACCAGCATACCCTTCATTAAGAGATTGAATGTGTTCTAGAGAGGCAGCAACTTTAAAACTTACTGACTCTGTCAACAATATTGGGAGTACTTGACGCAGTACTGCCTGGGCAGATAACATACTAGCCGAAATGTGAAGCTTCCAACCTTGTGATGGGAGTGCAACAGTTTTTCGATAGAAACGAAGCCATTGTTCCGAGGGATCTGCCTTGTGTTCGACATACCAGCATCCTCTTTTTAGGCTTTCACTATTGTATACTTCGTGCATAGTTTGAACTAATGGATCTTTGTTTTTTTTTGCCAAGGAGCTTAAAAAAAGCATCGCTTCCATGAAGAAAACTCCTATTCGAGTACTATTCTCCATGAGTGTGGAAGATATTTCCACTCCCAAAGTTTTGCATCTTTCACAATGTCTTGCTGGATCAGATCAGCTTCAGGTAGATTAATTTTCTTACATAAAAGTAGTAGATCAAGAATGCTTGCATACCAAAATAGCGACATATCTATCTGTCTATCAGATAGCATCTGGATAATCTGGCGGAGAAAATCAACAAGATCATTCTCTACCAGAGCTCGTTTCATTTGTAGCCATTTATGAGCTCGTGTACTGAGGTAACATTCATTAGCGTTTCCTGGTTGTATATGGTATGCTGCTCCCGTAAATAGATCGCGAGTATGAAAAGTCTTATTTTTCGTAGTAATTATTTCCCTTGATGCTAATGCATAAGCTATCTCGGCAGTAGCTAGCTCGAACATCATAGTAATCCTCTCTCGTGACTGATCTGCAAGACGTGTATCATCCCAAGATGTGAGAATAGGAAGCGTCTTAGATTTTCCCTCAAGGTAGTTGAGAACCTGGAAACCTATGTTAATTACTTTTTCTACATGCATACGTTTGCTGTTAAGCCGCATAAGATTTAGTACAAGTCGAATACGGTGCATATGTAATATCGTATAACCATATTTATTTTCTAAAATTTCATCAGCTTCTAATGCATTATGAATTCGAGTGATAGCTTTTTCAAGATTATTACATCGATAATCGAAATAAGCAACAGCAGCTTCATGAGCAGAATTACCAGCTAAAAAGCTTTCAGGACAAAGCTTTTCTGAGTGAAGTAATAGATGTTCTTCCCTAAAAAAGTGATCTGCAATAGCTAACTCCCCTTTTCGTGCAGCTAATAATCCTGCTTTGCGAAACCTTGCACATCTATCTAGAAGTGCCTTGTCATTGCCAGGCAAAGGTATCGAAGTGGTACTATCATCTTGGAGATTCTCTGGAATGAGGCATATATTCGGGTTTTTGACTCCTGCTGCATAGACATCTCTTGTAGTAAGTAAGAGTGCTTTCAAAGAAGCCATCATGTTTGTAGCCTCCAGCAGATTATATTGTACTTACAATCTTTTTCCATTTTTTTCTCTCTCAAATAAGGTGGAGAAATTTTATTGCGTGATTGGTAAAAGAGAGAGACGAGGCCAAGTTTGCTCTATTACTTTATAATCCCTTTTTAATAAAGAAATTATCCTTACATTACGAAAGGCGCCCCTCCAAAATTCCAATTCACGTAAAATGCCCTCTTCTTGAAAACCTAACTTCTCTAGCAAATGAAGAGAAGCGATATTTTCTGAAACCACAATTGCCTGAATCCTATTCAGATTCATATATTCAAATCCAAATTGAACTATAGCTCTAACCGCCTCTGTCATAATTCCTCGGTTCCAATACATCCTTGCTAGATCATAACTGATTTCTCCGCAGAAACTGCTTTTATTCCATCCGACATATCCTCCTGTTCCTAAAACTGTATTTTCCCCTTTAAGGGTAATGCCCCAACGAGCTAGTCCTTTGCTCGCAAAGCGATGTTTAGATCCTTCAATCCATGACTGTGCTTGTCCAACTTCTGTCAAAGGATCAATTTCATAATATTTCATCACTTCCTCATCGGAGAAGATACGAAAAACGGCATTAGCGTCTGTTTTTGCCATACCTCTCAATATTAAACGTTTTGTCTCCAATGATGGTATTTCTTCGAAAGTAATACTCATGATTTTACTCCTAATCATTCTAAGTGAGGAATCTAAGAAGCCAAGAAACATCAATGAAAAGCTATTAATACGATCCTGCTTGATTCTCTTCAAGAATTTGCAGTTTCAGATACTCTCCAAGTAGAATTATGCACAGGAAGAAAGGGAACTGACAAGGGCAGAAACGCCTCTGATATTAATCCGCCTCCAGATCCTGATAGGGGTGCTGGCGCGCAAAATGTGATAGATGATGACTAGTACAGGAAGCCTCAAGTCCTTCAGTAGTTTAGATCGTCAAAGCCTTGCCTTGAGAGGCCCACTTGAAGGGCTTGGCCATTGTCTCATTGTAATAGTCAATGAAAGCTAGCACCTTGGCCTCCAGATCCTAGATGGAGGTAAAGGAACCTCGCTTGAGGACTTTGCGCATCAGGATCGAAAGCCAGATTTCAAGCTGGTTAAGCCAGGAACTATGATTGGGAGTGTAATGGAACACCACTTTATGGGAGGGATCAGAGAGGAAAGCAGCTCGACGGGGCATTAACGCCAGGATGCTATATTCGTCTTTCTTGCCCAGTGTCTCCTGCTCAATCCCTTCCAGATCAGCGACCCTGCGCACCAGGGCTTCGGATTGATGGATGTTGAGGTTGTCGCACACAAAATGCCAACGAGTGACCTTTTGATCAGTAGCGACGACGGCTTTCACATGAGCGAGAAAATCTTCCTCGGTGCGCGTGGGACCGCAAAAGGGGCCAGGAGCTTTCCCGTCACGACGTCCCTGCTCAGAATGAAGCTCAGTGTGCCATGTCGCTACACATGACCAAGCCCCAGAGGCAGTCCGGGATGTTTGCGCTCCAAGGCTTGGACCCCGGTTAACTCATCAGTGCTCATGATACGTTCTCCTTGCTTGGCTAAAGATGGCGCATCATGATGCACCGTACAGATGCTTCTCATCGTTTCTTCTCGCTTCGGATCTGCGGGTGGAGTCAGCCAATAGCGGATCAGGTTTGAGATCCCCTTTTTTAAGAGGCGCGATGCATGCCGTGGAGAAATGGACTTGATAATCCCACGCTGCATGATTTCCTCGACGATCTCGCGTCCAGTGAAGTGCGTAATAGGACGCTCTTTGAGTTGTTCACACACAAAGGCGATCAGTTGGCAGAATTGCTGCGGTCATCTGAGCAGGTCGCCCGGGTCGAGGAGCATCGCTGAGTCGTTCGACGATGGAGAAATCCACCAGCGAGAGCCCCTGCCAGCCAATCCAGCGCATGCGCCAATCGCGAACCGTATCCCACGCTGGCTCCCATGTCCCTAGCAATTTGTCCATTCCTTTTTCCTTCGTAGGCGGCCAAAATCATCTGGGCTCGTCGTACCAGTTGTTGGGGCGTCCTGTGGCGGCACACCAGCGCTTCCAGCTCTTTTCTCTCCGTCTCGCTCAATTTCAGCTCGGCTGGTTGGGGTCCTCGCATCTCTTCTCCTCTTTTCTTTGACATTTTCCTCCTATTCTACTACAGAGGGACTTCTGTCTTGGTGTACTAGTGGGTCAGCTAGCAAATAGATGACGTTTGAGCCAAGGAGGTGGTAAGATGGAGAGAAGGAGGAAGGAAACCTATGTCAATGCCCCAAAAACATCCTTTGCGTTCCTTGACCGAGCAAGAAGAGCGTGAATTGCGTCGGATTGAGAAAGCCAGTAGTGAACGAGTTGATGTAGTACGACGGGCGAAAGCAATCTTAGCCGTGGCCGAAAAGCAGAATTTTCCCCAAGCGGCAGCTACAGCAGGTTTCAAGGAAGCCCGCAGTGTGAGCCAATTGGTCGAGCGCTTCAATCAGCGGGGCTTGGTCGCGCTACTGATTGCCAGCGGACGAGGCCACAAGCCGACCTATACAAGCGAACAGCACGAGCGTATTCTGATCGAAGTGCAACGAGAGCCGGATCGAGAAAAGGATCAGACGGCGACTTGGTCGCTGATGCTGTTGCGAGGTGCCCTACGCAAAAGCGATCTGCCCCACATTGCCAAGGAAACGATTCGTCAAGTCCTCCATGAGGCAGGCTACCGCTATCAGCGTACCCGCACGTGGTGCCGCACAGGCTACGCACTGCGGGTGCGCAAAAGCGAGACGGTCACGGTCTCTGATCCCAAAACACTGGAAAAAAAAGACTGATCGAGCTGGCATACGAGCAAGCAGAAGCCGCAGGAATTGTGCAGTTAAACGAAGATGAAGCCGGACCCTATCAAGCCATCCCCCAGCCTGGAGCCTCGTGGCAACGAGAAGGCCATCCTGCCTTACAGCCGCATGAATACGAGCGTGGAGGCACGGCCAAACTCTTCACCCTCTTCCGTCCAGCGACTGGAGAGCTTCGTGCCAAAGGTATTGTGTCAGCCACCAATGCCGTGCTGCACCCCTGGCTCAAAGAACAGCTCTCGGAGATCCTGACTGACATCGAGAAGGAACAACCAGCAGCAAGTCTGCCGCCCGAAGAGGAGCGTCCCCTGTATGCGCGCTGGAAAACCTGGCTCTGGCCCCATGAGTCGGCTTCGGGTCTTCCTCCCCTGCGGATTCTGCTGGTCTGGGATAATCTGGCTGGACACCTGACTCCCGATCTGGTGATCTGGCTCTTCCATCATGGCGTGATGCCGCTCTACACGCCGCTGGGTGGGTCCTGGTTGAATATGGCAGAGTCGGTGCAACGCATCATCGTCCCCCGTGCGCTTTCTGGTCAGCATCCTAAAAATGCTCAGGAAATCATTGACTGGTTGGAGCACACCGTGGCTGGTTGGAACCAGAAGCCCACCCCTTTTGTCTGGAATGGCAAGAGGAGACGGCGACGAGAGCGTGCTCGTTTACGACGCTTAGGTGGGTCGGGGGCGGCTGTTGTCAAGGGGTATTCAATTGCTAGCTGACCCACTAGTGGGCCGCTTGTCTCGCCTCTTGCCTTTGTTGCGTGCGAGTCCGAGAACGGCGAAGTGGGCGACAACTGTAGGCACCACTGCCCCCTAAAGCGTGTCGTCGATCTCGCGCTCGGTCGCGCCGCCTTTTGCGCTTGCCTCCCCACACAAAGGGAGTAGGATCAGCATTCCAGCCCTGCGCTGTCTCTTCCAACCAGTCGATAATTTGTTGAGGGGTACTGGGATGTTCTCCGTCCAAGGCTCGCCGTACGATAATACGCTGGATGGACTCGCTCATGTTGAGCCACGAGCCTCCAAGCGGGGGGTAGAGCGGCATGATGCCATGCTCGCATAACCACATCACGAAACCGGGTGTATGGTGTCCACTCAAATTATCCAACACCAGTAACAGGCGCAGTGGAGGCATATCATTCCCTATGCTCGGTGCGATCTGTAAGCCCTCCTGCCAGCGTTGCCAGCAAGCACGGTTCTCCTCCGGGCCGAGCACTGGTGGTTCAGGCAGCAAGGCAAGGATCTGGGTCAATTGCTCTTGTAACCACTCATGCAAGACGGCATTGGGGCAAGTGGTAACCCCTTTGACGCGAACCTTTCCAGTGGCTGGATGGAAGAGCGTGAGCAGTTTAGCGGTTCCGTTCTTGGCATACTCATGAGGCTGCTTGGCTGGTTCCCCTTCCGGCTGCCAATGATACCCAGGATAGGGGATCGTTTGGTAGGGTCCAGCTTCGTCCTGCGTCCAGACAGGTAAGCCCTCCTGCTCAGCTACAGTGTATGCCTCTTCGATGAGTTTTTTTTAGCGCAAGCATCTGGATCTCTCACCTCCACAGTTCCGCTTTTGCGCACACGAAGAGCCTTGCCCGTATCACACCAGGTACGATCCTTTTGCCACGTATACCCTGCTTCGTGCAGGGCACACCCAATAGTATGTGTACTCACGCGGGGAAGACCATCAGGAGCTCGTCGCAACGTACGTTGTAGAGTGACCAATGACCAGGTGGCAGTCCCATCGAGCCGACGATCTGGAGGGCGGCGAAATTCTCGGAGGATACGCTCACACTCGACGGAGGTGTAACGGAAAGGCGGGCCGCCCCCGTGGCGGGTCTCCAGCGCAGGAAGCCCTTCTCGATTGAAGCGGGAGATGAGATGGGCCACCGCATCACCGCTTTTGCGCCCTGCCAGCCTGGCGGCATCCGTAAACGTGTGACCGTCAGCTACGGCAAGCACCTCTTTCGCATGGATCACCTGATCAGCAGGCATGGTCAAGGATCGACTGTACTGTTCTAACACCTTCCGTTCTTCCTGGCTTAAAGGACGCAGCGGATCTTTTTGTAGGCGACACATCTCTCTCCCCTTTTACACAAGATATATTGCTATTTATCTTTTTCAATATTATCCTGTTTTTACCATATTGGCAAGGGGTGTGACAAGTGGCCCACTAGTAACTTGTGTTCGAGCGCCACTATGGCTTTTTTTGCCTCGACGGTGACCAATACCCACTGGCGCACCTCTTAGGGGGCGCGCCAGTGCCCAAATTAGGGACATGGCGCTTCTCTTGTCATCATGTGTGCGTTTGCAAAATGAGTTTGATTGGTGAGGAGACATTTGCGTCTTTCTCATCAAGTTGCGCCTTGTTCTCTCTAGCCTATCGAGTAATGCTCCCCCCATTTGCGCAAAATTTGAGTGAAATAGTTAATTGCATAATAGCATCAGTTGCTCTAGTATATCCTCCTGATTTTAAAATCATATTACGCATGTTTTGTATATTAGTACGAATCGTCTTACTACTTATTACTTGCTCCACGGCCTTTCGTAGTATATAAGCAGTTATTGCTGTTTTATTTTCAATAGCTATTCCCAGCTCAAGTTCTTCTATACGCCTGGCAAAGATTCTTTGTTCCCGCGTCTGTGGAACTACTACTAATGGGACTTCGTAATAGAGAGCTTCCATAATACTATTCAACCCCCCATGGGTAATAAAGACTTCTGCTTGCTGCAAGATATCTAATTGTGGTACGTGAGGGCACATAATAACATTATGAGGTAGCGGCCCAAAATCAGCAATGTTAATACTGTTGCCTGTTGATATAACTACCTGTCGCGATTGATTCCCAAATGCAGCCAAACAGATGTCGTAGAAGAACAGAACGTTATTGAATACACTACCAAGGGATACATATAATACAGGATATGAACTGAGCTTATTATAGGAAATGTCAGAAGGTCCATAGCGAGGAAAGATAGAGGGTCCAACAAACAGAAACTTCTCATCAAAAGTTGCTTCAGCAGGGTGAAATTCGCGTGGGTGGAAGACAATATTTAGTGGTTCTGCTTGGAAAAGAAATTCGGGATAGATCAAAGATGGCAAGTTATATGCAGAACATAAATTCTTTATCATTTCTTGGTCGTTGGCTAGATTTCTTGTAGATAATGGGAATACCGGAGAGTAAGGATTTAATGGATGAAAACACTTATTTATTGGAAAGGTTACGTAAGTTCTTATGGCAGGAATCTGAAGAATCATTGATAAAATCATACCCCACAAACACATTGAGTCGTAGATCAGATAGTTAGCTTTCTCAGATCGAGCATCGTCCAATATTTGTTGTAAGATATTGTGGCAGATATCAATAACAGGATCATCACTAAATTGCTTATTTGAATCAGTTGCCAACATTGAAATTCTATAGGGCCGGAAGGTAGCGCCACTAGCTTGTATAATATCCCCGAATTTATCAGAACAATAATAAACAACTTTTGCTCCACGTTTCACTAACTCCTGTACAACAGGAAGTGTTGGATTGATGTGCCCTTGATATGGAACATTACAAAAAAGGAATTTGGTCATAGCTTGGTCCTTCTGCTAGAGTACCTCTTAACTAATAGGGATTTTGCCTGGGCGTCCACCGCTCTTTTGGATCTGTAAGGAACACCTTGAGACAATGTCTCGTCAGGCTTATCTTCACTCTTGCGTTGTGGCAATGAAGTGCTTAATGTCTGGGCAAAGAATGATCCTGAAGATATTCTTTACCTTATGTAGAGAAATTAAACAAGGGCAAAAACGCCTCAAAAAATTTCTACAATGCTACCTCACGGCCACGTACTCTACACTATAAAGCTTAGACGTTTTTGCCCTTGCTAAATACTCTTCTTCTTGTACATAATACTCTGGAACTAAACGTAATCCAATGTTGTATTGCATGTAACCAACTGTATCACGGTGATGATCTCTCACACTGAGGAGCTAAACAAAGGATAAACCTTAGAGCAGTATACCAGATACCTGTAACAGAGTCTCTATATTAGACAAAACTGGCTCATGCGACTTTTTGGTGAAACCCTGGTGATGTGGTGAAAACTTGCTACACTTTCCTCATCAATTTTGAGGAGAAGTCGCAAGAGCATGCCAACGACACCGCTCCTGCCATTACCA
>Ga0070741_10009922_pt1 | contig 18239 bp, 18 predicted proteins | sample Coa_R1_4_FD_66440 | JGI IMG/M metagenome (GOLD analysis project Ga0070741, IMG submission 66440) | Surface soil microbial communities from Centralia Pennsylvania, which are recovering from an underground coalmine fire - Coalmine... | ecosystem: Environmental > Terrestrial > Soil > Unclassified ...
CCGCGCCCGACGAGCACTATCCCGCGCTCGGCTGGGACGTGCGCCTGTCGCACTGGCTCGGCGCGAAGACGGCGGAGCTGGTGCACGAGGAGGAAGGCTTCTGGAACCTGCACGACACGCGGCAGGTGACGCTGCGCAGCCGCACCGGCATTCGGGTGCCCGTGGCGAAGGGCATGGTCGCGAACGCGTCGCTCAACCTCGACTGGGAGCGCGAGCCCGCGGCGGGGCGCAAGCCGCTCGACGCGACTCTGCTGCTCGGCGTCGGCGCGGAATGGTGATCGCGCGGCTTGGGAAAACGGCGCCGGTCGGTTATCCTTCGGGCCTTTCGGAGAGGAACATCGGAATGCGGTTTCGCGCAGCGGCGTTCGGTGCGGCGGTCGTGCTCTCGGGTGCGGCGCACGCGCAGGCTTCTCCCGACGACTACGTGCTCCTCGGCGGCGGCGTGAGATCGCGGCCGGCCTACGACGGGTCGGCGTCCCAGAAGACCGACCTCATCCCCGCCGTGCGCTATTACGGCCGGCCCTGGTTCGCGCGCACCACGCAAGGCATCCTCGAAGGCGGAGCGCGCATGGAGATCGCTCCCGGCCTCGCTTTCGGAGTGCAGCTCGCCTACGAGCCGGGACGCAAGCGCAGCGAGTCGCCGTTCCTGCGCGAGCACGACGTTCCCGATCTCGACGTCGGCGCCTCGCTCGGCCTGCACCTGGAGTGGGACGGCAAGCTCGGGCCCGCGCCCGTGAACCTGTTGCTGCGCACGCGCAGCAACGCCGAGGCGATCCGCGGCGACCAGATCGACTTGCGCGGCACGATCGGCGTCTACGGCCGCGGGCCGGTGAGCGTCGGCGTGTTCGGGCAGACCACGTGGGCGAGCCAGAAATCGACCAACACGCTCTACGGCATCACGCCCGAGCAGTCGGCGACGAGCGGCCTGCCGGCCTTCGAGGCGAAAGGCGGCGTGATGTTCGCGAGCCTCGGCCTGCTCGGCGGCTACGATTTCAATCCGCGATGGACGGCGTTGTGGAGCATCGAGGCCCGCCGTCTCGAAGGCGACGCGCGGCGCAGCCCCCTCGCCGAGCGCACCTCCAACCACTACGCGAGCATCAGCATCGCGCGCCGCTTCTGAGGCGCTAGCGCTTCAGGTTGCCGTAGAGCATCGCCACGAACTTCTCGGGCGCGAGGAAGCCCTTGCCCCACTCCTCGTCGAACTTCGCCGTCGGCTTCGCCGCGACCGTCTGGTCGAGCGTCTTGCCCTGGCGCACCAGCCGGCGCACGCGCGCGGAGACGTCCGCCAGCATGTCGCGGTAGGCCTGGAGATCGGCCTTGTTCCCGAGCGGACCGTGGCCGGGAATGATCTTGGTGTCGTCGTCGGCGAGCCTCAGCACCAGGTCCGCCGCGCGGATCATGCCCTCCACCGTCCCGCCGCTCGACGTGTCGATGAACGGGTACATCTTGTTGAAGAAAGTGTCGCCCGTGTGGACGACGTTGCTCTTCTTGAAGTGAACGATGGCGTCGCCGTCGGTGTGCGCCTTCGGCGCGTAGAGCACGAACACCTCGTCGCCGTTCACGTGGAAAGTCAGGTCGCGGCTGAAGGTCACCATCGGCAGGGCGATCCTGGGCGAAGGCGAGGTCTTCATCCCGAGAAACTCGATGAAGCCTTCGCTCGACAGGCGCTTCCTCACGTTCTCGTGCGCGATGATGATGCCGCCCGCCTTGCCCAGGTTCTCGTTGCCGCCGGTATGGTCGAAGTGCCAGTGCGTGTTCAGCACGAACCTCACCGGCTTGTCGGTGACCTTGGCGATCGCCGCCTCGATCTTCGGCGTGAGCGGCGCGAACTGGTCGTCGATCAGGAACACCGCGTCCTCGCCGGCCGAGAGCCCGAGGTTGCCGCCCGAGCCGGTCATCATGTAGACCGTGTCGGCGAGCTTCTGGGTCTGGATCTCGACCTTGGAGAAATCATCCTGGGCGTAGGACGCCGTGGACATCAGTGCGGCGATCACGGCCGCCGCGGCGAGACCTTTTTTCCTCATCGCTGCTCCCCCTTTCGTTCTTCCGTCAACTGGACGACGTTGCCCGCCGCGTCGTCCTCGAGCGGCAGCTGCCGGTCGAGATCGCTCTCGGCGTTCTCGACCGCCTCGTCGACGAGGTGCGCGGGCAGCGCCTTGGTCGGCTTCACGCCGAGGCTGCGGATGCGCTCGGCCTGCCGGATCAGGTTGCCCTTCCCGGTCGAGAGCTTGCTCCTGGCGGCCTCGTAGCTGTCGTGCGTGGCCTTGAGCTTGCGCCCGATGTCGTCGAGGTCGGCCACGAAGCCGACGAACTTGTCGTAGAGCAAGGCGCACTGCCGGACGAGCTCCTTGGCGTTGCGGTTCTGCTGCTCCTGGCGCCAGATGTGGGCGATGGTGCGCAGCACGCCGATCAGACTGCTCGGGCTGACGATCAGGACGTTCTTGCGCAGCGCGTCGAGGAACAGATCGCGCTCGGACTGCATCGCCAGCATGCACGCGGACTCCACCGGGAGGAACATGAATACGAAATCGAGAGACTCGAGGCCGTACAGGTTTTGATAGTTCTTGGCGGAGAGCTCCATGATGTGCGAGCGGACCGACAGGACGTGCTGCCGCAGGGCCGCCTGGCGTTCCGCGTCGTCCTCGGCACCGATGTACCGGTCGTATGCCGTGAGCGAGACCTTGGAATCGATGACGACGTGCCGCTTCTCGGGCAGGTTGACGACGACGTCGGGCTTCGAGCGCCTGTCCTCCTCGTTGAGGAAGCTCTTCTGCACGACGTATTCCTCGTTCAGCCGCAGTCCCGAGCTCTCGAGCACCTTCTCGAGCACCAGCTCGCCCCAGGTGCCCTGGGTCTTGCTGTCGCCCTTCAGCGCGCGCGTCAGGTTGACGGCGTCCGCGCTGATCTGCGCGTTCAGCTCGGCGAGGCGCTTGATCTCGCCCTGGAGCGTGAGCCGCTCGCGCGACTCCTTGTCGTACGCCTGCTCGACCTTGACCTGGAACTCGCCGATCTTCTCCCGAAGCGGATTGAGCAGCGTCTCGAGGCCCTGCTTGTTCGTCTCGGCGAAGCGCCGGGACTTGTCCTCGAGGATCTCGTTGGCGAGGTTCTTGAAGCGGACGGCGAGGTCCTCCTTCGCGTCGGTCAGGAACGCGAGCTTGTCTTTCTGCGCATCGAGGATGGTCGAGAGCTCGGTGACCTTGAGCTGCAGCGCGTCGCGCGCCTCGCGCAGCTTCTTCGCGTCGGCCTCGGCGTCGGGAAGGCGCGCCACGCGCTCGCGCAGCGTCGCCAGCTCGACCGCCGTCTCGCCGCGCGCGCGGTCCTCCGCGGTCTTGAGCCTTTCGTGGATCACCAGCCAGACGGCGACGCCGCCGATCGCCACGCCGGCGACGAGAAACGTCAGCCCGAACAGCACCGAGTCCATCGAACCGCCTTCATCCTTCCCTGTTCCGCATCCAGTCCGCGGTCTTGTAGAAGGCATTGTATAGCTCCCGGCGCAGGCCTTCCTCGATTTCGACGTCGGCCATGGCGCGCGACATGCACGCGAGCCACTGGTCGCGCTCGGCGACGCCGATCGGCGCGTGCAGGTGGCGCGCCCGCAGCATGGGATGGCCGTACTTCGCGGCGTAGAGCTGCGGGCCGCCGAGCCAGCCCGAGAGGAACAGGTAGAGCTTCTCGCGCGCCGGCGCGAGGTCGGCCGGGTGCAGCTTGCGGATCCCGGCGTACTCGGGGTCGAAGTCCATGAGGTCGTAGAAGCGCGCGACGAGCGCGCGCACCTTGGCGTCGCCCCCGACCCGCTCGTAAGGCGCCGGCGGCGCGCTCACGCCGCCTCGCGCAGCGCGACGATCGGCGGCCGGCCGAGCGCGGCGCGCGCGCCCGCCCAGGCGTTGAACAGGATGCACGCGAGGCCGAGCGCGGGTCCGACCGCCCAGATCCACGCGTTCCAGACGTAGTCGAACTGGAACACGCGCTCGGCGAGCACCCAGCCGATCGCGGTCGCGCCGAGGGAGGCGAGCAGGCCCGCGAGCAGGCCGAGGACGGCGAACTCGGCGCGCTGCGCGCCGAGGATCTGCGCGCGGCTCGCGCCGAGCGCGCGCATCAGCGCCGATTCCTGCGCGCGCTCGTCCTGCGTCGCGAGGAGCGCCGCGTACAGCACGAGCACCCCGGCGACGAGCGCGAACAGGAACACGAACTGCACGGCGCGGATCACCTGGTCCATCATCGCGCGCACCTGGCGGAAGATCGAGCCGACGTCGATGACGGTGAGGTTGGGGAACGCGCGCGACAGGCGCGCGGTCAGATCCGCGTCGCCGCTGTGAAATCCCGTCATGTACGTGGTGGGCGCGTCGCGCAGCAGCTTCGGCGTGGTGATGAAGAAGAAGTTCGGCCGCATCGTGTCCCACTCGAGCTTGCGGATGCTCGTCACCGGCGCGCTGAAGCTGCGTCCTCCCGCCTCGAACTCGAGCCGGTCGCCGAGCCCGATGCCGAGGCGCTCGGCGATCCAGTGCTCCACCGACACCGCGCCCGCGTCGAGGTCCTGCTTCGTGAACCAGCGTCCCTCGCTCACCGTGTTGTCGGGCGGAAGATCCGTCATGTCGGTGACGTTGAACTCGCGCTCGACCTGCCGGCGCGCGCGCTCGTCGGCGTAGTCGGCGGCGCTGACCGCGCGCCCGTTGATCGCGACCAGCCGCGCGCGCACCAGCGGAAACAGCTCGGGCGGCTCGAGCCCCGAATCGCGGAAGAAACCGGCGAGCGGCGCCTTCTGCTCGGGCTGGATGCCGACCACGAAGCGGTTCGGCGCGTCGGGCGGCAGCCGCCGGCGCCACGACTCGAGCAGGTCCGAGCGCACGAAGGTGAGGAGCAGGATCGCGGTCAGCCCGAGCGCGAGCGCCACGATCTGGATCGTATTGCCGCGCGGGCGGCGCAGCAGGTTCGCGAGGCCGTAGCGCCACGAGACGCCGCCCGCCGCGCGCCCCAGGCGCCCGACGACGCGCAGCGCCGCGTAGCCCGCGGCCGCGAATACGACCACGGCCGCCGAGAAGCCGCCGAACACGTAGCCCGCGAGCTTCGCGTCGCGCGCCTGCCACAGCAGCAGCCCGAAGACCGCGGCGAGGCCCAGCACGTATACGGCGAGCGCGGTCCGTCGCGGCGCGCCCGTCTCGCGCCGAAGCACGCGCACCGCGGGGACCTCCTTGAGCTGGAGCAGCGGCGGCAGCGCGAACCCGAGCAGCAGCGCGAGCCCCGTCGCGACGCCCTGGAGCGCGGGCCACGCGCCCGGCGCGGGCAGCGCCGCGGAGACGAATTGCGAGAGCCAGGTCGCGATCGCGGCCTGGCCCGCGAAGCCGAGCGCGCACCCGAGGACCGACGCCGCGAGCGCGAGCAGCACGAACTCCCACGCGAACAGCGAGAACAGGCGCGCCTGTCCCGCGCCCATGCAGCGCATCACGGCGTAGCCGTCGAGATGGCGCTCGGTGTACCGGCGCGTCGACAACGCGATCGCGACGGCCGAGAGGATCACCGCGAGCATCGCCGTGAGCCCGAGGAACTGCTGCGCGCGGTCGAGCGCCGCGCGCGTCTCGGGGCGCGCGTTCTCGAGGCTCTCGAGACGCTCGCCGCGCCCGAGGCGCGGCTTCGCCCAGCGCTCGAAGTCGGCGACGGGCGGCGGCTCGCCGGCCGCGAGCAGCTGGTAGGTCGCGCGGCTGCCGGGCTGGATCAGCCCGGTCGCGGGCACGTCGTCCAGGCGCATGAGCACGCGCGGCGCGATGTTCACGAACGAGATGCCGCGGTCGGGCTCGACCGTCACGACCGCGGCGACGCGCAGCCGGCTCTTGCCGAGGTCGATCGCGCCGCCTTCGCGCACGCCGAGCTCGGCCATCAGCCGCTCGTCGAGCCATACGGTGCCGGGCTCGGGGATGCCCCGCGCCTCGGCGTCGGGCCGGTTCAGGCCGGGCGCGATGCGCATGCGCCCGCGCAGCGGATAGGCGTCGCTCACCGCCTTCACCGACACGAGCTGCGCGCCTTCGCCCGCGCGCGCCATGCTGACGAAGGAGACGATCTCGGCGCGCGCGAGGCCGCGCCGCGCGATCTCGTCGCGCACCTCCGCGCGCCAGGGGTGATCGGCGATCAGCACGGCGTCCGCGCCGAGCAGCTGGTGCGCCTCGCGCCCGAGCGCCTGCCAGACTCGGTCGGTGAAGAAGGCGACGCTGGTGACGCCCGCGACCGCGATCGCGATCGCGAGCGCGAGGATGCGGAGCTCGCCCGCGCGCCAGTCGCGCGCGAGCATGCGCAGCGCCAGTCTCATGCGATGCGCTTCATGCGATCCGCCCCGCCGCGAGCCGGATCTGGCGCGAGCAGCGGCCGGCGATCGCCTCGTCGTGCGTCACGAGGACCAGCGTCGTGCCGCGCTCGGCGTTCAGCGCGAACATGAGCTCGATCACCGCGGCGCCGGTCGCCGCGTCGAGGTTGCCGGTCGGCTCGTCGGCGAAGAGCAGCTTCGGCTCGGTGACGAAGGCGCGCGCGAGCGCGACGCGCTGCTGCTCGCCGCCCGAGAGGTGCTTCGGATAATGGCGCAGGCGCTCGCCGAGACCGACGCGTCCGAGCATCGCGCGCGCGAGCGGCCCGGCCGCATCCCGGATTCCGCGCTCGCGCGCGAGCTCGAGCGGGAGCATCACGTTCTCGAGCGCGTTCAGCGCCGGCAGGAGCTGGAACGACTGGAACACGAATCCGACCAGCCGCGCGCGCAGCGCCGCGCGCCCGTCCTCGTCCAGGCCGAAGAGATCGACGCCGTCGATGCGCACCTGCCCGGTCGTCGGCGTGTCGAGGCCCGCGAGCAGCCCGAGCAGCGTCGACTTGCCCGAGCCCGAGGCGCCGACGATCGCGACCGCCTCGCCCGGCATGACGCCGAGCGCGATGTCCTGCAGAATCACGAGCTCGCGCCGGTCGGCGCCCGCGGGTCCGACGGCGTCCGCGGAACCGAGGACGTCCGCGCCGTTCGAAATGGGAACGACCTTGGAGAGGCCGCTCGCCGTGATGATGGGATCGCCGAGATTGCTCATGAGATGGCTGCTGCTCGCCGCCCTGCTCGCCTGCAGCGGCGCCGCGTTCGCCGCCAGGACCATCCTCGTCTACGGGGACAGCCTGTCCGCCGCGTACGGGATCTCGAAGGACGCCGGCTGGGTGAGCCTGCTCGGGGAGCGGCTGAAGCAGATGCACCCCGATTATACCGTGGTGAACGCGAGCATCAGCGGCGAGACCTCCGAGGGCGGCGCGGCGCGCATCGCCGGCGCGCTCGCGCAGGCGCGGCCCGCGATCGTCGTGCTCGAGCTGGGCGCGAACGACGGCCTGCGCGGCTGGCCGGTCGAGCGCACCAAGGCCAATCTCGCGGCGATCATCCGCGCGGCGAAGCGGGAAAAGGCGCGGGTGCTTCTCGTCGGCATGCAGATGCCGCCGAACTACGGTCCCGAGTACACCGAGGGCTTCCGGCGCACCTACGAGGCGCTCGCGCGCGAGGAGCGCGTGCCGCTGGTCCCGTTCCTGTTCCAGGGCATCGCGCTCGACCGCGCCATGTTCCAGGACGACAACCTGCACCCGAACGAGCGCGCGCAGCCGGTCCTGCTCGACAACGTCTGGCGGGCCCTGCGGCCGATGCTCGGGAGCACGTCGGCCGCCGCCCGCCCGGGCCGCTGAGCCCGGGGCCTTCCGGCGCCGCCGCGCGCCGTGCTAGCATCCCGCCGGCATCAACCCCACGGGACGACATGCCGCAACCCAAGAAAGAGCAGTTGCCGGTGTACGAGGTCCAGGAGCTGCCGGTCGAGCGCAGGGTGCAGCCGGGGAAGTTCTACGTGAAGGCGAACGGCGAGGTGCGCGAGCACGAGCGCCGCAAGCACGTGGAGCCGACGCCGACGCGCAAGCCGGGCGGCCGGGCCGCCTAGTACACCGTCAGCTTCGCCTCGCCGGAGCGCATCGCGCCGATCGTCGCGGCGTGCGTGAACCCTTCCCTCCTGAATTCCGCGATCACCGCCTCGACCGCCTCGGGCGCGCACGCCACCAGCAGCCCGCCGCTCGTCTGCGGATCGGTGATCAGCTTGCGCTTCCAGTCGGGGAACGGCTCGGGCAGCTTCACCTCCGTGCCGTAGCTCTTCCAGTTGCGGTCCGAGGCGCCGGTCGCGACGCCCTGGCGCGCCCACTCGAGCGCCTCGGGCAGCAGCGGCAGCGCGTCGAAGCGCACCTCGGCGCCGAGCTTCGATCCCCGGCAGATGCCGAGCAGGTGGCCGGCGAGGCCGAAGCCGGTGACGTCGGTCATCGCGTGCACCGCCTCCATCTCCGCGAGACGCGACCCCGGCGTGTTCAGCATCGTCGTCGCCGCGAGCATCTGCTTGTAGCCCGCGGGAAAGAGCTTGCCCTGCTTGAGCGCCGCCGAGAGGATGCCGACGCCGAGGGGCTTGCCGAGCACCAGGGCGTCGCCCGCGCGGGCGCGGTCGTTGCGCTTCACCTTGTCGGGGTGCACGAGCCCGAGCGCGACCAGGCCGTAGATCGGCTCGAGCGTGTCGATCGAGTGGCCGCCCGCGATCGGGATGCCGATCTTCGCGCACACCGACTCGCCGCCGGCGATCACCTTCTGGATCGCCGCGACCGGCAGCTTGTCGATCGGCATGCCGACGATCGCGAGCGCGAAGATCGGCCGACCGCCCATCGCGTACACGTCGGAGAGCGCGTTCGTCGCGGCGATGCGGCCGAAGTCGTACGGGTCGTCGACGATGGGCGTGAAGAAGTCGGTGGTCGCGACCAGCGCCTGCTCGTCGTTCAGCCGGTAAACCGCGGCGTCGTCGCCCGACTCGATTCCGACCATCAGCTCCTTGGGCAGGCCGCGGATCGGCGCCTGGGCGAGGATCTCGGTGAGCAGCGCAGGCGCGATCTTGCAGCCGCAGCCGCCGCCGTGGGAGAACTGGGTCAGACGGATGAGGTCGGTGGGAGCATTCATGGGTAGTAAACTGTCGTCCTGAGCGAAGCGAAGGACCTGCTTTTGAGGCCGACAACCGCAGTAACGCTAGCACAGCTGAGCGAATTTGACGAGGTGATCGACGTCCGCTCGCCCTCGGAGTTCGCGCTCGACCACGTCCCGGAGGCGGTCAACTGTCCCGTGCTCGACGACGCCGAGCGCGCGAGCGTCGGCACGCTGTACAAACAGTCGTCCCCCTTCGACGCGAAGAAGATCGGCGCCGCGCTCGTCTCGAAGAACATCGCCCGCCACATCGAGGACCGTTTCCGCGACCGCGCGCGCGAATGGCGGCCGCTCGTCTACTGCTGGCGCGGCGGCAAGCGCTCGGGCGCGATGGCGCACGTGCTGCGCGAGATCGGCTGGCCGGCGGCGACGCTCGAGGGCGGCTACCGCGCGTACCGGCGCGAGGTGGTGCGCCAGCTCGCCGAGCTGCCGGCGCGCCTGCGCTTCGAGGTGATCTGCGGCGCGACCGGGAGCGGCAAGAGCCGGCTGCTCGAGGCGCTCGCCGCGCGCGGCGCGCAGGTGCTCGACCTCGAGGGCATCGCCCGCCACCGCGGCTCGGTGCTCGGCGACCTGCCCGACGATCCGCAGCCGTCGCAGAAGATGTTCGACAGCCGGGTCTGGGACCGGCTGCGCCGGCTCGATCCGTCGCGGCCGGTCTTCGTCGAGGCCGAGAGCAGGAAGATCGGGCAGCTGCAGCTGCCCGAGGTCCTGCTCGAGCGCATGCGCGCCTCGGCGTGCGTCCGGCTCGAGGTGCCGGTCGAGGCGCGCGTGCGCTTCCTGATCGAGCAGTACGGGCATTTCCTCGACGAGCCCGCGCACCTGAAGGCGAAGCTCGCCTGCCTGCGCAATCTCTACGGCAGCGAGGTCGTCGGGCGCTGGACGGCGCAGGTCGACGCGGGCGAATGGCGCGCCCTGGTCACCGATCTGCTCGTCCATCACTACGACCCGGCCTACCGGCGCTCGACGCTCAGGAACTATTCGGGCTCGGCGGATCCGCCGCTGCTGCGGCTGCCCGAGCTTTCCGCCCGGAGCTTCGGCGAAGCTGCGGACGGGCTGCTCGCGAACCGGTAGACTGCCGTCATGAAATCGCTCGCCCGCCTCGTCCTCGCCCTCGTCGCTGCCGCGCTGCTCTCCGGGGCCGCCGGCGCGCAGACGTTCAAATGCGTCGACGCGGCCGGCAAGGTCACCTACACCAACGGCAAGTGCAGCGATCTCGGCTTGAAGAACGCCGGCGAGGTCCCCGACCACCTGAACATGAACCCGGCTTTCCGCCCGTCCCCGTCGGCGCCGCCGCAGCCGCAGGCTCCCTCGGTCCCGGCTCCGGCTCGGTCGGCCCCGGCGGCCGCTCCGCCCCAGGGCCCCGCCGCGCCCGGCGAAGGCGACGCCACCGACGCAAACCGCCGCTGCTTCACCGTGAAGACCCCGACCGGAAACGTCACCCGGTGCAACGAGCGGCCGGATCAGTGACCGCCTAGCTCCCGCCCAGCGCTTTCAGGTGCGTGACGACGCTGCGGCCGAGCGCCGACAGCGCGTATCCGCCCTCCAGCACCGAGACGATCCTGCCGCCCGCGTGCCGCTCGGCGACCTCGCGGATCCTGCGCGTGACCCAGTCGTAGTCGGCCTCGGTGAAGCGCAGCATCGCCATGTCGTCCTCGACGTGCGCGTCGAAGCCGGCCGAGATGAAGATCATCTGGGGCCGGTGCGCTTCCAGCGCGGGCATCCAGACCTGCTCGACCGCCTCGCGCAGCGCCTCGCCGCCCGAGCCCGCGGCGAGCGGGACGTTCGCCATGTTGGGGGCGGGATCGTCGGTCCCGCTGTACGGGTAGAACGGGTGCTGGAAGATGCTCGCCATGACGACGCGCTCGTCGCCGCCGAAGATGTCCTCGGTGCCGTTGCCGTGGTGCACGTCGAAGTCGATCACCGCGACGCGCTCCAGGCCGTGGTGCTCGAGCGCGTGCCGCACGGCGACCGCGACGTTGTTGAAGATGCAGAAGCCCATGGCGCGCGCGCGCGTCGCGTGGTGACCGGGCGGGCGCACGGCGCAGAACGCTGCCGACGCGCGGCCGCCGACGACCAGGTCGGTCGCGTGCACCGCGGCGCCCGCCGCGTGCAGCGCCGCCGACAGGGTGTACGGACACATCGCCGTGTCCGGGTCGAGGTGCACGATGCCGCGCTCGGGAGACGCCTCGCGGATGGCCTCGATGTATTCGAGCGGATGCACCCGGGCGAGCTCGCTGACCTTGGCCTCGGGGGCTTCGTGGCGCTGGAGCGTGGCGCCGACGCCGGAGGCGATGAGATGGTCCTCGATGGCGGAGAGCCGCGCCGGGCACTCCGGATGATACCTGCCCATGTCGTGCTTCATGCAATCGGCATGGGTTATATACGCTGTTGCCACGGTGAACGACCCAATGTGCCTTTGTTCCGCGTCCCATGATATCGGCTTTCCAGTAAACTCGGGGATTCTCCGGTCCACTCGCGAATGACACTTGCGTCGGTACAGCGCGTCGTTCAGCAGGCGAGCCAGATCATCCTCGGCAAAGAGGGTCAGATCCGGCTCGCGCTCGCCTGCCTGCTCGCGCGCGGGCACCTGCTGATCGAGGATCTCCCCGGCGTCGGCAAGACGACGCTCGCGCATGTGCTGGCGAAGCTGCTGGGCCTCAACTTCCACCGCATCCAGTTCACGAGCGACATGCTGCCGGCCGACATCATCGGCGTGTCGATCTACGACCGCGACAGCGCGACCTTCAAGTTCCATCCGGGTCCGGTGTTCGCGCAGCTCATCCTCGCCGACGAGGTCAACCGCGCGACGCCGAAGACGCAGTCGGCGCTGCTCGAGGCGATGGAGGAGCACCAGGTGACGGCCGAAGGCGAGACGCGCCGCCTGCCCGAGCCCTTCTTCGTGATCGCCACGCAGAACCCGTCGCACCAGGTGGGAACCTTCCCGCTGCCCGAATCGCAGCTCGACCGCTTCCTCATGCGCATCGAGCTCGGCTATCCCGACCGCGACGCCGAGCGCGCGCTGCTGCAGGGCGCGGACCGCCGCGACATGATCGGCGGCGTCGGCCCGTGCCTCTCGCCGACCGAGCTCGCCGATCTCCAGGCGCGCGTCAAGGAAGTGCACGTCGCGGCGCCGCTGCTCGACTACATCCAGTCGCTGGTCGAGCACACGCGGCGGGCGCCCGAGTACTCGACCGGCCTTTCGCCGCGCGCCTCGCTCGCGCTGCTGCACTCCTCGCGCGCGTGGGCGCTGCTCGACGGCCGCGACAAGGTGATCCCGGAGGACGTGCAGGCGGTGCTGCCCGGCGTCGCCGGGCACCGCCTGCGGCCGGTTCACGACGGCATGCGCGTGACCAGCGTCGACAAGGCGAACGGCCTGATCGCCGCCGTTCCCATTCCCTGACCCGGTCCATGCTCGATCGCGTCCTGCAGTACTCGCAGCTCTACAACTTCTACAGCTGGGTGTTCAAGCGCCACGCGCCCGAGCGCGGCGTGGTGTTCCTCGGGCAGCGCCGCGTCTACGTCCTGCCGACGCGCCACGGGCTCACGTTCTCGCTCGCCGTGCTGCTCATGCTGCTCGGCTCGATCAATTACGTCCTGAGCCTCGGCTTCGTCCTCACCTTCCTGCTCGCGGGGCTGGGCCTGGTGTCGATCCTGCACACCTTCCGCAACCTCGCGCACCTCTACGTCGGCCCCGGGCGCGTCGACGACGTGTTCGCCGGCGAGCTCGCCGGCTTCGGTATCACGCTCGAGAGCCGCGCCGACTTCGAGCGCTTCGCGATCGACCTCGCCGCGGGCGGGCCGTCCGTCACGTGCGACGTGCCCGCGCGCCGCACGGTGTACGTCTCGGTCCCGGTGCGCGCGGCGAAGCGCGGCTGGCTGCAGCTTCCGCGCGTCACGATCGAGACCCGCTATCCGCTCGGCCTGACGCGCGCGTGGGCGTACGTCCAGCCCGACATCAGGGCGCTCGTCTACCCGGCTCCGGACAACGCGCTCCTGCCGCCGATCGCCGCGGTGCCGGACGCGGGAGAGGCGCTGTCGCTCGGCGCCGGCATGGACGATTTCGCCGGGCTGCGGCCGTACCAGGCGGGCGACTCGCCGCGCCACATCGCGTGGAAGGCCGTGGCGCGCGGCGGCCCGGTGCTCACGAAGACGTTCAGCGGACGCGCCTCGTCCGAGCTCTGGTTCGACTGGGCCGCGCTGCCCGATGCGATGGGCATCGAGGCGCGCCTCTCCCGGCTGACGCGCTGGGTGCTGCTCGCCCACCAGGAAGGCGCGCGCTTCGGCCTGAGGCTGCCGGGCGTCGAGATCGGTCCCGCGCAGGGCGAGGCGCACAGGGCGTCGTGCCTGCGCGAGCTCGCGCTGTTCGAGCCTAAATGATCGCCGCCCTGCGCCTCCCGGCGAAGCCCGGCCCGCTGCCGTTTCCGCTCCTGCTGTGGCTCGCGGCCGGGCTCGCGATGATCGCGGCCCCGCACACGCTGCGCCTGCCCGCCTGGGTGAACGGCAGCGTCGCGGTCGTGCTCTTCTGGCGCGTCTATCTCGGCTGGCGGCAGGCCGAGCTGCCCAGGCGCTGGCTGCTGCTCACGCTCGCGCTCGGGCAGCTGGTCGCGGTGTACTTCACCTTCCGCACCATCTTCGGGCGCGATGCCGGCGTGACGCTGCTCGTGCTGCTGCTCGCGCTCAAGCTCATGGAGACGCGCGCCCACCGCGACGTCTTCGTCGTGATCTTCCTCGGCTACTTCGTCGCGCTCACGAACTTCTTCTATTCGCAGGGCATCCCCACCGGCCTGTATACGATGCTCACGGTGGTCGTGATCACCGCCGCGCTGGTGGGATTCAACGCCCGCGCGCGGCCCATGATCGACAATCTCGGCACGGCGGGCGCGATGCTGATCCAGGCGGCGCCCGTGATGCTGCTGCTGTTCCTGCTGTTCCCGCGCGTGCAGGGTCCGCTCTGGGGCATGCCCCAGGACGCGTTCGGCGGCACGACCGGCCTCTCCGACACGATGGCGCCGGGCTCGATCAGCCAGCTCTCGCTCTCCGACGCGATCGCGTTCCGCGCCAAGTTCCACGACCTGCGCCCGTCGAACAACCAGCTGTACTGGCGCGGGCCCGTGCTGACCACCTTCGACGGACGCACCTGGCACGCGGCCGAGCCGCGGCTGCGCTACGAGGTGCGGTTCCAGGCCGAAGGGCGGCCCATCGAGTACGAGATCACGCTCGAGCCGCACAACCGGCATTGGCTCTACGCGCTCGACATGCCGGCGGCGCGGCCGCCGTCCGCGCGCATCACGCCGGAATACCAGGTGCTGTCGCTCTCGCCGGTCCGCACGCGGACCCGCTACGAGATGATCTCGTACCCGAGCTACGTCGTGGATTCGGGCGCGACCCGGGACGAGCTGCGCGAGGACCTGGAGCTCCCGGCCGGGTTCAATCCGCGCGCGCAGCGCCTGGCGCGCGAATGGCGCAGGGCCGCCGCGGACGACGCGGAGGTCGTGCGCCTCGCCCTGCAGTACTTCCGCTCGAACGGCTTCCTCTACAGCCTCGAGCCGCCGCTGCTCGGCCGCGACAGCGTCGACGAGTTCCTGTTCGACACCCGCGAGGGATTCTGCGAGCACTATTCGTCGAGCTTCGTCTTCCTCATGCGCGCCGCCGGGGTGCCGGCGCGCGTGGTCACCGGCTTCCAGGGCGGCGCCATCAACCCGGTGGACGATTACCTCGCCGTGCGCGATTCCGACGCTCACGCGTGGGCCGAGGTCTGGCTCGGCGCGTCGCGCGGCTGGGTGCGCGTCGATCCCACCGCGGCCGTCGCGCCGTCCCGCGTCGAGCGCGGCATCGCGGCCGCGGTGCCGCAGGGAAGCGCCTTGCCGCTCATGATCCGCGAGAACTTCGCCTGGCTGCGCTCGCTCAGGAACAGCTGGGAGGCGCTCGCGAACCAGTGGAACCAGTGGGTGCTCGGCTACAATCCGGATCGGCAGCGCGAGATGCTGTCGTGGCTCGGGATGGAGCATCCGAGCTGGCAGAGCATGGCCATGTTGCTGTTCTGGAGCATCGCAGGCGTGATCCTCGCCACCGGGCTTTGGCTGGTCTTCCGCATGCGCCGCGAGAGCGCGGTGCAGCGCGCCTGGCTGCGCTTCTGCGCGAAGCTCGGCCGCGTCGGCGTCGAGCGCGCCGCGCACGAAGGGCCGGTCGACTACGCGGCGCGCGCGGCGGAGCGGCTGCCCCGGCGCGCCGACGCGATACGCGCCATCGCCCGGCTCTACGTCGATCTGCGCTACGGCCCGCGCGCCGACGTCGAGCGCCTGCTCGAGCTGCGCAGCCTGGTGCGCGGGTTCAGGGCGTGAGCCGCTCGCGCCGCTTCGTCCTCGCCGCCGCGCTCGCCCTCGCCGCGGCGCAGGCGCCCGCGCGCGCGGCCGAGTCGTACGCCAAGCGCGAGGACGTGCGGCAGTTCATCTCGGTCATGGCGCAGAAGCACGGCTTCTCGAAGAAGCACCTCGAGTCGGTTTTCGGCCGCGTGCAGGCGCAGCCCGCGGTGCTGAAGTCCATGACCCTCGCGCCGGAATCGAGCCGCGCCTGGCAGAGCTACCGCGCGATCTTCGTCAACCCGCAGCGCATCGAGGCGGGCGTTCAGTTCTGGACCCGGCACGCCGCGGCGCTCGAGCGCGCGAGCGCGGAGTTCGGAGTGCCCGAGGAGGTCATCCTCGGCATCATCGGCGTCGAGACCACGTACGGCCGCAACATGGGCAGCTACCGCGTCATCGACACGCTCACGACGCTCGCCTTCGATTCGCCGAACCGCGGCGAGTTCTTCCGCTCGCAGCTCGAGAGCTACCTGCTGTTCACGCGCGAGAACCGGACCGACGTGTTCCGCATGAAGGGCTCGTACGCGGGCGCGATCGGCATCCCGCAGTTCATGCCGGGAAGCTATCGGCAGTTCGCCGTCGATTACGACGGCGACGGCCGCAAGGATCTCGCCGACAGCCCCGCGGACGCGATCGGCAGCGTCGCCAACTTCCTGCGCGAGCACGGCTGGCGGCGCGGCGAGCCGGCGGCCGTCCCCGCGACGGTGTCCTCGCCCGCGGCGCAGCTGCTCGCCGACTCGGGCGTCAAGCCGCTGTACCGCGCCGCGGACCTGCCTTCCTTCGGCGTGAAGCCGGCGAGCGACCTCGGCGACGACGCGCTGTGCTCGCTGATCGAGCTCGAGTCGCCGTCGCAGCAGTCCGAGTACTGGGTCGGGCTGCACAATTTCTGGGTCCTGACGCGCTACAACCGCGCGGTGTTCTACGGCGTCGCCGTGCTCGAGCTCGGCCGCGCGGTGCGCGAGGCGAAGGACGCCCGGACCGCGGCGGCCGAGGCGAAGCCGGCGGACAAGCCGTGAGCGGCCCTTCGACGTCGCTCAGGACAGGCCCTTCGACGGCGCTCGGGACGGGCGGGCGCTCGTACCGCTATTACGACTTCGTGATGGCGGCCTTCGTGACGGTGCTGCTGTGCTCCAATTTCATCGGCGCGGCCAAGCAGGCCGTGGTCACGCTGCCCGGGCTGGGAGAGATCTCCTTCGGCGCGGGCGTTCTGTTCTTCCCGATCTCGTACATCTTCGGCGACATCCTCACCGAGGTCTACGGCTACGGCCGCGACCGGCGCGTCGTGTGGGCGGGGTTCGCCGCGCTGGTGTTCGCCTCGGTCATGGCGTGGGCGGTCGTCAGCCTGCCGCCCGCGAGGACCGATTTCATGTCGAGCTACCAGGCGCACCTCGAGGCGGTGTTCGGCAACGCCTGGCGCATCGCGGCCGGGTCGATGATCGCCTTCTGGTCGGGGAGCTTCGCCAACAGCTACGTGCTCGCGAAGATGAAGATCCGGACCCGCGGGCGATGGCTGTGGACGCGCACCATCGGCTCGACCCTGGTCGGCGAGGCGGTCGACTCCGCCCTTTTCTACGTCATCGCCTTCGCCGGGATCTGGGCGACGGGCGACATCGTCAAGATTGCGGCAACGCAATACGTCCTGAAGTCCGGGTGGGAGGCGGTGATGACGCCCGTGACCTACCGCGTCGTCGGGTTCCTGAAGCGCACCGAGCGCGAGGACTACTACGACCGCGATACGGACTTCAATCCGTTCACGCTGCGAACCTAGGCGCCGTGAATTAATGCACGTCGACCGCCAATCAACCCAACGGGCCCGGTTTCTGGCTGTTTACCGATCGGCGTAGAATGCCCGACAAACGATAAGCGGAGGGTTGCCCCATGCAGCGGCGAGGCAACGAATACGACGTATCCTGCAAGGTCAACACCACCGATTCCGCCGTGGTCAACGGCGAGGTCGACCGGATCTTCCGCGAGCTCTATCCCGAGCAATCGACGCGCCAGATCGACCAGGCGTTCCAGGACATCGGTCAGCTCTACCACGGCGCGTATCCCGGCTTCCACGCCTGCGACACCCCGTACCACGACATCCAGCACGTCATGGACGTGACGCTCGCCATGGCGCGGCTCATCGACGGCTACGAGCGCGGCCGCATCGGCGCCGAGCCGGTCGACGCGTCCATGTTCCGGCTCGGCGTGATCGTCGCGCTGTTCCACGACTGCGGCTACGTGCGCGCGCTCGACGACACGGTGCACAAGAACGGCGGCGAGCTGACGCTGACGCACGTCTCGCGCGGCGCGCAGCTCCTGCGCCAGTACCTGCCGACGATCGGGATGGGCGAGGTCGCGGACATCGCCGCGTCGCTCATCCACTTCACCGGCTACGAGATGCCGATCTCGCACATCAAGGTGCCGAACCTGGGCTACAAGCTCCTCGGCAGCCTGCTCGGCTCGGCCGACATCGTGGCGCAGATGTCCGACCGGTGCTATCTCGAGAAGTGCCGCGACCGCCTGTATCCGGAGTTCGTGCACGCCGGCATCGCGCGGCGGAGCCTGCCCGACGGCAAGGAAGAGGTGGTCTACGCCTCGGGCGCCGATCTGGTGCTGAAGACGCCGCGCTTCTACCAGGGCGCGGCGCGCCGGCTCGAGTCCGATCTCGGGGGCACGCACACCTACGCCGAGCGCCATTTCGGCGGGCAGCACCTGTACCTCGAGGAAGTCGAGAAGAACATCCACTTCGCCGAGGACCTCGCCGACCGCGGCGACGCGGAAGCCCTCAAGCGCAACCCGCCCGTGACGCTGCCGGCGCACGGCTCGCGCTAGAGCAGCATCTCCTTCGACAGGCCGCGGCCGCGCAGCACGCGCCGCAGCGCCGCGAGCGCTTC